>Ga0193712_1000003_pt1 | contig 64018 bp, 61 predicted proteins | sample H3a1metaG_FD_143053 | JGI IMG/M metagenome (GOLD analysis project Ga0193712, IMG submission 143053) | Soil microbial communities from a riparian zone of the East river system, Colorado, United States - H3a1 | ecosystem: Environmental > Terrestrial > Soil > Riparian zone | place: USA: East River... | reverse complement strand
GAGAGTAAGTGTCTTACATATAATACAGTAACATGAGAGTAAGTGTCTTACATATAATACAGTAACATGAGAGTAAGTGTCTTACATATAATACAGTAAAAATAGAATATAAACTAAAAAAATAAAGCATATTAAAATGAGGAAATGTATTAACTATGCCAAAGTATCGTTCACAAAAAACTACCCATGGACGTAATATGGCAGGTGCAAGAGCATTATGGCGTGCAACAGGAATGACTAATGCAGATTTTAAAAAACCAATTATTGCAATCGTTAACTCTTTTGCGGAATTTGTGCCTGGACATATACATCTTCGTGAATTAGGACAATTAGTAGCGCAAGAAATTAAAATATCTGGAGGAGTAGCAAAAGAATTTAACACCATTGCAATAGATGATGGCATTGCGATGGGGCATTCCGGAATGTTGTATTCATTACCTTCTCGGGAATTAATTGCAGATTCAATAGAATATATGATTAATGCACATTGTGCAGATGCAATGGTATGTATTTCCAATTGTGATAAAATTACTCCAGGTATGCTCATGGCGGCATTACGTTTAAATATTCCCTGTATCTTTGTATCTGGAGGTCCAATGGAATCAGGAAAACTTAATATTGCTGAAAAAAATATTAAAATAAACTTAGTGGATGCTATAATACATAGCGCCAATCCTCATACTTCAGAACACACCATGAATGAAATAGAAAATTCAGCATGTCCTACTTGTGGTTCTTGTGCAGGATTATTCACCGCTAATTCAATGAATTGTTTAACCGAAGCACTAGGTTTATCGCTACCAGGAAATGGCACATTACTTGCAACACATTCCGATCGAAAAAAATTATTTATTAAAGCTGGAAAATTAATAGTTAAAATAACAGAACAGTACTATAAATTAAATAACAACGATCTTTTACCTCGTAATATTGCTAATAAAAAAGCTTTTCATAATGCGATGACATTAGATATTGCGATGGGTGGTTCCACCAATACGATATTACATCTTCTTGCTGCTGCTCAAGAAGGGAATATTGATTTTAGTATTAAAGATATCGATATGTTATCTCGAAATACTCCACATCTTTGTAAATTAGCTCCAAGTACTACATTATATCATATGGAAGATTTACATCGAGCTGGTGGAGTAATGGGTATTTTAGGTGAATTAAAACGAGCAAATTTATTATTTACAGATGTAAAGAATATACTAAATATAACATTAGATAAAACACTGAAGAAATATGATATTATTACTACTAAGGATAAAGATATAATAAAAATGTTTCGAGCAGGACCAATGGGAATTAAAACAATAATACCATTCTCTCAATCATTTAGATGGGAAAATGTAGATAATGATCGACAATTTGGATGCATTAGATCACATGATTATGCTTATAGTCAAGATGGCGGTTTAGCTGTATTATACGGGAATATAGCAAAAAATGGTTGTATTGTAAAAACTGCGGGGGTGGATTCAAGAAATTTAGTATTTCACGGTATTGCAAAAGTGTATGAAAGTCAAGAACAAGCTGTAGAAGCGATTTTAGAAAAACAAATAGTACCAAAAGACATAATAGTTATCAGGTATGAAGGACCTAAAGGTGGTCCAGGAATGCAAGAAATGTTATATCCTACTACATATTTAAAATCAATGAATTTAGATACATCATGTGCATTAATAACGGATGGGCGTTTTTCAGGAGGCACTTCTGGATTGTCTATAGGACATATATCACCAGAAGCAGCTAGTGGAGGTGAAATTGCATTAATAAAAAATGGGGATTCTATTGTGATAGATATTCCCAATCGCAGTATTCACTTACAAGTTGCAAACAATGTACTAGTGAAACGTGCAAATAGAGAAAAAGATAGAAAAAACTTTTCTTATACTCCTCATTCTCGTATCCGCATTATTTCTGATGCTTTAAAAATTTATGCATACTTTGCAACTAGCGCTGATAAAGGTGCTATACGTGATAAAAGTAAGTTAATTTAAATTACATACATTTTTTAAAAAACTAGTCACTAATATATGGCATATATTTAATAGTTAATTGCTATACAATATAATGCTCTTTAAACACATATTATTTTTAATTATGGAATGTTATGGTTATGATCAATTATTTTAATACATTAAATTTTCGTGAAAAACTAATAGAATTACAAACATGTCGATTTATGAAAAAACAAGAATTTAATACAGCTATAGAATATTTAAAGAATAAAAAAATTGTTATTGTTGGTTGTGGATCTCAAGGTTTACATCAAGGATTAAATATGAGAGACTCCGGTCTTGATATATCTTATGCTCTTAAAGAAGATTCTATTATAAATAAAAAATTATCATGGATGAGAGCTATAAAAAATAATTTTTTAGTAGGTACATATGAACAATGTATTCCTGATGCAGATTTAATAATAAATTTAACTCCTGATAAACAACATTCATCAGTAGTAAAAGAAATACAGCCATTGATGAAAAATAAATCTGTATTGGGATATTCACATGGATTCAATATTATTGAAATGGGAGAAAAAATAAGAAAAGATATTACAGTGATTATGGTTGCTCCAAAATGCCCAGGTACAGAAGTACGAGAAGAATATCAACGTGGTTTTGGTGTACCTACTTTGATAGCAGTACATTCAGAAAATGATCTTGAAAAAAAAGGTATTAATATAGCAAAAGCATGGGCAGTTGCTTTAGGTAGCCATCGCGCTGGTGTATTGCATTCTTCTTTTTCTGCTGAAGTGAAATCAGATCTTATGGGTGAACAGACTATTTTATGTGGTTTACTGCAATCAGCCTCTATAGTATGTTATAAAAAATTAATCTCTGAAGGAAAAAATGCAGGATATTCAGGAAAATTAATACAACATGGTTGGGAAGTGATTACTGAATCATTAAAACACGGAGGTATTACATTAATGATGGACCGATTATCTACTACAGCTAAAATTAGAGCGTATGAATTATCTCTAGAATTAAAGAAACTATTCTTACCGGTATTTAGAAAACATATGGATAATATTATTTCAGGAAAATTTTCATCAGATATGATGCTTGATTGGAATTTAAATGATAAAAATTTATTATCATGGCGTTATGAAATGAAGAATTCATCTTTTGAAAATGCAGAGATATCTCAAGAAAAAATTGATGAACAGCAATATTTTAATTTTGGTACTGTCATGGTAGCAATATTAAAGGCCGGGGTTGAATTAGCTTTCGAAACTATGTTAGAAACTGGCATATCAGAAAAATCTGCATATTATGAATCATTACATGAGTTACCATTAATAGCCAATACTATATCTCGAAAACGGTTATATGAAATGAATGCAGTAATATCTGATACAGCAGAATACGGCAACTATCTCTTTTCACAATCAGCGATTCCTTTATTAAATAAATTTATGAAAAAATTGCAATACGGAGATCTTGGTAATATACCATTATCTAATACTATTGATAATAAAGATTTATATGTTATTAATGAAAAAATCCGTAATCATCCTATTGAAATTATAGGAAAAAAATTACGTAGTTATATGAAATCTTTGATGAGAATGAATATAGAAATATTTTTATGTATCTAAATATTAATCAAACTGAAGCTGTTAATTCTATTAAAGGACCTTGTTTAATATTAGCTGGTGCTGGGTCCGGAAAAACAAAAGTCATTATTAGTAAAATTATTTATTTAATTAATAACTGTGGTTATCAAAGTAATCATATAGCGGCTTTAACATTCACAAATAAAGCCGCACAAGAAATGAAGAATAGAATTTCAGAACAAATATGTACAACAGAATCAAAAAAAATCATTATTTCTACCTTTCATGCATTAGGGATGAAAATTATTAGATCAGAATTAAAAACATTAGGAATGAAATCAAATTTTTCACTATTTGATGAACAAGATCAAATAATGTTACTAAAGGAAATTAGTCTGAAGTATTTAAAGGAAAATAAAAATTCTTTAAAAACACTTTTATCATTTATTTCTAATTGGAAAAGTAAATTACTGACTCCTATGCAAGTTTTAAAATTAGTTAAGTCAAAATTAGAAAGAATCTTTGCTGATTGTTACAAAAAATATGATAATTATTTACGTACTTGTAATATTTTAGATTTTGATGATTTAATTTTTTTACCAACGTTATTATTTAAAAATAATTTATCTGCGAGAATACGTTGGCAAAAAAAAATTCGTTATTTATTAGTGGATGAATATCAAGATACTAATGAAATTCAATATGAATTAATTAAACTATTAAGTAACTCAGATAATAATTTTACTTTAGTAGGTGATGATGATCAATCTATTTATTCTTGGAGAGGAGCTAGACCTCAAAATATTTTACTCCTAAAAGAAGATTATCCTACTTTACAAGTGATAAAAATGGAACACAATTATAGATCCTCTCAAAGAATTTTAAAAGCTGCAAATTTTTTAATTGCTAATAATCCACATATATTTAAAAAAAACTTATTTTCAGAATTAGATTATGGTTCTAAAATAAAAGTATCTATTACAGAAAATGAAGAACATGAAGCTAAAAAGGTAGTTAAAAAAATTATATCACATCATCGTATACATCATACTACATATAATGATTATGCTATTCTATATCGTAGTAATTATCAATGTCGTATACTTGAAAAAATATTACTGCACAATCATATTCCATATCATATATCCTCTAGTTTTTCTTTGTTATCTCGTCCAGAGATTAAACATCTTATTTCTTATCTCCGTTTTGTTGTTAATCCTAATGATAATAATGCGTTTTTAAAAATTATTAATTTACCTTCACGTCAAATTGGATCAGTTACTTTAAATAAATTAACTACATGGGCAAAAAAAAATAAAAAAAGCTTTTTTGATGCTAGTATTGATATAGAATTAAAAAAAATATTAACTGTACGTAGTATAAATAATTTAGAAAAATTTATATTTTGGATTCAAAGCATTATTAATCTTGTAGAATTAACACCTTATGATGTATTAGATAATATAGTAAAAGATATAAAATATGAAAAATGGATATATAAGAATACTATAGATCCTAACATTAGAACATGTAAAATAAACAATATAAGTATTTTTTCAAAATGGATAAAGGATATGTTAAAAGGAAATCAGACTGATACACCACTTAATTTATCACAAATTATTACTAAATTTACTCTTCGTGATGTTATAGATAACACTGTAGATAATCATGATATTGATAAAGTACAATTAATGACCTTACATGCTTCTAAAGGATTAGAATTTCCTGTGGTATTTATTATTGGTATGGAAGAAGGTATTTTACCACATTATAGTGCGATAGCCGACAATGTAGATGAAGAACGCCGTTTAGCTTACGTCGGTATTACTAGAGCTAAAAAAGAACTATTTTTTAGTTATTGTAAAAAACGTTATCAATATGGTGAAACATTGTACCCTCAACCTAGTCGTTTTTTATTTGAATTACCACAAAATGATTTAATATGGACAGAAAATATTCAAATAAAAAATACAAATCAATTGAACATACTATCTTTAAAGAAGATTTTAAAAAAACAATTTTTTTAAAAATTAATCTGGAATTATTTTTTGAAAATTTATTTTCATCGATTTCAAAGTTATTTTTAACAATTATTATATTTAATTGATAAGTAGCTATACAATACTGAAATCATAAAATATTAATAATATTACTTCGAATATATAAAATATAAATCTATTACTGTTAATTCTGATATTAAGATAATCAGTATAAATATTAACATCATAGGAATAATAAATGAACGAAAAAGTCATTATTTTTGATACAACTTTACGTGATGGTGAACAATCTTTAAATGCCAGTTTAAGTGTCTCAAAAAAATTAAAAATAGCTTTAGCATTAGAAAATATGGGAGTAGATATTATTGAAGTAGGTTTTCCTATTTCATCTCCAGGAGATTTTAAAGCCGTGGAAATAATATCTAAAAATATAAAAAACAGTAAAATATGTAGTTTGGCTCGTTGTGTAGATAAAGATATTGATATTGCTGCTCAATCAATGAGTTTTTTAGATAATTTTCGCATTCATATTTTTTTAGGTACATCTAATTTACATGTTAAATATAAATTAAAAAAACATTTTTCAGAAATAATAGATATGGCTGTACGATCTGTAAAACGAGCACAACGTTATACTGATGATATTGAATTTTCTTGCGAAGATGCAGGTAGAACATCAATTGATAATTTATGTCGTATTGTTGAAGCAACTATTAACGCAGGAGCAACAACAATTAATATTCCAGATACAGTAGGTTATACTATGCCTAATGAATTTGGTAATATTATTCAATCATTATATAAAAAAGTACCAAATATTGATCAAGCAGTAATATCTATACATTGTCATGATGATTTAGGTATGGCAGTAGCTAATTCTCTTATAGCTATACAGACAGGTGCTCGTCAAGTGGAAGGGACCATCAATGGTATAGGTGAACGAGCAGGAAATACTGCTTTAGAAGAAATTATTATGACTATTAAAATAAAAGAAAATAGCTTAAAATTATATACTAATATTAATCATCAAGAAATATATCGTACTAGTCAAATAATTAGTCAAATATGTAATGCACCTATTCCTTTTAATAAAGCAATAGTAGGTTCTCATGCATTTGCTCACTCTTCAGGTATTCACCAAGATGGAATATTAAAAAATAGAGCAAATTATGAAATTATTATTCCTGAAAGCATAGGAGTAAAAGAAAATACATTAAACTTAACTTCAAGATCTGGACGTTCGGTAATAAAATATTATATGAAAAAAATGGGATATCAAAACAATGAGTATAATATAGATAAATTATATAATAATTTTTTACAATTAGCTGATCAAAAAGGACAAGTTTTTGACTATGATTTAGAAATTCTTGCTTTTATCAACCAACAAAAAATACCTGAATATTTTTGTTTAAAAAATTTTACCATAACATCTAATTATTCAAAGTTAACAACTGTATCTATTGAATTAATTTGTGGAAAACATATTAAAATTGTTAAAGTAAGTACTGAACATGGACCTATAGATACTATATATCAAGCTTTAAAAAAGATTATTGTTTTTCCAATTTTTTTACAAAAAATTAAATTAATTACGGAAGGACAGACAATCGAAACCTTAGGAAAAGTAGATATCACAATTTTATACAAAAAAAGAAAATTTTATGGTTCTAGCTCAAATATTAACATTTTAGAATCTTTTATTACAGCAATGATTGATATCTTTAATAAAATATGGAGAATTGAACAAATAAAAAAAGAAAAAAACACTTATCTTAAAAATTATAATAATTAAATGCATTACATAAATAATCTATTTTATTGTAGTCAATATATTCAATATATAACTATTTTATACCTTAATAGTTTTTCTGTTCGGTATGCAAATTTGAAAATAATATCTATGTTGAGAATGTACATAATATTTTTTACAAAACATTTAAGATAAGTATTTTTTAATAAAAAACAGTTTGATATATTAAAAGTATTAATAAATAAAAATATTATATTACATATCAATAGTTTTCTAAAAAGACGATTAAATTATGAAAAAAAAATACAAAATAGCTGTTTTACCAGGAGATGGTATAGGCCCAGAAACAATGGAACAAGGATATAAAATTTTAGATATTTTAAATAAAAAATATTTTTTAAATATTACTTCACAAGAATATGATATTGGAGGAATAGCTATCGATAAATATGGTACTGCATTACCTCAAAAAACATTAGATGGTTGTGAACAGTCAGATGCAATTTTGTTTGGTTCAGTGGGTGGAGAACAATGGAATACCTTACCATCCGCATGCCAACCGGAAAGAGCTGCTTTATTACCATTAAGAAAAAAATTTAATTTATTTGCCAATTTAAGAAGAGCAAAATTATATTCTAAATTAAATGATTTGTCTCCTTTACGTAAAGAAATTAGTAAAAAAGGATTTGATATTCTTTGTGTAAGAGAACTAACTGGAGGGATATATTTTGGACAACCTAAAGGAGTAAAAATTAAAAATTTTGAAAAATATGCATTTGATACTGAAGTATATTTTACATCAGAAATAGAACGTATAGCTCATTTTGCTTTTCAATTAGCACAAAGTCGTTCTTGTAAAGTAACTTCTATAGATAAAGCTAATGTGTTAGAAAGTTCTGTATTATGGAGACAGGTTGTACAAAAAATATCACATCAATACCCTAATGTTTTGTTGTCTCATTTATATATTGATAATGCAGCCATGCAAATTATTAAAGAACCATCGCAATTTGATGTTATTTTATGTTCTAATTTATTTGGTGATATTTTATCTGATGAATGCGCTATGATTACCGGTTCTATGGGTATGTTACCATCTGCAAGTTTAAATGAAAATCACTTTGGTTTATATGAACCTGCAGGAGGTTCAGCGCCAGATATTGCAGGTAAGAATATAGCAAATCCCATTGCACAAATTTTATCTATAGCTATGTTAGTTCGTTATAGTATGAAATTAGGATTAATAGCAGACAATATAGAATCCGCTGTTTCTGAAGCACTAGAACAAGGATATAGAACAATGGATATTGTGACTAATAATTATAAAAAATATATAGGCACCAGTGAAATGGGTAGCGTAATCGCTGATATTTTAAACAAGAGATTCTAATAATGCATACAACTTTATATCAAAAAATATATGATGCACATATTGTACATAAAGAAAAAAACGAAACCCCAATTTTGTATGTTGATTTACATTTAATTCATGAAGTCACTTCTCCGCAAGCTTTTGATGGACTACGATTAAAAAAACGAACTGTTAGAAAACCTAATAAAAATTTTGCCATGATGGATCATAATGTTTCAACAACAAGTTTAAATATTGATGATTCTGAAATAATGGCACAAATACAGATGAAAACGTTAATTAAAAATTGTAAAGCCTTTGGAATAACACTATATGATTTAAAACATCCTAATCGAGGTATAGTGCATGTCGTCGGTCCTGAACAAGGTATGACATTACCAGGTATGATTGTTGTTTGTGGTGATTCACATACATCTACTCATGGAGCGTTTGGAGCATTATCATTTGGCATTGGTACTTCAGAAGTAGAACATGTATTAGCAACTCAAACATTAAAACAAGACCGATTTAAAACAATGCAAATAAATATTACTGGTAATGTTGATATTAATATTTTTGCAAAAGATATAATCTTATTTATTATAAAGAAAATAGGTGCATCAGGAGGAACAGGTTTTGTGATTGAGTTTTCTGGTACTATTATTAAATCTTTAAGCATGGAAAGCCGTATGACCTTATGTAACATGGCTATTGAAATGGGTGCTAAATCTGGACTAATAGCACCGGATAATATAACATATCAATACTTAAAAGATAGACTCTATGCACCAAAAAATGAAAAATGGAAAGATGCCATTACATATTGGAATACTTTACAATCTGATAAAAATGCAAAATTTGATAAAAATATTTCTATTAATATATCCAATATTGCTCCACAAATAACATGGGGTACAAGTCCAGATCAAGTAATCGGTATCGATGAACCTATTCCTGATTTAAGTTCTTTTAAAAATACATCTATACAACAGAGTGCAGAAAAAGCATTATTATATATGGGATTAAAATCTGGTATGTATTTAAGTGATGTCTGGATCAATAAAGTGTTTATTGGATCATGTACTAATTCTCGTATAGAAGATTTAAGAATAGTGGCAAAAATAGTTAAAAATAAATATGTAGCAAACAACGTACATGCCATTATTGTACCTGGATCTCAGTTAGTTAAACAACAAGCTGAAAAAGAAGATTTACATTCAATATTTCTTGACGCTGGTTTTGAATGGCGCTTACCTGGTTGTTCTATGTGTTTAGGTATGAATCAAGATCGTTTAAATGATAAAGAACGATGTGCTTCTACGAGTAATCGTAATTTTGAAGGTAGACAGGGAAGAAATGGAAGAACACATTTGTTAAGTCCAGCTATGGCTGCTGCAGCTGCCATTTTTGGTCGTTTTATAGATATTAGACGTATATCTTAGAAAAGGCATATTAATGAATAAATTAACGTTTTATCAAGGTCTTGTAGTACCAATAGATATGTCAAACATTGATACTGATGTAATTATTCCAAAACAATTTTTACAAAAAATCGATAGAACAGGATTTGGAAAATATTTATTTTATAATTGGCGTTTTAAAGATAGTTTAGGAAAAATAAAAAATCCTAATTTTATATTAAATCAATCTTATTATAGTACTGCAACTATTTTACTCACTAAAGATAATTTTGGATGTGGTTCGTCAAGAGAACATGCAGTATGGGCTTTAATGGATTATGGATTTAAAGCTATTATTGCTTATAGTTTCGGAGATATTTTTTACAATAATAGTTTACATAATCGATTAATTCCAATTATTTTATCTAAAAAACAAATAGATGAAATATTTGATTTATGTGGTAATAATAGACAGTTACATCTTAAAATAGATTTAATTAATAACAAAGTTATAACAAAAAATAAATATTATAATTTTCACATTGATCCATTTCATAAATATTGCATAATCAATAAACTAGATCAAATTGATTTAACTATGCGACATATAAAAAAAATTGATTTTTATGAAAAAAATATGTTAAATTTTTAAAAATATAAATGGATATATTTAAAAATTTTATATAATATTTACTATGATACAACCATCTATAATTCTTATAAATTGTTTAAAATAAATATTGGAAAATAAATGAATATAAAAAATTTAATTAATGTTACTGATGATACTTTCGAAGATAATGTATTAAAAATAAAAAATTATATTTTAGTAGATTTTTGGGCACCATGGTGTAATCCGTGTAAAATATTAGCCCCAGTATTAGAAGAAATAGCATTAGAATATCACGATAAATTAATTATTGCTAAAATTAATATTGACGATAATCCTAAAACAGCCCCTAAATATTCCATTAGAGGAATACCAGCATTATTATTGTTTCAAGATGGTATATTATTAAAAACTAAAGTAGGAGCTTTATCTAAATTAGAATTAACAAAATTTTTAAATACATATTTAGTTTAATTTTTAAAGATAGCGGTTTTTTTATTTAGATAAACCGCTAAATTTTTATAAATAACATGATAGCATTAAAATATTCTTGTTTTTTAACATTATAGTTAGTAAAATATATTAAAAATTAATTTAATATATTCATTTTTATATTATAACATTTTTTATGACAAGTAATATATTTTAAAAACATAAATTTTATAGCTATATCATTCATAAAACTCTTTTCAATATTTCCTCGAGTTTACTAAGAACTTACCATTATGAATCTTACCGAACTAAAAAATATGCCGGTTTCGGAATTAATTACTCTTGGCGAAAATATAGGACTAGAAAATTTAGCACGTATGCGTAAACAAGATATTATTTTTTCTATTTTAAAACAACATGCTAAAAGTGGAGAAGATATATTTGGTGATGGAGTATTAGAGATATTACAAGATGGATTTGGATTTTTACGGTCTGCTGATAGCTCTTATTTATCTGGTCCTGATGATATATATGTTTCTCCTAGTCAAATTCGTAGATTTAATTTACGAACAGGAGATACGATTTCTGGTAAAATTCGTCCACCAAAAGAAGGAGAAAGATATTTTGCTCTTCTTAAAGTTAATGAAGTAAATTATGATAAACCTGAAAATGCTAGAAGTAAAATCCTATTTGAAAATTTAACACCATTGCATGCCAATTCTAGGTTAAGAATGGAACGAGGAAATGGTTCTGCAGAAGATTTAACTGCCCGTGTTTTAGATTTAGCTTCTCCAATTGGACGTGGTCAAAGAGGTTTAATTGTAGCTCCTCCTAAAGCTGGGAAAACAATATTGTTACAAAATATAGCTCAAAGTATAGCATATAATCATTCAGATTGTGTTTTAATGGTATTGTTAATCGATGAACGCCCTGAAGAAGTAACAGAAATGCAACGATTAGTGAAAGGAGAAGTAGTAGCATCAACTTTTGATGAACCTGCATCAAGACATGTACAAGTAGCTGAAATGGTGATTGAAAAAGCAAAACGATTAGTAGAACATAAAAAAGATGTTATTGTTCTTCTTGATTCGATTACCCGTTTAGCTAGAGCTTATAATACAGTCGTCCCTGCGTCTGGTAAGGTGTTAACAGGAGGAGTTGATGCAAATGCTTTGCATAGACCTAAAAGGTTCTTTGGCGCCGCTCGTAATGTTGAAGAAGGTGGTAGTTTAACGATTATCGCAACTGCTTTAATTGACACAGGATCTAAAATGGATGAAGTGATTTACGAAGAATTTAAAGGTACAGGAAACATGGAGCTGCCTTTATCAAGAAAGATTGCAGAAAAACGAGTATTTCCAGCTATTGATTATAACCGTTCCGGAACACGTAAAGAAGAGTTGTTAACTCTTCCAGAAGAATTACAAAAAATGTGGATTTTAAGAAAAATTATTCATCCAATGAGTGAAATTGATGCAATGGAATTTTTAATTAATAAATTATCTATGACTAAAACTAATGATGAATTTTTTGATATGATGAAAAGATCTTAATAATAATTAACTAATAATTTTTTTAAATAAAGCTGGACATTTTTTGTTAAAAATTTTATTATTAATTGTATATTATGTTTTAGCGTCCGTAGCTCAATTGGATAGAGTGCTACCCTCCGAAGGTAGAGGTTTCAGGTTCAAACCCTGTCGGATGCAAAATTTTTATTATATATATTTATAAAAATATTTGGTGGTTATAGCTCAGTTGGTAGAGTGCTGGATTGTGATTCCAGTGGTCATGGGTTCAAGCCCCATTAACCACCCCATTATATCTAATTGTTAATATAAATATTTTCGGCGAGTAGCGCAGTTTGGTAGCGCAACTGGTTTGGGACCAGTGGGTCGGAGGTTCAAATCCTCTCTCGCCGATTAATAATTTTTATACTATAAAAATTATTTAACAACTTTTATAATACTATTATTTTATTATATTCAATTTATCAGTTAATATTTATTATTACTATTATTAAGATATTTTAAAGGTTATAATTTTGATATTCATTATAGTAGTTAATCAGTAAAAATATTGTTTAATATTTTTAACGCACCTCTATTTAGTAGTTCCGTTGCAAGAGATTCTCCCATTTTTTTTCCAATTTCTGGTAACCCAATACGCTCTCCTGATAATAATATAGTACCATTAGGAGAGGCAATAAGTCCACGTAGCCATAGTTTATTTTTTTTTAAAATTGCATAACTAGCTATTGGTACTTGACATCCAGCTTGAAATTTATTACAGAAAGCACGTTCTGCTATAATTTCGAATTCAGTATGTTTATTATTGATCTTTTTTAAAAGTAAAGAAACACGATTATCTTGTAATCTGTATTCAACGCCAATAGCACCTTGTCCACAAGCAGGTAAAGATAGTTCAGCAGGTATAATTTGACTAATTCTATTTTGTAAACCAAGCCTATTTAATCCTTCTGTCGATAAAATAATTGCATCATAATTGCCTGCATCTAATTTTTGTAATCTCGTATGAATATTCCCACGTAATGGATTAATAATTAGATCAGGTCGATATCTAATTAATTGAGATTTTCTTCTAAGACTAGATGTTCCGATTTTTGCTCCTTTAGGTAATGTATTAATAGATTGATAAATATTGGATACTAAAGCATCTAAAGGATTACCTCTTTTACATACACTGAGTAAACATAGTTCTTTATGTATATTAATAGGAACGTCTTTCATTGAATGAATTGCAATATCTGCTATACCGTTTAATAATGCTTGTTCTAATTCTTTAATAAATAAACCTTTTCCTCCAATATTAGATAAAGATACATTATGAAAAATATCTCCACTACTTAGCATAGGAATGAGTTTTATAGTTAAATGAGGATTAAAAAATAATAATATTTTTTTTATAAGATTACTTTGTAATAAAGCTAATGGACTTTTTCTTGTTGCTATTCTTAATATTTTTTTTGACATTTTTTCTAGATTACATAAAGTTATAAATGCATTTGTATTTTAATTTTAAAAATTTTTAATGAATATATTATTTTGATTTTGATAATATAAAAAGTATGTATTAAATAAGTGTTATATTAATAATTTCATATATAATCTTATCATATCAATAACAATAATGCTTTAAAATATAATACTGAAAAATATTTATATTAATAATCTAGAATATCATAACAGTATTAGCTTGTTCACTACAAGATTGACTTAATATTGTCCAAAAATTTTGATTTGATCTATTACAGATCCATAATTTTTTATAATATTGAAAATGATAACCCATATTTTTAGTAGCTAGCCAAATTTCTCTTAACGATTCTTGACGATTAATAATTATTTTGCTTTTATTATTAAAAATAATATTCATAATATGATGATGTGTTTCATAATCTATATCAATATAATTACTGTATTTATCTAAAATATGTTCTATTTTTAATATAATTTGATTAACTTTTTTATGAAACATAATAATATTTATTTTTTTTTTCTTGTGTTTATTATTTTCATAGTAAAATATTTTCCCAGTTTAAATTATATGTTCGATCAAAGTATGGTAACAATTATTTACAATTAGTGAATAATTTTAAATAATTTAATTAAGTGTAAATGTAATGTTTATAATTTGCAATTTATATAGAGAATAATGTATGTTTATAAAAAAGAAAAAAAATGAAATATTATTTTCTAAAATGCATGGTTTAGGAAATGATTTTGTAATTATAGAAAATATTACTCAAAATATATCTTATTTTCCATATAAAGCCATTTCAACATTATCTGATCGAAAGTTAGGTATAGGATTTGATCAATTATTATTGATCGAAAGATCCAATGTTACCAATATAGATTTTCATTATCGTATTTTTAATGCTAATGGAATAGAAGTAACGCAATGTGGTAATGGTGCAAGATGTATAGCACATTTTTTATCTTTAAAAGGATTAACACAGAAAACAGAAATTCATATTAGTACTATAAATAGAAAGATGGTATTACAAATTTTAGAAAATAATAATATAAAAGTGAATATGGGAGAACCAAATTTTAATCTTCATGACATTCCTTGTTTATTAAAAAAAAATAGTGATTTTTATTCTATTGCAGTTTTAAATCAAACATTAAAATTTGGAATAGTTTCTATGGGTAATCCGCATTGTACAACAATAATAGATCATTTACATAATAGTATAATAGAATCAATAGGTCCTATAATTGCTACTCATGAGTTATTTCCTACAGGAATCAATGTTGGTTTTATGGAAATTATACAAGATAACTATATTAGTTTAAGAGTTTATGAACGAGATGTTGGAGAAACACAAGCCTGTGGTAGTGGCGCTTGTGCTGCGGTAGCAATTGGTATTAAAAATAAAATATTAAATAAAACAACAAAAGTAAAATTATTAGGTGGATATCTATCTATTAGTTGGAAAGGACCAGGAACACCAATGTATATGATAGGACCATCAGTCCACGTATATGATGGTATAATTAAAATATAATTTAATTATATCAAATATTATATGTAATAAAATATATTTTAAAAATAAAATATGTATATATTATTTTTTATTATTTTTTATTATATATAGAATATATATATTAAATGATTTTTTTAAAAAATAAACAATTACTATGTTTTGATTTTTTATGTAAAAATTTTATTTTTTTTAAAATAAGAATTCATTCAAATACAATTCATATAACATAAAGATGAAAAAAAAATATATAAAAAAAAGTACTAAACAGTTTATTGAAATAATGTTAGCACTTTTTTCAGCGGGTTTATCAACTTTTGCTATCTTATATTGTGTTCAACCTATTTTACCATTATTCTCTGAAAAATTTCATTTAAGTCCAGCACAAAGTAGTTTATCTTTATCTACTACAACTAGTATGATGGCTATTGGTATGTTATTTACTGGCCCTTTATCAGATGCTTTTGGTCGAAAAAAAATAATGAGTAGTTCTTTATTTTTAGCTGCTTGTTGTACTATTTTATGTGCTGATATGCATAGTTGGAAAAATATTTTAATTATGAGATCTTTAACTGGATTAGCATTAAGCGGAGTTGTAGCTGTTGCAATGACTTATCTTAATGAGGAAATCCATCCAAATATTTTAGCTTTTTCTATTGGGTTATATATTAGTGGAAATACTATTGGTGGATGTTTAGGTCGATTTTTAACTAGTTTTTTAGCAAATAATTTTTCATGGGAAATAGCATTACGAGTGATTGGATTTAGTGCTTTAATATCTGCAAGTTTATTTTTATATTTACTGCCTAATTCTAAAAATTTTACACCATCTTCTTTAAATATTAAACAATTATTAAATAATTTTTTATTTCAATGTAAAGATCCAGCTTTATCAAAATTATTTATTATGGGTTTTATTATTATGGGATGTTTTGTGACATTATTTAATTATATTGGATACCGTTTAATGACTGCTCCCTTTTTTTTAAATCAGGGTATGCTGGGGTTTTTATCTTTATTTTATTTAACTGGTGTGTATAGTTCACCTAAAGCTGGAATATTAACTGAAAAATATAATAAAGGAATAGTATTGATTGGTGCTTTATTCTTAATGATTATAGGTTTATTAATTACTCAATTTAATAATTTAATATTTATTTTTATTGGTTTAATGTTATTTGCTGCAGGTTTTTTTTCTGCTCATTCTATAGCTAGTTGTTGGATAGGTAATTGTGCAATTGGTAGTAAAGCACAAACATCATCTTTATATTTATTTTTTTATTATTTAGGATCGAGTATTTTTGGAACTTGTGGTGGTATTTTTTGGTTTTTTGGTGGATGGATAGGGATTTCTATATTTATTACTACAATGTTATTGTTAGGGGTTATATTAGCTGTAAAATTAGAAAATAGTGTATGTATAAAAAATTAGTATAATATTATTGAGTATTTAATATCACATTAAATGATCAAAGATATTATTATATCTATAATTGTTATAAATAATTATGTATTTAGAAATTTAATGAAAAATCATAATATTACCTTAATATTATGATTTTTATTATCTGTAATGAACAATGTTGAATATTAAAGATATTATACTATATTAAATAATTAAATATTATTTTTTATAAAATGGTAAATATATATCAAAACGATGTTTTTTACTAAAAATAGTAGATGTTGTTTTTATTCCTGATAAAAAATTAGCGAATCGAGGTCTTTTTACAATTACTCTTTTTTTAGCTAATCTTCTTGCAAGTAATAATAATCGATCGGAATCTTTATCTAAACCAATTAATAATCTTAAAAAATAATTTTCTTTTTTAGATAGACTACTTTTTTTTTGATATGGATACATTGGATCTAAGTATATTATATCTGGTATGGGAAAATTTATATTTAACATATCAAAACTAGATCTATGTATTAATGTTATTCTTTTTTTTATCCATGTTCCGATAATATAATTTTTATAAGCTCTTTTTAATCCATCGTCAAGTAATGCGGATATTACAGGATTTCTTTCCATCATGTACACTTGACAACCTAATGCAGATAATATAAAAGAATCTTTTCCTAATCCTGCAGTAGCATCTAAAACATTAGGAAAATAGTTTTTTTTTATGCCAATTGCTTTTGCTATTGCTTCTTTTTTTAAATAATGACTTTTTATTCGATGTAAAAATTTTTTTTGAGTAAAATCAATAAAAAAATTTTTAAAATTCGGTTCATCACGTTTACATAATTCTAGTCTATTATCTGTTATTACTAACGCCATTACTGATGTTTCATCGTGTTCTAATTTCCATTTTTTCGTAATACATTCTTTTTTTTTTGAAATGATTTGTTGATAATATAAATTTTCATGAATACATTTATGATATCTTATTTTTATTAGTGCTATTTTGACTGAATGCTTAAAGATTTACAATGTATAAATTATTTTATATTTAGAAAATATTAAATATATAATAAATAATGTAATTAGTTGTAAAATTTTTTAAAAAATATGTCTATTATTATTTAATAATCTTCTTGAATACTTGACTAACAAACTAAATTCAAGTACAAAGATATAATATTAATAAAAGAGAACATATTGATATGTCATATATACAAATTTCAAATCAAATAAAATCTTTAGATACAAATAATAATGTTACATTGCAAAAAAATAATAATATCAATATAAAGAAAGATAATATATCAGAATACTCAATAGAAGATGTAAGCTATTCTATACCAATTAATAATCCTATGGATTTTCTTGAAAAAGAACAGTCCACTACTTACACTATATTATCACCTGTTCATGAATCTTTAAAAGATATTGAATATGTTGATAATAATATAGATCAACAAGATTATATTGATCTTTTTAAGAATGATGAGTTATGTGAATCTGATATATATTCATTTAATGAACCATTAGATATTATTAATGATTCTCTGGATTCAGATAATTTACCAATTATCATGTTCGAGAATGAAATAACGAATATCAAAGATAATAATACATATTCTTCTATTGAAGTAACTAATAATAATTTTGATTTATTGATGAATCCCTTTGAAGAAACCTATATAGTAGATGCAACCGATAGTAATTTTATTAAAGATAATATTTTTCAACAAGATGGAATAAATGATAATTCTATTATAGATTCTGATATGATCATTACTGATGCAATGATACCCAATGATCAATATATTATGGTCTCTGATGACATGCAATCTTCTATAAATAAAAATCAAGAAAATTTTAATATATTAAAAGATACAAAAATATTAGATCAATAATATATGTATGCTATTTCAGATTCTTTATAAATAGAAATTGTAACACGACTTCTATAATATTATTTCTAAATAGTTACATTACTTTAAAAAAGTTGTACTAAATATTTACTCTATAACATTATTTTTTATGCTCATTCAGATATTTTTTAAAAAAATTTTTATAATTTATTTGATTAATATCTGAATTGAGATAATTGAAACGATAATGTACTCATTGCAAAACAATCATTATTTATCAAAACTATAATCTATGGCAATACAAGTATCTTTATTTTTATCTTAGAATAACCATTCTAAATAAAATATATTTTTCATACTTTATTAAATTATGTAAGTAAATTAAATACAAAAAAGGAATATAAAATAAAGTTTATATTTCTAAATAAAAATTTTTATATTTATGACTGTAAATTATATTTACCAATAATTTTCACTAGTAATATGCCCAGGTTTTCTACGTAAATTTTTATGCATATTTCTTGTATCTAATAATAGTTTCTGAGTGTCTTTGATCATATTAGGATTGCCACATAACATAACATGAGAAGAATTTGCATTAAGTTTTAAGCCTATTTTTTCTTCGATAGTTTTATTTTTTAATAATTCCGGTATTCTACCTGTAAGAGCATTTTTTTTAATTTCTCTGCTTACTATAGTTTGAAAATAAAATTTACCATAATATTGTTTTTCTAAATTTTTTATTAATGATGTATAATTTAATTCACTAGCATAACGTACAGCATGCACTAAAATAACATTTTTAAATTTTTTAAAAACATGACCTTGATCTTGTAAAATAGAAAAATAAGGACCAATGCCTGTACCGGTAGCTAACATCCATAAATTTTTACAAGATGGTATATCATCTAATGTAAAAAAACCAGATGCTTCTTTTGTAATTAAAATTTCATCATTAGGAATTAATTGGTATAAACTATGAGTCATTTTTCCTGTTGGCATGAGTACAATATAAAATTCTAAATTTGGATTATCAGGTGCATTTACATATGAATAAGCTCGTTGAATATTCTCTTCGTTTTTAAAAGATAATTTAGCGAATTGACCAGCGGTAAATGATGATATTGGTGCATGTAAAATAATACTAAATAAATTATTAGTCCATTTTTTAAGTGTAATGACTTTTGCTGTAACCCATTTACTCATTCTAAATTCCTACATTATTTATTTTGAAAATTATTTTCATAAAGATAATATATTTTATTTTTTAACAAATAACTTTTTTTAAAGTTAATGATTTATTATTATTTAAATGTATTTCAGAAATATTTAAAAATAATTTAAATATATTAATAATTTTATATTTTAAAATATATAGTAACATTAATTAAATACGTTATAAAGAATTTAATTGTATATTATTGTCTAATAATAACTTTCCTATTTTAGTTGCATGACCAATATAAGAAAGTTAATATTTTAATGATCACTTAATTATTTATAAAATAAATCTGCTTAAATCTTCATTAGAAATTAATTCATCTAAATGTTTTTTTACATAATCATCATTAATTTTAATTTTCATTCCATTCCTTTCACTGGCATTAAAAGATATATCTTCCATTAAACGTTCTAATACAGTATATAATCGACGTGCTCCAATATTTTCCATAAATTCATTTACATGCCATGCAGTTTCTGCAATTTTTCGAATGCCTTCTATAGTAAAATCAACAATCACTCCTTCTGTTTCCATTAATGCTTTATATTGCATAGTGAGAGAAGTGGTTGGTTCTGTTAATATTCTATTAAAATCATCAACTGTTAAAGCGTTTAATTCTACTTTAATAGGTAATCTACCTTGTAATTCTGGAATAAGATCAGATGGAGTAGAAGTCTGAAAAGCACCGGAAGCAATAAATAATATGTGATCAGTACGCACCATTCCATATTTTGTAGATACAGTACATCCTTCAATTAATGGTAATAAATCACGTTGTACGCCTTCACGTGATACATCAGGACTAGAAGATGATCCATTACGTTTGCAAATTTTATCAATCTCATCGATAAATACAATGCCTTGTTGTTCAACCGCATCAATTGCTGATTTTTTTAATTCTTCTGGATTGACTAATTTAATAGCTTCTTCTTCTAATAAAACTTTTCGTGCATCTTTTATTTTTAATTTTCGAGCACTAGTTTTATTTCCTCCTAGATTTTGAAAAAGAGATTGTAATTGTCCAGTTAATTCTTCCATACCTGGAGGAGCCATAATTTCAACTCCCATGGTAGTAGTTGCAATATTTATTTCAATCTCTTTTTCATCTAATTCGCCTGATCTTAATCTTTTTCTAAAAATTTCAATAGTACTTACAGGTCTATTTTTTTCTTCAGAGTTATTCCAGTTTTCCGGTACTGTAGGAACCAATACATTTAAAATTCGTTCTTCAGCTCGTTCTTCTACAAGCAATTTATTTTTTTTGATACTAATTGTTCTGACAATTTTGATGGCGATATCAGTTAAATCGCGTATAATCGAATCTACTTCTTTTCCTACATACCCTACTTCGGTAAATTTAGTTGCTTCTACTTTAATAAATGGAGCATTTGCTAATTTAGCTAATCTTCTAGCTATTTCTGTTTTACCTACCCCTGTAGGACCGATCATTAGTATATTTTTTGGTGTAATTTCATTTCGTAATTCATTACTTAATTGCATACGTCGCCAACGATTTCTTAAAGCAATAGCTACAGCTTTTTTTGCTGCTTTTTGACCAATGATAAATTTATCAAGTGATTTGACAATTTCGCGAGGAGTCATTTCAGACATAGAGATAGTCCTTACTTTTCTGAAGGTAATTCTTTAATAGTAAAATTATTATTTGTATATATACAAATTCCAGCAGCAATATAAAGTGATTTTTTTACAATTTCATTAGCTTCTAGAGCACTATTTTCTAATAATGCTTTTGCAGCTGCTTGCGCGTAAGGACCACCAGAACCAATGGCAATTAAATCATTTTCGGGTTGAATAACATCGCCATTACCTGTAATAATCAGTGATGTATCTTTATCTGCAATTGCTAATAAAGCTTCGAGTTTACGTAATATTCGATCTGTCCTCCAATCTTTTGCTAGTTCTATAGCCGAACGCAGTAATTGTCCTTGATACATTGCTAATTTTCTTTCAAATAGTTCAAATAAAGTAAAAGCGTCTGCTGTACCACCAGCAAATCCGGCAATGATTTGATCATTATAGAGTGTTCTTATTTTTTTAACATTGCTTTTCATAATAGTATTGCCCAAAGTGGCTTGTCCATCTCCACCAATCACTACTTTTTTTTTCAATCTTATACTTAAAATAGTTGTCAAAATATCAATTCCTTAATAAAATAGTGTATGAAACATATTAAAGCTTTATTAAATATATTTAATTTTGCACATTTAATAAATAAATCTTAATTTTAACATAAATTATAAAAAATAAATTTTAAAAAAATCAATTTTGTATTGTTAATATTATCAATGATACAAAATATATTTTAAAAATCACTATTGATACTGTATTAAAATATTTAATAAATATGTTTATTGTCACATAGAAAGTACATTTTATGTATTTATTTTAAGGTAGTGAATTAATACGTTTTTACTGCTATAATATTATTATTAATTTTTATTTAAGGAAAAATATGAAAGATAATATTCATCCAAAATATAATAATATAAAAGCTATATGTGCTTGTGGAAATATTATTTTATTTTGTTCTACTATTAATAAAGATATCAATCTTGATGTGTGTTCTAATTGTCATCCATTTTATACAGGTAAACAAAAGAATTTAGACAAGGGTGGACAAATAGAAAAATTTAATAAACGTTTTAGTATGCTTAATAATTAGTATTATATATTTTATTATTTATGAAATATGTTATTCATGCTGATTGCATACATATACTAATATAATAAAATTTTTGAATTTATTAAAATAAATTAAAATTTTTTATTAGATTTTTAAAAATAATTATCATTATAATTAAAATGTTTCTAGCGGGAGACGAGATTCGAACTCGCGACCTCAACCTTGGCAAGGTTGCGCTCTACCAACTGAGCTACTCCCGCATAATTGATTTTCATTTTTAATATACATATAATATAAAAATATTAACATAAATTCAAGTTATTTATTAAAAATAATTAGTTATGTTAAAATAAAAGTCAATGTCAATACATTATTAATTTATTTAATAAAATGTTTCCGATAATATAGTAGTTCTTTAATTGAATGATGAATATCATTTGATGCATTATGGCACTTATTTTTATATTGTGTATTTACAATACTTGGTTTCCAACGTAATGCTAATTCTTTTAACGTGCTGACATCAATATGTCTATAATGAAAATATTTTTCTAATTTAGGCATATATTTTTTTAAAAATTTTCTATCTTGATGTATACTATTTCCACACATTGGAGATGTATTGGGTAATGTCCATTTTTTTAAAAAATTTATAGTATGTAATTCAGCATATTGTTCATTTAATAAACTTTTTTTAACTTTGTTTATTAATCCATTTTTTGAATGTGTTATTTTATTCCATGTATTCATTAAATTTAAAGTTTTATTAGATTGATAAATTGTAATTGCTGGTCCTGTAGCGATAGTTTGTAAATCTTTATTTGTTACCAATGTTGCAATTTCAATAATTTTATGTTTTTCAGGATTTAATCCAGTCATTTCTAAATCAATCCAAATAAGATTAAATGCTTTAATATTCATTTAGTTTTATTAAAAATAATTTTAGTTAGTATATTAAATATACATAAAGTTTATATAATTTCATAATATCAGATATTTTATATTTTAGTTATTAAGTGAATAATTATGCAATAGGTTTATATAAAAATAAATCATGAATCTTGACAAAAATCATTTTTATCAATTTTCTTGATATTTATACAATATATATTGTATTGCATATTGGTAATAATTATTATTGTATAATATTATTATGACATGTTTTATGCATTAAATATTCATGTTAAAAAATAAACAGTTTTAATAAATATTTTTATTAATTTTTTAGTTGAAATAATATATATAAAATGATGTAATTTTAAAACTTACTAAATATCTATATTATTTTTAAAATAAAATATTTTTCATGATTATGTAGTATTGATTAAAACGTGCTATAGAGAATATAAACATGACTATTCATATATTATCTCAAACACTTTCAAGGCAAATTGCTGCAGGAGAAATTATACATTGTCCAGCATCAGTAGTTAAAGAATTAATGGAAAACAGTATAGATGCTGGTGCTACTAATATTAATATTGATATTAACAAAGGAGGCTTGCAATCAATTATTGTTTCTGATAATGGACATGGAATGGAAAAAATGGATTTAGAAATTTCATTGATGCGTTTTTCTACTAGTAAAATTTATGTTTTAAATGATTTAAATTCTATTATGACTTTGGGGTTTCGCGGTGAAGCATTATCTAGTATCAGTGCAGTATCACGTATAACATTAATTTCTACTTCTATAAATCAAGAACAAGGTTGGTGGTTATATAAAGAAGCATCTGATCATTCTTGTATTTTAAAACCTATCTCTCATCCTATTGGAACTACTATTATTGCTGCTGATTTATTTTATAATATGCCGGCTAGACGTAATTTTATGAAATCTGAAAAAAATGAGTTTATTCATATAAAAAAAATAGTAGAAAAGTTAGCTTTATCTAAAAATACACTTTCAGTACGATTAAAACATAATAATGTTTTAGTTAAAAATTATGTTTTAGCTAATAATCATGAAAGAAATATGTTACGTTTAAGAAGTGTTTTTGGAAAATGTCTATCAGAAGAATTTTTATATATCCATTTAAAATATGCAGGTATGTGTATAACAGGATGGTTGTTTATTCCTGAAAAAAATAATTTTAAAAAAAAAGTAAATTATTTTTATGTAAATCACCGATTAGTCTATAATAATATTATGCAACATGCTTTAAATAAAGCCATAAAGGAGATGTTTGGTGATTATTTTTATTTTTCTGCTATTTTATATTTAACTATCCCCCCTGATCAAATTAATATAAATATACATCCTACAAAATATGATCTTCAATTTTATCAATCTCGTTTAGTACATGGATTGATTTATCAAGCTGTTATAAACGTACTGAAAAAAAATTATAGTCAGAAAAATATTTTTATTAAAAATATTACAATGAATAATTCTAAACTCGCAGGTAATAATATTTTAATGAAAAAAAATAATATTCAATCATTGGATTCTATAAAAAAACCGATTATCTATAATAACTATAATATTGTTAAAAATAATATAATAGATAATAATTTTTTTAAAAAAGATGTTTTATTTAATAATTTTTATAAATCTTTTGGTTATTTATTATCATTGGTTAATAAAAATTATTTATTAATCGAAAACATTAAAGGTTTTTTTATGCTCTCATTGCCAATGGTACAACGTTTAGTACAAATTAGTCATATGCAAAATACAATAAAAGATAATCAAGAGTTATATATTTTACATAAACCATATAAAATAAAAAAAAATATTACATATAGAAGTTTATGTATTAATATAAAAAAAATGTTATTACAATTTGGTTTAGAAATTTGTATTAAAGATAATAACATATATTTATATACAGTTCCTGTATTTTTAAAAAAGCAAAATTGGAAAAAAATATTTTCTTCTTTATGTAAATATATTTTTTTAGAAAAAGATATTACATATCAATCATTATTAATATGGTTAGCTAATAATATAGAAATATCAATCAAAAAATGGGATGATATTAGTATTATTTCAATGCTTTCGGAAATGGAAACATCATGTCCAAAATTGATAAAAAATCCTCCTGCTACATTATTACAATCTATAAATTTTAATAAAATTTTTCATTTGTTAAAAACATGAATAAAAAACATTATAAAAATCCTTTGGTAATTTTTTTGACAGGTCCTACTGCTGTAGGAAAAACACAATTATCAATAGAATTAAATAAATACTTACCTATAAATATTATCAGCGTAGATTCAGGTTTAGTTTATAAAACACTTGATATTGGAACGGGAAAACCAACTAAAAATGAATTATTACAAGTGCCACATCAATTAATTAATATTAAAGATCCCACTGAAAATTATTCTGCAGGAGAATTTAAAAAGGATTCTTTAAAAGCCATACAAAACTCGATTAATGATAATCGTATACCTATTTTAGTTGGTGGTACAATGTTATATTTTAAAGTTTTATTAGATGGTTTGGCATTATTGCCAGTTTCTAATATTACTCTGAGAAAGAAACTAATTAAAGAATCGAGATCTGTTGGATCAACAGCTATACATAAAAAATTATCATTGATTGATCCTATAGCTGCTAATAGAATTCATCCTAACGATTTGCAACGCATAATAAGAGCATTAGAAGTATATTTAATTTCAGGAAAAACTTTAACTGAATTAATTAGTACCACAAAAGTAGATTTTCCTTACACTGTACTGACATTAGTCTTATTGCCTGATAGTAATATATATTTAAATAAAAAAATTGAATTAAGATTTAATAATATGTTAGATAAAGGGTTTCAGTATGAGGTAGAAAATTTATTAAATAGAGGAGATTTAAATATTAACTTAAATGCTATTCGTCGTATTGGATACGTACAAATGTGGAAATTTTTATTAAATGATTTAAGTTATAATCAAATGATTCAACAATCTCTTTCAGCAACAAGACAATTAGCTAAACATCAGATGACATGGTTAAAAAAATGGACAAATGCCCATTATATTAATTATAGTAATGTTACACAGTGCGTACATCATATATTAATGTTACTCAAAAAACATTGTAATTTATTTTAAAAAATAATTTTTTATTATACGATATATCAATATACATTTTATATATTTAATATGACTAAAATGTTAATCATATCAAATATATTATTTTTATAAATATTAACCAATAAAGATAATTTGCTTAGTAAAATATATTAATGTTCTAAATATTTTACTCTAAAAAATAAAATATTGTTATATATTAATTTTTTACATAAATATTAAAGTAAAAATATTATGTAAAAAAAGGAGTATAAGATGACTTGGAAAAACCTGAATGATAAAAAATTTAATCTTAATCTTGAAAAGAAAAAAAATAAAACTTTTAAAAATTGTATAACTCAAAAAATAAAAAATACTTTATTATGGTTAAAAAAAATAATAGTTCAATTTAGCAATAATATCAATGTATCTAAAAATTTTAAAAAATCTGTTATAATTACATTAAGCATTCTATTTTTATTTTTTTTATTTGGTGGATTTTATAATATTGGTATATCTGATTGCGGCGTAATTACAAGATTTGGTAAATTTAATAGAATTGTTCAATCAGGATTACATTGGAAGCCTATTTTTATAGATGAAGTAAAACGAATTAATATTATAGATATTCAAGAACGTATTATTTCTGGATTAATGTTAACTGCAGATGCAAAAGTAATATACATACAAACAAATATAAAGTATAAAATTGTTAATCCTAAAGATTATCTTTTTACAGTTGTACATCCTGAATATCATTTATGTGATATTATAGAAAATGCACTATACAGTGTTATCAACGATTGTAGTATTCATCAAATTTTATTTAAAAATAGTATGTGTATAAATAATATTAAAAATAAAATTTTAGAACAAATAAAAAATTATAAGATTGGTATTTTTATATCGGATATCAAAATTCAAAAAATCTATCTTCCAAATTTAATGAAAAACACTTTTAAAAAATCTATTTTGGCTTATAAATATGGAAAAAAAAATATGCAAATCATAGAAAGATATAATAATGAAATAATATTACAAGCTATTAAAAAACATTATAAACTTTCATTATAGTATTAATAATGGTAATTAAAAAAATAATATATATTGCTTTCAATAGGAGATACAACGCAATATGAATAAAATTTATATTTGTTTATTAAGTATGTTGTTAATGTGTTTATTTACTTCTTGTTTTATAATTCAAGAAGGTTATCAGGGGATATTATTTAGATGTGGTAATATTGTTCAAGATAAAAATAATAAAATAGTCATTTATGCACCAGGCATATATTTTAGATTACCATTTATAGAACATATAAAAACATTTGACACTCGTATTCAAACAACAAATTATTTAAAATATGAATATTTTACTGAAAAACAAAATTTTTTTATTGTAAAATATTATATTAAATGGAAAATTAGTGATTGTCATCAATATTATTTAACAACTCATAGTAATAATGTTCATGCATTAAAAAATATTCTAAATAATCAATTAAATACTGCATATAATATTGATTCTATAAGATTAAAAATCAAAGATATTATTGTTCATTCACAGAACATTTTTTTTAAAAATCATCATATAATACAAAAATTTAAAAAATCAGGTATAGAAATTATTGATATTGGTATAAAAAATATTAAACTATCACATGATGTTACTAAATATATATATAATACTTTGCATAAAAATGACAAAATAATAATAGTAAATAAATTTCTACAAGGACAAAAAGAATTTAAAAAAAATATATTTATTACTAATGATAACATCATGCAAATTTTTTTTAAAAAACATCAACAATATTTTATTGATCAGTATAAAAAAAACGTTAAAATATTTTTTTGTACATTAAAAAATTATAAAAACATTTTTAAATTAAATATTATTTAATAATCATGAGTACATATAATCATTTTAAAAAATAAAAATCATTATTATCATGAAATACTATACAGATTGTTAATGGTAATAACATATAAATAAATATAATAATTATATTGAAAAATAATTCTTTATAAAAAGGTAATTCTTTAATAATGTATAAAAATATTATAGTTTTAGGTAGTCAATGGGGTGATGAAGGGAAAGGTAAAATTATTGATTTATTAACTAAAAACGCAAAATATGTAATACGTTATCAAGGCGGTCATAATGCAGGACATACATTAGTTGTTAATGGTAAAAAAACTGTGCTTCATATTATTCCTTCTGGTGTTTTACGTAAAAATATTACTGGAATTCTAGGTAACGGAGTAGTATTGTCGCCACATGCATTTATAGAAGAACTTAATATTTTAGAAAGCCAAAATATTTTTATTGAAGAAAAAATTATTATTTCTGAAAATTGTTTTTTAGTATTACCTTATCATGTGAAAATGGATATAGCACGTGAAAAACAAAAAGGTGTTAATTTTTTAGGCACGACTCAGTGTGGTATTGGACCTGCATATGAAGATAAAATAGCTAGACGTGGTTTACGTATTGGAGATTTACGAAATGAAAAAATATTTGCTGTAAAATTAAAAGAAATTATTAAATATTATAACAATCAATTAGTACATTTTTATCAAACAGAGCCTATAGATTATAATCTTGTACTGAAAGATGTTTTATCTATTGCTGATAGATTAGTTAAAAGAATCGCAGATGTTCCCGAAATATTATTTAAAGCCATATTAAAAAATGAATTAATAATTTTTGAAGGAGCACAAGGTACATTTTTAGATATTGATCATGGAACATACCCTTATGTAACATCATCTAATAGTACTGCTGGAGGTGCTAGTACTGGTTCAGGTATTGGTCCTTTAAATTTTGATTATGTACTAGGAGTAACTAAAGCATATTTAACTAGAGTAGGTGAAGGACCATTTCCAACAGAAGTTTTTGATAATATTAATGATCATTTTTGTAACAAAGGACATGAATTTGGTTCTACTACTGGTAGAAAAAGAAGAACAGGTTGGTTGGATATTATTGCATTACGTCGGTCAGTTCAAATTAATTCATTATCTGGTATTTGCTTGACTAAATTAGATATATTAGATGGACTAAAAGAAATTAAAATTTGTGTAGGATATAAAAAAGAAGATGGTTCTATATCAATGAGTACTCCTTGTTCTAATGAAGACTGGAATAACATAATACCTATTTATGAAGTATTACCGGGTTGGGAAGATAGCACTCGTGGAATTAAAACAATCGAAAAATTACCACTTAATGCTCGTAATTATATTAGCACAATTGAAAAATTAATAAAAATTCCTATTAGTCTTATTTCTACTGGCCCGGATCGAGTAGATATAATTATTTTAGATCATTTATTTAGTTTTTAAAAATATTTAGTGCATATAATTGTGTCTAAGTATTGTATATTCTATAGTAAATATTTTTCTAAAAAAACTGTATATTGAATTTTTTTTACTATTACGATATATTATATTTTTATAAAAATTTATTTTTTGTTGATGTAAATTTATTGTTATAAATTTCAAAAAACTAAAATCCCCGCAAGGAATATATATATGCGTCATTATGAAATAATATTTATCGTTCATCCAGATTATAGTGATCAAGTACCTTCTATGATAGAAAAATATAAAAAAATAATAACTGAAAAAAATGGTAAAATGTATCGATTGGAAGATTGGGGAAGACGTCAATTAGCATATTCAATTGATAAATTACATAAAGCACATTATATTTTAATGAATATTTCAGTAAATACTACAGTGATTAATATTTTAGAAGATGACTTTCGTTTTAGTAATTCTATTATTCGATATATTATTATAAACGTTAAAACAGCTATTTCGAATCCATCTCCTATGATGAAGTTAAAAGAAGATTCAAAAGCAATAAAAGAAGATACGTTAGAAAAAAATATCATTAATACTTAATATTATCATTATATAATAATATAATATAAATGTTTTAATTAAAATATTTAAAGGAATATAAACATGGTACGTTATTTTCGTCGTCGAAAATTCTGTCGATTTACTGCAGAAAAAATTAAAGCAATAGATTATAAGGATATTACTGTATTAAAAAACTATATTACTGAAAGTGGGAAAATTGTACCTAGTCGTATTACTGGCACTAAATCCAAATATCAAAGACAATTGTCTCAAGCAATTAAACGAGCACGTTATTTGTCATTATTACCGTATACTGATTAATATCAATATTTATAATCTTGTATGTTAAAAGGTTAAAAATCATGAAAATTATTTTACTTACAAAAGTAAAAAATCTTGGAAGTATAGGTGAATTAGTAACAGTAAAATCTGGTTATGCTAGAAACTACCTTTTACCTAAAGAAAAAGCAATTATAGCTACTAAACAAAATATTAATATTGTTGAAAATAAAAAGATAGCAATGGAATTAAAACTATCTGAGAAATTAAAAATTGCGTATAATAGGGTAGAAAAAATTAATGCTATAAATGATATAGTTATAAAAGCAAAGTCTGGTGAAGAAGGTAAATTATTTGGTTCTATAGGAGCTCGTGATATCGCAGCATCAATATCATCATTAGGAGTATTAGTTAATAAAAACGAAATTCGTTTACCTCATGGAGTATTACGTAATATAGGTGAACATATTATTACATTTCATCCTCATAATGATGTTCGTGTAAATATTACAATTAAGATTATTTCTGATGTTGTAAATATTTAAATATATATTTTATAAGAGATATGAATGTTAAAGAATATTTTTAAATTAATAAAATATACTGGCAATATTTTAATGACGTTTTATAATAATCAAAAATCATTAAATGTATCTTATAAATTAGATCAATCACCTGTTACAAATGCTGATCAGATTGCAAATGATATAATTTGTAAACAATTAAAAATACTTTTTCCAAATATACCAGTGTTATCTGAAGAATGTTTACCGCATTGGAATCAATATCAATATTGGAATAAATATTGGTTAATTGATCCAATAGATGGTACTAAAGAATTTTTATATGGTAATAAAGAATTTTCTGTTAATATTGCATTAATTGAAAATGGTACACCGATTTTAGGGGTAATTTATATTCCATATTTTGATACATTATATTATGCAGATAACAAACATACCTGGAAAGAAAAAAATAATAAAATACAAAAAATATATATAAAACATTTACATCCTCCAATAGTCGCTATTAGTCGTTCACATCCAGATCAGAATATTAATAAATATTTAAATGTTATTGGTGATCATAAAATAATTAAAGTAGGTTCTTCATTAAAATTTTGTTTAGTAGCAGAAGGCAGAGCTCAGATATATCTTAGATTAGGTACTACAAATATTTGGGATACAGGTGCAGGTGAAATTATTGTAAGATCTGCAGGAGGTGTCGTAATAGGATTAGATAATAAATTATTAAATTATACTCCAAAAAAAGTATTTTCAAATTCAAGTTTTTATGTTGGCACATCAAAATTTATACATTTAATTAACAGTAATATTGTTTAGTTATTTTTAAACATGTATCAATTTAAAAAATAAATTTATAATTTTGATTGATATTTATAATAAATATAATAATTATTAATTATAACTATCATTTATTCAACTATATTATAACTGTTAAAATGATAAAAATAAATATTAAAATATTAGATGATAGATTAAATAAAATTTTTAAAATACCTAATTACGCAACTTTGGGTTCTTCTGGATTAGATTTAAGGGCTTGTATTAATGAACAAATATTATTAACAGCTCATACAACACAATTGTTGCCTACTGGAATTGCTATCCATATTTCTGATCCTTACATTACTGCAATAATACTACCTCGGTCTGGTTTAGGTCATAAACATGGTATTGTATTAGGCAATTTAGTTGGTTTAATTGATTCTGACTATCAAGGACAATTAATGATTTCTGTATGGAATAGAGGTAAAAAAAATTATTTTATAAATCCTGGAGATAAAATTGCACAAATAGTTTTTATTCCCATTATTCGACCACTATTTAACATAGTGAAATCATTTAATAATAATAGTAATCGTGGAGAAAATGGATTTGGTCATTCTGGTATATAATATTTTATTATTAAATACCATATTGTAGAAGATAATTTTCTAATTGTATCAAATATTTTTTCATATTTTTGATATTATATAAATATTCGATTAGATCTTTTATTGTAATAATAGAAAAAATATTACAATTATTTCTTTTTTGTACTTCTTGTACTGCAGATTGTTTTTTAATACCCAATTCTTGTCGATCTAATGCAACAAGAATCGAAGATATATTTATGTTTATATCATCTTGTTTGTGAATATATTTAATAATATTATTGATTGCTGTACCAGCTGTTATTACATCATCTATAATGATAACGTTTTTATTATAAGGATTCCCAAGCCAACATCCATATTCTCCATATTGTTTAATTTCTTTTCTATTAAAAAAAAAAGGAATATTAATATTATAATTTTTTTGTAAATAGAATGCTATTGATGTGACTATTGGAATACCTTTATATGCTAACCCAAATAATGCATTATAATGAATTTTAGATTCAATAATTTTATGAGCATAAAATTCGCTTAATTTATATATATCTTGTCCAGTATAAAAAGCATTAGAATTAAAAAAATATGGACTTTTTCTTCCAGATTTTAATTGAAATGTACCGAATACTAATGCTTCTTTTTTTAATGAAAATTCAATAAATGATTTTTTCCAACTAATCATTTTATAACCTTTATTTGCATATTAATAATTGATTTCATTATATATTGGAATATTAGAGTTATATTCTGGCCCTTGCTGGATTTGAACCAGCGACCAAGCGATTATGAGTCGCCTGCTCTTACCTCTGAGCTAAAGGGCCAATTTATATCTTTCTATATATTATTATTTTAAAAAGAATTTTTCAAGGAAAATTATATATAATTTATAATTAATTGTTTATATAGCGTTTTATTTGAAAATATTATGTTTTTTTTCTTGCTAAAGTTTAAATTAATGTTATAATTTAATTTTCCTCTGTAGTTCAGTTGGTAGAACGGCGGACTGTTAATCCGTATGTCACTGGTTCAAATCCAGTCGGAGGAGAAATATAATTTTTTACTATCATATTAAATATTTTTTATAAAAATTATTAATTAACATTATATATGCATAATTTTAAAAAAAGAAAAAAAATTAAAAATAAATATTTACTTTTTTATGATTATGAAACTTTTGGAATACATCCAGCGTTAGATAAACCAGCTCAATTTTCATGTATTCGCACCGATATGAATTTTAATATTATCAACGGTCCTGATGTATTATATTGTTATCCACCTTATGATTATTTACCAAATCCTCATGCTATATTATTGACAGGCATCACTCCAAATTTTACTTTATTAAAAGGGTTAAATGAATTCTTTTTTGCTAAAAAAATTAATGATATTTTTAGTATTGGTAATACCTGTATTCTTGGCTATAACAATATTCATTTTGATGATGAAATTACTCGTAACATTTTTTATCGTAATCTTATTGATCCTTATCATTGGAGTTGGCAGCATGGTAATTCTCGTTGGGATTTATTAAATGTATTAAGAACATACTATGCTTTAAGACCTCAAGGTATCAATTGGCCGCGTAATAAAAATAATCTTGTTACTTTTAAATTAAATGAAATTACTAGAGCTAATGGTATTAAACATATCAATGCACATGATGCTACTGCAGATGTTTATGCAACTATTGAACTGATGAAATTTTTACAACACAAACAACCTCGATTACTAAATTTTCTTTTTAAAAATCGTATAAAAAATAGAATATTGCATCTGATTAATGTTACTGACATGAAACCCATTTTTTATATTTCTAGCTCTTTTGGTACATGTCGTTATAATATTAGTTTAATATCACCTATTATGTGGCATCCTAATAATTCTAATATACTAATCAGTATTGACTTAACAAAAGATTTGTCATTATTAGAAAATATTAATATTAATAATATTTTTAATATGGGTATTAAATTAATTTATATGAATAGATGTCCAATATTTATCCCTTATAATTTTATTCAAAAAATAGAATTACTACGTTTGGGAATTAATGATAAAATCTGTCACAATAATTTCCTTTTATTAAAAAAGTCTTATTTTATAAAAGAAAAAATTAAATTAATATTGCATTCTTATAGTTATATTAAATCTAATAATGTAGATTTACAAATATACGATTCATTTTTTTGTAAAACTGATCAACAGTATATTGAAAAAATCCATAAAGCATTCTCTATGTTATATTTTTCAAATACATATACATTACATGATAGCCGAATAAAAGACATTATTTTTAGATGTAAATCACGTAATTTCATTGCATTTTTAAATAAAAACGAAAAAAAATTATGGTTTCAACATTGTATTAAAATATTTAATAGTATTGATTTTAAAAATTATAAATGTAACATTCAATATTTAATAAAAAAACATATAAACAATCAAAAAAATATTTTTTTATTAAAACAATTATTAAGTTATATTAAATATTTAGAAAATTCAATATCATGTATATTATGAAATATAATAATTTTTTCAATGATGTATCTATTTAATAATAGATATTACATATTTTTAAAGCAATCAATTAGATGATATGTATATTTTTTTATTTTTAAATAAAAATTTTTCCATATATTTTTCTAATTTTTTTCGATCATTTATGCTAAACATATTTAATTTTTTTTCATTAATTAACATAGTTTGCTTGGCAATCCATTGCTTCCATGCTATTTTTGAGATTTCATTATAAATACGCTTACCCAGTTCACCTGGATACGGTTGAAAATCTTGTCCTTCTGCTTCTTTTTGAAGAAAGGTACAAAAAATGATACGATTCATTGTGTAATATTTTCTCTTTTATTATATTTATCTTTATAAAAACGTTTTGTTATATTTAATATTTTTTTTATTGGACTAGGTAATCCTATAGATTGTGATGTTATTAAGTTATACCATATAGAAATATTATTATTTAACATATTTTTCTTAGCATACTGTACTGTACTGTAAATTGGTTTAATATATAATTCTAAGTGAGTTAGTGAATGGAAAAAAGGAGTAATAATATTTTTTTTATTTTCTTTTATATGATATTTTTTCATCCAATTCATTATATCTTTTTTATTCGAAAAAGTAGGAAAAGAAAATAAGTTGGGCCATATTCCATTTTGTGGACGTTGTTCTAAAAAAATAAAATATTTATATTGTAAAATTATAAAATAAAAAATATATTTTCTTTTTTTATATGCATTATTAGATAGTGAATATTTTTTTAAATGATCATTTTTATAATAGAGACAATATTTTTTTAATGGACAAATATTACATTTTGGTATTGAACGCACACAAATTAATGCACCTAAATCCATAATAGCTTGATTAAATTTTCCTGCATTATGCACAGGAATAATTTTGTATACTATATTCCATAATTTTTCATCTTTTTTTTCTATTTGTTTATTTTTATCAATAGCATAGTAACGATATATAATTCTTTTAACATTACCGTCTAAAATTGCATAATAATAATTGTATGAAAAAGACAAAATAGCACCGGCAGTTGATCTTCCGATTCCAGGTAGTTTAATAAGTGAGTTAAAGTTATCAGGTATTTTACTATTATAATTATTTTTTATGATGTGGGCAGTATTATAAATATATTGCGCTCTTTTATAATATCCTAATCCACTCCAAATATGTAATACTTCATTAATAGAAGATTGTGTTATACTGTTTATTGTTGGAAATTTTTTAATAAATTTTTTAAAATAAGGGATAACAGTTTTTACCTGTGTTTGTTGTAACATAATTTCGGAAATCCAAATTACATACGGTGTTTTTTGTTTTTGCCAAGGTAATTTTTTTCTACCATGAAAATGGTACCAATTTAATAGCAACTGTGCAATTATATTTGACATCTTTATATTAAGATTCAGTGATTTTTAAATGATAAAATATATTATATTATAATTATGAAATGTTTTTTAAAATATTAATTAAGATTTATATAGAATAGAATCTTATATTTCATAACAAAAATCAACTATATTTTATAAAAATTTTATTTATTCTTAATAAATTGTATAAATATTTTATTAATTAGATTTTAAAATTTATGGAATGAATTATAATGATATCCAAAATTATTACACCTAAATATAATTCAAATGGTATTTTTTTAAGACAAGTTCGTAGTTTTGTTTTAAGAAATAAAAAATTAAATAAATCTGATTTGCAAGCAATGCAAGATTTTTGGCCATTAATAGGAGCACAATTTCAGTTAAAAGAAATAAATTTTACTGATATGTTTCATATTTCCGGTCCTGTAGTTATAGATATTGGATTTGGAACGGGTACTACGTTAGTAGATATGGCTATCAAATATCCAGAAAAAAACTTTTTAGGTATTGAAGTATATGAACTTAGTATTGCTCGATGTTTAAGATACGCGATTTTTAATAAAGTAAAAAATTTAAAAATTATTTATCATGATGCAATAGAAGTGATGCACTATATGATAAAAAATCAAACATTATCTGCAGTACATTTATTTTTTCCTGATCCATGGAATAAAAAACGTCATTATAAAAGAAGAATTATAACAAAAAATTTTGTTAAATTAATTTTAAAAAAATTAATTTATAACGGAATGTTATATATAGTTACTGATTGTAAATTATATGCAAGATATATAATTGATATGATAAATAATATTACAGGATATAATAATCTTTCAAAAACACAAGATTATATTCCACGTCCATCTTGGAGGCCGATTACAAAATTTGAAAAAAAAGCTATTGTTGCTCAACGGTATATTTTTAATATATGTTTTAAAAAAATTATTTAATATATTAAAATTGTTATATGCGTAATATAATGTTATTATTGTTTAATTTAAAAACAACTCTAATAAAGAATTTAAAAATAATTTTCCTTTTTTTGTAGTATTCCATATAAAAGGCGTTTCTATTAAATAACCTTCTAATATAGCATTATTAATATTATTTCTAATAGATTCTATATTAATATTGGTATGTTCTATAAAATGTTTATGCGAAATCGGTTTAAATAACCTTAAATTATTGATAAAATATTCAAATGGTTTATCTTTATCTTTTACTAAAAATATTTTATCTGTATATTGTCCATTCAGATAATCTATTGATGATTTGTTTTTTATCATTCTAATAATATTACCATTTTTTTGAGTGAGTTTACCATGCGCTCCACAACCTATACCTAAATAGTCATCATAATGCCAATAATTCAGATTATGTTGACAATAATATCCTTTTTTTGCATAAGAAGAAATTTCATATTGCTGATATCCCGATGCTGATAATATAGATTTTCCTTTTTTCCATATTTTCCAAATCTCATCTGTTGTGGGTAAATTTAATTTTTTTGCATAAAAAATAGTATTAGGTTCAATGGTTAATTGATACCAAGATATATGTTTGGGTTTTAAGGATATAGTTTTTTCTAAATCTAATAAGGCATGTTTATATGATTGATTTGGTAACCCATACATTAAGTCAAAATTAATATTTTTTAAATTTAAAGTAGAGATTATTTTAATCATGTGATCAATATTTAATAATTCATCATATCGTTCTAATATCTTTAATTGTGATATATTAAATGTTTGAATGCCAATAGAAAATCGATTTATACCTATTTCTTTATATTGTAGTAGTTTTTTATAAGTAATGGTTTTTGGATTAATTTCTATTGTAATTTCTGCAGATACATCAATAAGAATAATTTTTTTAATTTCTTGCAGCAAGAATTTTATTGATTGAGCATTTAATAAACTTGGTGTGCCTCCACCTATAAAGATAGTATTTATTTTTCTATTAGAAATTAAAGATATATCATTTTTTAAATCTAAAATTAAATGATTGACATATAATTTTTCTGGAATTTTTGTTTTTACTGCATAAGAATTAAAATCACAATATGGACATTTTTTTAAACACCAAGGAATATGAATGTAAAGACTGAGTAAAGGTAACATATTTATTTTTATTCCAAGAGTATTAATAAGATAATTTTTATATGCAGTGTTAGATAAATATTAAAAATAAATTTTATTTTGATAATGCTTTTTTTAATAACCAACTTTCTAATATAATAACAGCAGATATAGCATCTATTTTATTTTTTTTTAATGCTTTAAATCCTTTTTTTTCGAATAAGATAGATTTTGCTTCTGCTGTTGTTAAACGTTCATCATGTAATTCAACATGTAAATGAAATTTTTTTTTATTAATTCTGCAAATTTTTTTGCTTTTTTTGTAATTATTTGTTGACTGCCATCTATATTTAGTGGTAAGCCAACAATAATTGTATCAGGCTGCCATTCTATTATTAATTTTTTAATAAGATACCAATGGGAATTCCCTTGCTTTACTGAGATACTATTTAAGGGATAAGCTGTGGCAGTTAAATGTTGTCCTACAGCTACACCAATGTTTTTTGTTCCAAAATCAAAAGATAATATATTCATAATATTACATTTCTATAATATAGAGTTCATTGTTATTAAAACAATTTTATAATACACTATAAATTATCGTTAAGTATATTAATATTGTCATATTACTTTATATAATTTCATAAAATAATACAATCAATATATTAAATGATTTGATAATAATTTTCTTTCAATGGCTTGAATAATTAGTTCAGTAATAGAAATATGACAATATGATTCAATTTCACAAATTCCAGTTGGACTGGTGACATTAATTTCTATTAATTTATCACCAATAATATCAATACCAACAAATAATAAACCTTTATTTTTTAAAATAGGAGCTATATTATTAGCTATTTCTAGATCTTTTTTATTTAATAATTGTGGAATCCCTATACCTCCTGCTGAAAGATTACCTCGTGTTTCTCCTTTTTTAGGTATTCTTGCTAAACACCATGAAAAAGGTATTCCATCAATTATTAACACTCTTTTATCTCCTTTTTTAATTTCAGGAAGATATTTTTGTAACATACAGTAAATAGTTCCATATTTGGTCATAGTTTCAATAATGACTGAAATATTAGGATCATATTCATTAATATAAAAAATTGAATTACCTCCCATACTATTTAATGGTTTTAATATTATATTTTTATTTTTTTTTAGAAAACTGTGTATTAGTATCGGATTACTGGTTACTAAAGTGTTTGGAATTAATGTCGGGAAATATGTAGCAAAAATTTTTTCATTACAATCTCTTAAACTTTGAGCTTTATTGACGATTAACACACCCTCTTTTTCTGCACATTCTAAAATATATGTTGCATAAATAAATTTAGTATTGAATGGTGGATCTTTACGCATTAATATAACATTTAAAGTAGATAATGGTATATATTCTTCTTTTCCTAATGTAAACCATTTTATTGTATTTTTTTCTACTGTTAATAATTGAGTTCTAGCATAACTTTTTCCATTTTTTAAATACAAATCTTGTATTTCCATATAATAAATTTGATATTTTTTTTCTTGTGCTTTTAATAGTATAGCAAAACTAGAATCTTTTTTAATGTTAATATTAGTAATAGTATCCATTACTATACCTAATCGTATATTTTTTAATTTCATAATATTTATATTTAGTGAAAAGTTTTTAAAAGGTTTTTATAGAATATTTAAAATATATAATAAAATATTTTATAGTATCAATAATATTTTTAATGATATATATTTTAAATATATTGGTAATATATTTTATTATTTTTATATTTTTTTGAAAATGAGATTAATATTTATGTTTTTTATATTGTGTACCAGCATAGTTATCAAATCTAGACCAATGTCCATTAAAAGTTAATTTTACCGTTCCAATAGGTCCATTTCTTTGTTTACCAATGATTATCTCAGCAATGCCTTTCAGATCACTATCTTCATGATATACTTCATCTCTGTATATAAACATAATTAAATCAGCATCTTGTTCTAAGGATCCGGATTCCCGTAAATCAGAGTTCAATGGTCGTTTATCTGATCTTTGTTCCAATGATCGATTGAGCTGTGATAAAGCAATAACTGGTACTTGTAATTCTTTTGCTAAGGATTTTAATGCTCTAGAAATTTCTGCTATTTCTAAAGTTCTGTTTTCTGCTAGATAAGGTACTCGCATAAGTTGTAAATAATCAACCATAATTAAACTTAATCCATTATTTTCACGATATACTCGACGAGCTCTAGAACGTACTTCACTTGGAGTTAATCCAGAAGAATCATCGATATACATATTTTTCTTTTTTAGTAAAATATTCATTGTACTTGAGATACGAGACCAATCTTCATCAGTTAATTGTCCAGTTCTGATATTAGATTGATTAACTCTTGATAACGATGCTAACATTCTCATCATGATTTGTTCAACAGGCATCTCAAGACTAAAAATTAATACTGGTTTATCATATAACATAGCGGAATTTTCACATAGATTCATTGCAAACGTTGTTTTTCCCATTGATGGACGTGCTGCTATAATAATTAAATCAGAACGTTGTAATCCAGATGTTTTATTATTGAGATCTTGATATCCTGTATTAATACCGGTCACTCCATCATGTGGTGTTTTAAATAGTTTTTCAATATTTTCTAAAGTCATATTAAGTATTTGTTCGATATTTTTAGGTCCAGAATCTTTTTTATATCTTTTTTCTGATATTTCAAAAACACTAGATTCAGCATAATCTAGTAATTCTTCACTTTTTCTACCTTGCGGATCATATCCAGCATTCGCAATTTTATTGGCAACTAGAATCATTTCTCTCACGATTGCTCGTTCTCGAATAATATCAGCATATGCTTTAATATTAGCGGTACTAGGTGTATTTTTAGATAATTCTGCTAAATAAGAAAATCTTCCTACATTTTCTAAGATACCTTGTTGTTCTAAAGATTCCGATAAAGTAATCAAATCAATTGGATTACCAAGCTCTAAGAGTCTCTGCATTTCACGAAATATTAATTGATGAGGTAAACTAAAAAAATCATCGGCTACTACTCGTTCAGAAACTGTATCCCATCTTTCATTATCTAACATTAATCCACCAAGTACAGATTGTTCTGCTTCTAGTGAATGCGGGGGTATTTTAAATTTATTTGTATAATTGTCTTGTATTTTTTTTTTATTATTTTTTTTTTCTGACATCTTAATAGTATATTTTAGTATAGTGAATAGGAATAATATTATAATTTTATTTTAAGATAAGCAATTATTATAGATAATGTATCTATTTATTTTTAAATGTTATTTTAAAATAACATTTATTTTGCATAATCATTATTAAAAATCAATTTAATGTAATCATTGTTTTTAAAATTGACATTGTGTTAAAAATAATAAAATTTGTTTTTTGATGTCTACATGGTTATTCTCTTTGTAGTGATATTTAGTCAGTAATTGTTTCCATTTATTAGATCCAGATTTACCATACAATAATCCAAACATATAATGTAATTTTTTATTATTATGTTGTTTTTGTGTTATCTGTTCTTCAATATATGGATATAATTGATGAATAATATTTTTATTATGTATTATTTTATTTTTATCATTGTAGATTTCAGAATCGATTATAGATAATAATAATGGATTTTTATAGATAGCTCGTCCTATCATGACTCCATCTGTTTTATATAAATGTAATTTAGCCTCTTCAATCGATTGAATACCACCATTTATAATTATTGATAGATCTTGAAAATCTTTTTTTAATTGATATACATATTGATAATTTAATTTTGGAATAGTTCTATTTTTTTTGTTGTTTTTTTCTTTTAAAATAGCTGTTCTTGCATGTATAATAAATTTTTTACATTGACTAAAAAGTGATATTTTACCAACAAAGTCACTTAAAAAAGCATAATTATTGTTTTTATCAATACCTATTCTAGTTTTAATACTAATGGGTATGGATACAGAATCTTGAATAGATTTCACCATATCTATCACTAAATTTGTATTTTTCATTAAACATGCACCAAAGCATCCCATTTGTGCTTTTTGAGAAGGACATCCAATATTTAAATTAATTTCATTGTATTTCTGTTTTTCAGCTATTTTAGCACATTCTGCCATTTGTTTTGGTATATTACCTGCGAGTTGTATAGCAATTGGATGTTCATTTTTATGATTGTATAGTAATGTATAATTTGGTTGGTTAAGCATTGCATTAGTAGTAATCATTTCAGTATATAGAAGTGCATGTTTAGTTAGTTGTCTATAAAAAGCACGACAATATTTATTCGTATAACCTAGCATAGGAGCTACAGAAAATTTATGATAATGTGTATTTTGTTTTTTGGGTGTCATAATAGTTATTATAGTAATGTATATATTGATAAAATTAAATATTTTTATTATTGTAAATATTAACATGTATAGTTTTTTAAGTGTTTAATTATTAGAATATACATTTATCATTATTAATAATATATTTTCAGTATATAAAATATACTTTTTTAAAGATTTATTGATATATGTTTAAAATATATTAAATTATAATATATTGATGTTTTATACAATAATATACTATTTTAAAATATTCAGTAGAAAATAGCTTTTATACTATTAAAATGTGATAAAATAATTATTTAAAACATTGTTATATGACTCTGAATAGGTAAACAAGATGGCAAATAGAGGTATAAATAAAGTAATTCTTATTGGGAATTTAGGACAAGATCCAGAAGTTCGATATATGCCCAACGGTGGAGCAGTAGCCAATATTACATTAGCCACTTCTGAATCTTGGAAAGATAAAAATACAGGAGAGATGAAAGAAAAAACTGAATGGCATCGAGTAGTATTATTTGGAAAATTAGCTGAAATTGCACGAGAATATCTTCGTAAAGGATCACAAGTTTATATAGAAGGTGCTTTACAAACAAGAAAATGGCAAGACCAAAATGGTATTGATCGTTATACAACGGAAATTATAGTTAATATTAGTGGTACCATGCATATGTTAGGAAGTAGAAATTCTAATTATACTGCAACATCTGGACATCATCAATATGGCTCTGATAATTTTAAAGAAAATAACAAATTAGAAAAAAATGATATAAAATTAAATACTGTAGAATCTTATCCTAAAAAAAAATCATTGATAGATGATACATCGCCAATAGATTTTGATGATGATATTCCCTTTTAAAATAATCATACTAATAGCACCCTAATTTTAGGGGGCTAGCGTATTTTTAATATTATATAAAATATTACAAAACTCAGTAGGTTGTGAAATAAATGGTGCATGTGCTGAATTTTTCATAATTACAGTATCGTTATTTGGATATTGATCGTTTAAAATTTTGGCAATTTTTTTTGGTACTAAACTATCTAAAGCTCCATATATATAAAAATTAGGCACCGTAAGATTTAATAAATCTGTTCTTAAATCAATGGAAGATAGTATATGTAATCCTTTTTTTAATGTTGAAATATTAGGTTTCGGATGCGACAAAACAAGTGTTTTTAAACATAAATGATATGAATATAAATCATTAAATCGTAATGTTTGGTAATCTATAAATTTTTGAATCGTATACATATAATTATTATTTAATTGATTATAAAATATTTTTAATGTTTTTTCTTTAATACCTGGCCATTCTGGTTGCATAATAAAGCAAGGAGATGAAGCAACATTAATGATACCGCGAGTATATTGTGAATAATATAAAGCGATTTTAGTTACAATTAATCCTCCCATAGACCATCCCAACCAAATAGAATCTTTAGGCATATAGGAAAATAATATATGAGCCATTTCATCTAAATTCATATCTTTGCAATGGTTGCTTTTTCCGTAACCTGGTAAATCTACTACATATAGTGTAAATTTTTTATATAATTTCAATATAATATTATTCCATATTTTCATATTTAATCCCCATCCATGTAATAAAATTAAATTAATATTACCTATGCCAATACGTTCCCAATATAAATTTTTCATAACATATTTACCAAATTTTATTATTTAATTAAGACTACTATAATGTAATAAATATTTCTATTTATGGAAGAATATTAAAATAATATTTTTATGTTGTTAACATTCTTGATTAAGTATTATAATCAATATAATTTTAATTTTTTCATAAAGTATAATATTATGATTAATATTTCAAAAATCGCACAGCAACATTTTCATCAATTACTGTTAAAAAAAACAAAAAATACACATATTCGAATATTTGTAACAAACCCAGGTACATCCATAGCGGATTGTGGAGTTTCATATTGTACGCAGCATGAAATTGAAACAGATGACTTAGAAATAAAATATGATAAATTTAACGTTTATATTGATGTTAAAAGTGTACTCTATTTAAAAGATGCTAAAATAGATTTAGTACGAGATGGCATAAACTCTTGCTTAACTTTAACTGCACCTTTTGCAAAAGGGAAAAATAATAATAAGTATATAGATTTAATGGATCGTATACAATTATTTTTAGATCATGAAGTTAATCCAAATTTATCTTTACATGGAGGCAAGGTTTCTTTAATTGAAATTACAGACTTACGATATCTGATTGTAAAATTTAGTGGGGGTTGTAATGGTTGTGCTATGATTAGTACTACATTAAAAGAAAATATAGAAAAAAAAATATTACTTTTATTCCCAGAAATCAAAGGTATTACTGATTCGACTGAACATAATCATGGTAATCATTCTTATTATTAATATTATAAAAATAATTTTATATAATGAGTTTCTGTATATTCAATGGTAATATTATAATTATGTTAATTTTTTATTTTCTGGAGTTAATTCTCCTTTTAAATTAGTTTGCATTTGTTTTCTAACTTCTTCATGAGATAAATTTTGACTAAATAAAAAATGTAGTTTAGTTAGTGTAGCTTCTACAGTTAAATCATAACCACTAATTACTCCTACTTTGCTTAGTGAATTACCAGTAGCATATCCATGCATATTTACTCTACCTGATATGCATTGTGTTAAATTAATTATTATAATGTTTCTTTGATAAGCGGAATATAATTCTTTTAAAAAATCTTTGTTTTGTGGTGCATTGCCAACGCCATAAGAACATAAAATTAAAGCTTTAACTGGTTGTAGTAAAAAATTATGAACAATTTGAGATGATATCCCTGGATAAATAATAATTACCCCTATTGGTTGATTTTGTATACGATGTACCATAAAAATTTTATCAGTATTAACTATCATGGGTTTAATAATATAGCGTACTTGTATACCTATTTCCAATAATGGAGTAAAATTAGGTGATATAAAAGCATTAAATCCATCTGCATGAGCTTTAGTGGTTCTATTACCACGATATAATTTATTATTAAAAAATAGCGTGACTTCAGAAATAGGATAATGAGCTGCTATAAATAATGCATTAATAAGATTTTGTCTAGCATCGGATCGTGTTTCAGATAAAGGTATTTGTGAACCAGTAACAATAACAGGTTTTTTTAAGTTTTCTAAAATAAAAGATAAAGCAGAAGCAGTATATGACATAGTATCTGTACCATGTAATACTATAAAACCATCGTATTGATTATAATTTTTATAAATGTCATCAGCAATTTTTTGCCATTCTGACGGTGTCATATTAGATGAATCGATTAACGGTTGATATTCATGTATAATAAAATTCGGTATTTCTGGTTTATGAAAATCAGGCATATTAAGTAATTTCTTTTGTAAATATCCAGAGATAGGAATATAACCATATTTAGATTTTTTCATACCGATCGTTCCACCTGTATAAGCAATATATATAGATTTTTTTTTCATCTAGTATTTTCTAAATTAAAATATTTATATATTTATTTTACTATAAAAATGTTTTATATAAAATAATATAAATAACTATCGAATATAGATAAATATTTTAACATTAAGATACTATTCTTAGTAGAATAGATATATAAACAATTAAAATTTATATAATGTATTAATTTATCATTCAATCCGTATTGATATTAGAAAAAATATAAATACGATTATTTGTATAATCAAAAATTTATTTAAGATACTTTATTATCATGAGTAAAATAATAGTAAATTCAAATATTCATATAGAAATTAATAAAAGAAGAACATGTGCCATTATTTCTCATCCTGATGCAGGAAAAACAACTATTACTGAAAAAATATTATTTTTAGGACAAGCTATTCATTCAATTGGTACTATTAAAGCGAGAGGTTCTGGAAAATATGCTAAATCAGATTGGATGGACATTGAACGTAAAAGAGGAATTTCTGTTACAAGTTCTATTATGCAGTTTAAATATAAAAATTGTTTAATAAATTTATTAGATACACCGGGTCATGAGGATTTTTCTGAAGATACTTATCGAACTTTAACTGCTGTTGATTTTTGTATTATGATCATAGATGCTGCTAAAGGAGTAGAATCTAGAACAAGAAAATTAATTGATGTAACAAGATTAAAAAAAACGCCAATTATAACTTTTATTAATAAATTAGATAGAGATGGACGTCATCCAATAGAATTACTAGATCAAATTGAAAAAGAATTAAAAATATTTTGTGCTCCTATTACTTGGCCAATAAATTGTGGGTCTTTATTTCAAGGTATATATCATCTTTATGATAAAAATATAGATTTATATCAAAAATATTTTTATAAACATAAAAAAAAATTAAATAATTTAAGATTATTAAATGCGCTTAATGGTAATTTAGATATTATTTTTAATAAAATAACAGAAAAAGAATTTCGTGAAGAAATTAATTTAATTGATCATGCTTATCTGCAATTTGATAGTTCTTTTTTTTTAAAAGGAGATTTAACACCAGTTTTTTTTGGTAGTGCATTAAATAATTTTGGTATCGAACATATGTTAGATAGCGTGATAAACTGGGCACCATGTCCTATATTTCGAAAAAGTAATATAAGAAATATTTATCCAATAGAAAAATTGTTTTCTGGTTTTATTTTTAAAATTCAAGCAAATATGGATTCTAAACATAGAGATCGTATTGCTTTTATGAGAATAGTATCAGGAAAATATACTAAAGGTATTAAATTACGACATGTTAGGATTAAAAAAGATATAATTTTAAATGATGCTTTTACTTTTTTAGCTGGAGATAGATTTTTAGTACAGCATGCTTATCCAGGTGATATTATTGGCATTCATAATCATGGTACTATAAGAATAGGAGATACTTTTACAGAAGGTGAAAAAATTAAATTTCTTGGTATTCCTAATTTTTCTCCTGAAGTATTTCGTATTATCAGATTAAGTAATCCATTAAAACAAAAACAATTAATTAAAGGATTAATACAACTGTCAGAAGAAGGTGCGATTCAAATATTTCGTCCGATTATAAATAATGATTTAATATTAGGTGCCATAGGTATATTACAATTTGATGTTGTAGTTGAAAGACTAAAAAATGAATATAAAATAGAAGCTATTTATGAACATGTCAATATCGTTACAGCTAGGTGGATCACATCTACTAATATTAAAACACTTAATAAATTTAAAGAAAAATATTCATCAAATTTAGCGCTTGATAGTGAAAAACAATTAACTTATATTGCACCTAGTTTTGTTAATTTAAACTTAACGTCTTTACGTTATCCTGAAATCATCTTTTCAGAAATACGTGAATATTAAGATCAGTATTATATTTTTTAATTTTTAATGATATAATATGATGATAATTAATACTATTGTATTACTTTAATAAGGATTACGATACTTATGAGAAGAGCAATTATTTTAGTACTTGATTCTTTTGCTATTGGTTCTAGTGATGATGCGTATAAATTTGGCGATCAAGGATCAGATACATTTGGACATATAGTGGAAGCTTGCTATCAGGGATTAGCCAATATAAATCGGAAAGGATTTTTAAAAATTCCTAACTTAATATCATTAGGTCTTGGGGAAGCAGCACGACAATCTACTGGTAAATTATTACCAGGGTTAGAGATCACGTCTAATCTTATTGGTAGTTATGCTTATGCAAGTGAAATTTCTTCTGGTAAAGATACTTCTTCTGGACATTGGGAAATTGCTGGTGTACCAGTATTATTTGATTGGGATTATTTTACTAATCAGACTAATAGTTTTCCTGAAATATTACTAGAAGAAATTAAAAAACAGACGTATATTAAGACATTTCTTGGTAATTGTCATGCTTCTGGTACAAATATTTTAGATATTTATGGATTAGAACATATTAAAACAAAAAAACCTATTTTTTATACTTCACAGGATTCAGTATTTCAAATTGCTTGTCATGAAAATATTTTTGGATTACAAAATTTATATGATCTTTCAAAAATAGTAAGAAAAATTTTAAATAAAAAAAAATATAATATTGCCAGAGTAATTTCTAGACCATTTTTAGGAAACCACCCGGGGAAATTTATAAGAACGGGTAATAGACGTGATTGGTCGATTAAACCTACATCGTTAACTGTATTACAAAAATTAATAAATGAAAAACAAGGATCAGTAGTATCTATTGGTAAAGTATCTGATATTTATGCTGGAATGGGTATTACTGATAGTTATAAAGCAACAGGTTTAAAAGATTTATGTAATATTACCATTAATAAAATACAATCTGCGCGCAATAATACAATTATTTTTACTAATTTTATTGATTTTGATTCCTTATGGGGACATCGTCGTAATGTTTCAGGATATGCTTGTGGATTAGAATATTTTGATTCTCGTTTACCTGAAATATTAGAATTAATTACTCAAGATGATTTATTAATTTTAACAGCAGATCATGGTTGCGATCCTACGTGGATTGGCACAGATCATACGCGAGAAAATGTTCCTATATTAATATATAGAAAAAACATAGCACCGCAATATTTAGGTCATCGTAAAACCTTTGCAGATATAGCTCAAACTTTATCTAAATATTTTAATTTATCTAGCATGAATTATGGAGAAAACATGTTATAATAATTATCATTAAAAAATTATAATATATTAGATCATTTTAAGGATCATACATGTCTACTCCTCATATTAATGCTAAAAAAAACGATATTTCAGATATTGTAATTATGTCAGGAGATCCGATTAGAGTAAAATATATATCTGAACGTTATTTAAAAAATATAATAAAAATTAACAGTTTACGTTTAATGCTTGGTTTTACTGGAAATTATAAAAATCGTAGAATTTCTATTATGAGCCATGGAATGGGAATACCATCTTGTGCGATTTATATTAAAGAATTGATTACTGAATATAATGTAAAAAATATTATACGTGTTGGTACATGCGGTACAATCCGAAATGATGTAGAATTGCGTGATATAATTGTTGGTATGGGTGCATCTACTGATTCTAATTTTAATAGATTACGATTTAATGGAAATGATTTTTCTGCGATTGCTAGTTTTAAATTATTATTAAATATAGTCAAATCTGCTAAGAAATTAAACATTAAGATTTCTGTTGGAAATTTATTTACAACAGATTGTTTTTATTCACAAGATAAAAAAATGGTGAATATTTTAGAAAAATATGGTTTTTTGGGTGTGGAAATGGAGACAGCTGGAATATATAGTTTAGCAGCTGAACATAGGATTGAAGCTATATCTATATGCACTGTAACAGATCATTTGAAACATGCGATGAATGTTAAACCAAAAGATCGAGAATCTACTTTAGATGAAATGATTCAGATAGCTTTAGAATCAACTTTATTACTTTAATCTTATATTTAATACAATTGTTACTATTTTTGGTGAGAAAGGGATTCGAACCCTTGATACGTTTTCGTATACACGCTTTCCAGGCATGCTCCTTAAGCCTCTCGGACATCTCACCTAATTTTTTAAATATAATTAATTAATATAATATTATAATTTAATAATCATAATTAAAAATATTTATTCAGTCAATATATTTTCAATAAAATAATATTTTAAAAATGTTTAATACAAACTATTCATAGTGTAATAATTATAATTAATAACATTAATTTTTTTAAACATACATGTTATATATATATTTAAAATAATTTTCTTTTTAATGCTATTTATAATAGTTTTTACGGTTTTTATGTCATTTATATTTTTATGATATATATTAGTTGTTAATATTATTCACGATTGATAATTAATTTGATAAACTTTATTAATATATGTAATAATATTATATTGTTATATATTTATATATTGATAATATTTCTAGTTGTAACTATTATACAAGGCGGATATTATTAAGAGAAAGAAATTTAATCTTTTTCTTGCATTTTTCTATTTATTTTGATATCAATATATTGTAGTATAAATAAATTTTATTATATTATTAAAGTGCATGAATTAATCTCTATTTATTGTATTAATAAATATATTATATATTGTGAATTGTTTTTAATATATTAAGAAATTACTAATATTTAATTTATTTATATAACTATGTTGCATATAGAATAAATGTTTAATTATCTTGTTATAAAATAGGAAGTAAATGTTTTTAAGTTATTTTGAAGATCTTAATATTTATTTTATTTAAGATTTATGTCCTACAAAGAACATATTGTTTAGTGTAGATATTATTAACGTATTATAATTAGTTAGTTTAAAAATATATGGTAGAAAAAAGAAATATTTTTTTGATAGGGCCTATGGGTGCAGGAAAAAGTACTATTGGTCGTCATTTATCACAACAACTAAATATGGAATTTTATGATTCAGACCTAGAAATTGAACGCCGTACGGGTGCCAATATAAATTGGGTGTTTGATGTAGAAGGTGAAGAAGGATTTCGTAAACGTGAAAAACGAATTATTGATGAATTAACAAAACACCAAGGTATTGTATTAGCTACAGGTGGAGGATCTATTCAATCTCGTGAAACACGAAATCATCTTTCAGGACGAGGGATTGTAGTATATTTAAAAACCACTATTGAAAAACAATTATTACGTACAAAAAGAGATAAAACACGACCTTTATTACATACTAATATATCTGCTCGTGTTATTTTAGAGAACTTGGCTTTGGAAAGAAATCCGTTATATCAAGAAATGGCAGATATTGTGGTAAACACGGATGATAATAGTGCCAAGATTGTAGCTAATCGTATAATTTATCTTTTAGAAAGAAATAATTAAACACCTGATTATTTAATATTTTTATTAATGATATATATGGAGATTATTAAAATGGAAAAAGTGATCGTTAATTTAGGAAAAAACAGTTATTCTATTAATATTGGATTTAACGTATTTAAAAATAGTGATATTTTTTATCCTTTACAATCTGGCGATCAAGCGATGTTGGTAACCAATAAAACATTATTAAAGATTTATGGAGATAAGATATCATCTCAATTTATAAAAAAAGGTATTAAAATTGATCAAGTAATTTTATCCGATGGTGAAGAATATAAAACTTTGCATGAAATGGAAAAAATTATTTCTGTATTATTAGAAAAAAATCACAATCGAGATACTACATTACTTGCTTTAGGTGGCGGAGTTGTGGGTGATTTAACTGGTTTTACTGCTTCTATATATCAAAGAGGTGTTAGATATATTCAAATTCCTACGACTTTATTATCTCAAGTAGATGCTGCTATAGGAGGTAAAACAGCAGTCAATCATATTTTAGGAAAAAATATGATTGGTGTTTTTTGGCAGCCATCATCCGTTATCATTGATATAAATTTTTTAAATACGTTACCTAAAAGACAATTAATTTCTGGATTAGCTGAAGTAATTAAATATGCGATTATTTGTGATAATAATTTTTTTATTTGGTTAGAAGAAAATATAGATTTAATTCTTTCACTGAATTGCACAGCGATAAAATATTGTATTCATAAATGTTGTGAATTAAAATCTCAACTCGTTTCATTAGATGAAAGAGATATGAATGATCGGTCTTGGTTAAATCTTGGACATACTTATGGGCATGCAATAGAAGCTTATGTTGGATATGGTAATTGGTTACATGGTGAAGCTATATCAGTAGGTATAGTTATGGCAGCACGTACTGCAGAGTTGTTAGGTAAGTTTAAAAAAATCAATACTGATCGTATTATTGCTTTATTAAAAAAAGCAGGATTGCCTATTCAGGGTCCTAAGAATATGTTACCAGATGCTTATTTTTTACATATGATGAGAGATAAAAAAGTATTATCTGGAGTTATAAAACTTGTTATACCTACTAAAATTGGGCAAGTAGAGATATATAATGTAACAGATAAAAAAATTATTACATCAGTGATTCACAGTTGTTCTTAACGTCTAAATAATTACAGTTTTTCATGTAATTTTATATTATACTATTGATAATATACATAGTATTTCCTGCATGCTTGTAATACTGAAAAGATATATACTAACAACTTTAGAAGAAAACATGAAAAAATTTTTATTATCACCTTCAATTTTATCTGCCGATTTTTCTCGTTTAGGAGAAGATATAAAAACAGTTTTAAATTCTGGAGCAGATACAATACATTTTGATGTTATGGATAATCACTTTGTTCCAAATTTAACAATAGGTCCAATGGTTTTAAAATCATTAAGAAATTATAATATTAATGTAGATATTGATGTACATTTAATGACTAAACCAGTAGATAATTTAATTATTCCATTTGTAGAAGCTGGCGCTAATTTAATTATTATTCATCCAGAAACGACAGATCATCTAGATCGTACGTTAAATTTGATTAAAAAATATAATTGTAAAGTGGGATTAGGAATTAATCCAGCTACGCCTCTTATGTATCTAGATTATGTAATGGATAAATTAGATATGATATTATTAATGACTGTTAATCCAGGGTTTTCTGGTCAAGATTTTATTCCATCGTCATTAAATAAGATACGTAAAATTAAAAAAATAATCAATGATAGTGGTTATCCAATATTATTAGCAGTTGATGGAGGAATTAAAATAGATAATATTGCTAATATTGCATTATCTGGTGCTGATGTTTTTATTTTTGGTTCAGCTATTTTTCATTCTATTAATTATAGAGTTGTAATAGAAAATATGCGTAATGAATTAGATAAGATTCATCATAGTTCTGTGCATTAGAAACTCATCATAAATTTTACTTACTTAGAATAATCACATGAATAAATCTATTTTATTAAGTGCTATGCAACCTACAGGTAATTTAACGATTGGTAACTATTTAGGTGTATTATGCCAATGGAAAAATATGCAAAAAAGATATACTTGTATTTACTGTATAGCTGATTTACATGCATTAACAGTTCGTACACATATTAATACATTGCGTAATCGGACATTAGATACTTTAGCTTTATATTTAGCATTGGGGATTGATCCTGATAATAGTATTATTTTTATTCAATCTCATGTTTATGAACATTGTCAATTAAATTGGATATTAAATTGTTATAGTTATTTTGGTGAGTTAACACGGATGACGCAATTTAAAAGCAAATCTAAAGACGATATAACTAATCTTAATGCTGGTTTATTCAGTTATCCTATTTTAATGGCATCTGATGTTTTATTATATCAGTCCGATAAAGTGTTAGTAGGATTAGATCAAAAACAACATTTAGAATTTATTATTAGAATAGCCAAGCGATTTAATAATACTGTTGGTGAGAAAATATTTACCATTCCTGCTATTTTATTATCTCAATACAGCTCTAAAATTATGTCTTTATTAGCACCTAGAAAAAAAATGTCTAAATCTGATACCAATAAAAATAATACTATTTTTTTATTAGATAGCATTCATTCTATTAAAAAGAAAATTTCACATGCTATTACTGATTCTGATAAACCTGCTAAAATTTATTATGATACAAAAAATAAACCAGGCATATCTAATTTATTAACTATTTTTTCATCTATTACTGGAAAAAAAATATCTGAATTAGAAATAGATTTTTCTGGTTACACATATAGTAAATTTAAAAAAGAATTATCAGAAGTACTATCTATTAAAATAAGTAAATTACAAAAATTATATTTAGAATATCGTCAAGATGAATCATTGTTAGAAAAAATAGCTAATGAAGGTGCTATCAAAGCAAGGCATTATGCACAGTGTACAATAAAAAATGTATATAAATATTTAAATTTAATGAAATAAATATTGTGATTTTAATATATTATTTTTTATTTTAATAATATTATTTAATATTTTTTATGTTGCGTAAAAAAACTTAAAATTAAAGATAATATAAATACTATAAAATATAATATATTAGAAGTAATTAATGCTGATAATATACCATATCTTGATATTATTGGTCCTGTGATAATAAATGTTAGTAATGTACCAACAGTACCAGATGTTAAAATTAAATTAATAATTTTAGGTGAAGAGAATTTTGTTTGTAAAGATGCTAAAGTAATAATTAACGTATAAATAGCACTGGAAAAAAAACCTAATAGCACAATTATCCATTTTAAATAATTATAATTTGTATTATTAATGAATAAATACATTAATACGCATGATATTCCGGTAAGATATGATATCATTTTTTGTAAATCAAAAAACTTTAATATAACACTAAAAAACCACATACCTAACATATATGCCATCCAAAAATGACTGACTAATTTTCCTGCATCAAGGATATTAACGCCGATCACTTGAATAGCAAATTCGGGAATCCATGAAATAAACCCTAATTGTCCAAGGATATAAAATAATGCTGAAAGAGATAATAGAAAAATACTAACACCATATTTTTCTATTTTTTTAATTTTTTCTTTTTTGTAATTGTTTTTTAAATTTGGAAAATTTGCATGTAATGTTAATGAAAAAATAACAATATAGATCATTCCTATAATTATATAAATCCAGTACCAAGATATTTTATTTTCTAATAGTATAGAAGTTAAAATAGGAAATAACATGCCAGCCATACTAAAAAAAGAATCTGTTAATAATAGAAATGATGCTCTATGTGATCCTTGATATAAAGTTGTGATAAGAAATGTTCCTATAGACATGGTAATTCCGCTAATAATTCCTAATAGAAACATACTTAAAGCAAGTAATAATAAATGATGACTAAAGACTAGTATTAGTATCGCAAGTATAATAACAATTAATCCTATAAAAATTTGTTTTTTTAATGGTATAATATTCATTAACCAAGCGTTTAAAAAAGTAGCGATTAGAATACCTGCATTTAAAAAAGTAAAAATATGACTAATATTAGACATTGATACTTGAAAATATTTTGCTATAGTTCCAATGACTGATCCTGTAACGACTACCAATGCACCGGTAAATGCATAAGATAAAAATGCAATCCATGTAAGAGTTATGTAGTTTTTATTGATCATTTTTACATCCTACTAATTTTTCCATTTTTTAAAAATTTTATATGTATTTTTTATATATATAATTATTATAAATCTATTATTTATAAATGTTATAGTTAACTATATTTATATATTAAGGATTTTTAATTTTAGTTATTGGTATATTAATAAATAATATAATAATATATGGTATTCGTATTGCAAAATATCTTAATAATTATTATGTTTAATATGCATTTGTGATATGAAATGCATTCTATATAAAATATATATTTTGAGTGTTTTTAGATTATTACAAATAAATATTTCTGAATCATTTATTTGATATTATTTTTTATACTATTTTATATAATGAAAAATTTTTGGTTATTTATCCATAACTATATAAAATAAAAATAATAATAAGTATGACAATTTTTTATTAAGTCAAATACTGATATATATATAATAATTAATTAATATTTTATTTAAAATTAGTATAATAACGTGATTTATTATAATAAGAAGTTTTGGTTTTATACATATATATATAATTTTACTATATTCATTTTCATTTCTATTAAACTAATATTTTTAATAGGACATATAGTTTAAATTTTTTATAATTATGATTATAATAGATAATATTTGGATTATTATTGTAACTGATTTTAATATTAATAATAATTTTTATTGTTTATTTTATAATTTATATATATATAATTTAAAAAAATAAAAAATAGTGTAAATCTATAATGTAATTTTCAAAAATATAACATTATAATAGAATTATTATAAAATAATAACAATCTTATAAATCATGAATATAATTTTTTTAAATTTTTTTCATAAAATATTATCTATGTTTAGATATATTAGTTTTTCATTTTTTATTTTTTTTATTCCATGTATGTTATGGCATAAAAAAAGTTCTATGTTAGCGATTTCAGATCCTGTTTTATCAAAAATAAATAATGTTATATTTTTTAAAGATGAACATGAAAAAACATCTTATGCATTAGGTGTATCCTTGGGTAATTATATAGAACGGTCTTTAATAGAACAAAAACAATTAGGAATATTTTTAGACAAAAAAAAATTGCTTTTAGGTATTCAAGATACAATGACAGGATTATTGAAATTATCTAAAGAAGAGATCACTGAAAAATTACAGCATTTAGAAAGTAAGCTGCAATATGCAGAAAAAGTAGTCTTGAAAAAATATACTGATGAAAATTATATAAATGGTGCATCTTATTTAAGTCAATTTATTAAACAAAATAATGCTGAGAAGACAGATACAGGGTTAGTGTTTTTAATTAACAACTTAGGTAATGGAAAATATCCTATAGATACTGATATGGTTTCTGTAAATTATATAGGACATTTAATAGATGGTAGTGAATTTGATAATTCATATATAAAAGGTCAACCTATATGGTTAGCTTTAAAAGATGTCATACCAGGTTGGAAAGAAGGTATTAAACACATAAAAAAAGGTGGTCGAATTAAGTTACTGATTCCTCCTTATTTAGCTTATGGTAAAGATGGTGTGCCAGGTATTCCAGGAAATTCAACACTTATATTTGATATAGAATTGTTAGATATTAAATCTTTATAAAATTAATAATGAATATAACATATCAATTATATGTAATTTACAGTATTATAATAATTAATAATAAATATTTTAAAAATATTGTACAATGCAAGATATATTATGAATTATATGTTAATAGTGACTGGTCCTCCATATGGGACTGAGAATTCAAGTACTGCTTTATTATTTTCTCGTGCATTAATTAATTATGGACATAAATTAAATAGTGTTTTTTTTTATTTTAACGGCGTTTTAAATGCTAGTGAAATGATTTCTCCGGCCGATGATGAATTTAATTTAGTTCAAGCATGGCAAGAATTAAGCTATCATTTTAAAATAAAATTACATGTGTGTATTAGCGCAGCTTATCGAAGAGGAATTATTGGAGATTCACAAGCTTTAAAAATAGGTATCAATAAAGGTAATTTGGCACATGGTTTTATATTAATAGGATTAAATGAATTATCTGAATATTTTCAGACATGTGATCGTATTATACAATTTTAATATAATCTTATGAAAAGTATCGCGTTTATATTTTCACATGCTCCGCATGGTAACTGTATCGGTCGTGAAGGTTTAGATTTTTTATTAGCAACATCATTGACCATTCAAAATATTGCTGTGTTTTTTATTGGAGATGGTGTATTTCAAATAATAAAAAATCAAAAACCAGAAAAAGTTTTATTAAAAAATTATACATCAGCATTTCGTATTTTATCTTTATATGGTATTAATCAGTATTATTTTTGCGCTGATTCTTTAAAAGAACGAGGATTCGTAAATGCGGATATGTTTTTGTTAGATACATTAGTATTAGATAATATTTCTTTAAGAAATAAATTAAAACAATTTGAAGGAATTATTAATTTTTAATAATAGTATTTATAATGTTACATACTTTAATTCATTCTCCTTTTAAAAGTAATATGATTTTATTACTAAATATGTTAAATAAAAATGATGATTTTTTAGCTTTACAAGATGGTGTATTTATAGCTTTAAAAAATAATTTTTTTTTAAAAAAGATATTAAAATCATCTGCTAGGTTGTATCTTTTAAAAGAAGATGTATACGCTCGTGGTATTTATGAAAATATTTCCATTGAATTTATATTAATAGATTATAATGAATTTGTCTTTTTAACTGAAAAAAATAAAAAACAAATGAATTGGTAAAATAACAATTTTACTTATTTTTTAATAATCTTTTACTCCAGTCCTAAATTCCGCATTATGATAACATAATTCAAGTTAACTTATTTATATGATAATCATGCATAAATAAAGATAGGAGCATATATGGCCACAGTCAACCAGTTGGTTCGTAAACCACGTGTTCGAAAAGTTATTAATAATAATGTACCTGCTTTAACTAAATGTCCACAAAAAAGAGGAGTATGTACTAGAGTATATACTACTACACCAAAAAAACCGAATTCAGCTTTACGCAAAGTATGTCGTGTGCGGTTAACTAATGGTTTTGAAGTTACTGCTTATATCGGTGGAGAAGGTCATAATTTACAAGAACATTCAGTAATTTTAATTAGAGGAGGACGAGTAAAAGATTTACCAGGAGTACGTTATCATGTTATTAGAGGTGCATTAGATTGTGCAGGAGTGAAAGATCGAAAACGTAGTCGTTCTAAATATGGAGTGAAAAAAGTTAAAATATAAGATTAATATTATTAAATTATAGAATATTTAGTATAAAAATTTTAACTGTAATAATTTTTTATAATTTAGTCTTCAATAAGGAGATATTATGCCACGTCGCCGTATCATTGGACAGCGTAAAATTTTACCTGATCCAAAGTTTTCATCTGAAATATTAGCAAAATTTATTAATATATTAATGATTGATGGGAAAAAATCTATAGCTGAAGTAATTGTGTACTCTGCATTAGCAACTTTATCTCAACGCACAGGAAAAAAAGAATTAGAAGTTTTTAATACAGCTTTAGAAAATGTTCGTCCTATTGTTGAAGTTAAATCTCGTCGTGTAGGTGGTTCAACATATCAAGTACCTGTTGAAGTGCGTCCTATTCGTAGAAATGCTTTAGCTATGCGTTGGATTATTGAATCTGCTCGTAAAAGAGTAGATAAATCCATGTCGCTGCGTTTAGTTAATGAATTATACGATGCTATATCTAATAAAGGTACAGCAGTTAGAAAAAAAGAAGATGTACACCGTATGGCAGAAGCAAATAAAGCTTTTGCACATTATCGTTGGTAATATATTTTATTTATCATTGTTAATAAATAATTTTTGTTTATTATACGTAAGTAAAGTTATGTACTAGTTTAAAGGTGATAAAACTGAGAACATTGGAGAATTAGAGGATTAAAATGGCTCGTACTACTCCTATTACGTATTATAGAAATATTGGTATTAGCGCTCATATAGATGCAGGAAAAACAACTACTACTGAACGTATTTTATTCTATACCGGCATTAATCATAAGCTTGGTGAAGTACATGATGGTGCTGCTACTATGGATTGGATGGCACAAGAACAAGAAAGAGGTATTACTATTACTTCGGCTGCCACTACTACGTTTTGGTCTGGGATGGGTAAACAATTTGAATCACATCGTATTAATATTATTGATACACCAGGACATGTAGATTTTACAGTAGAAGTAGAACGTTCTATGCGAATTTTAGATGGAGCAGTTATGGTATATTGTGCAGTCGGAGGTGTACAATCTCAATCAGAAACTGTATGGCGTCAAGCAAATAAATATAAAGTACCTAGAATTGCTTTTATAAATAAAATGGATCGTATGGGTGCATCGTTTTTTAAAGTTGTAGAACAAATTAAAGATCGATTAGGAGCTAATCCTGTTCCATTACAATTAGCTATTGGTGCTGAAGATACATTTACTGGTATTATTGATTTAATAAAAATGAAAGCCATTAATTGGAATGATGACGATCAAGGTATAACATTTTCATATGAAGATATTCCTGATAATATGATATCATTGTCTGAAAAATGGCATCAAAATTTACTTGAATCAGCTGCTGAAGCAAATGAAGATATTATGGAAAAATATTTAAATGGAGATAAATTAACTGACTGTGAAATTAAGTCAGCTTTAAGAAAAAGAGTATTAGATGATGAAATTGTATTAATTACTTGTGGATCAGCATTTAAAAATAAAGGTGTTCAAGCTTTATTAGATGCAATAATAGAATATTTACCTTCTCCCACAGATATTAAATCAATAAAAGGGATGATGGATGAGAAAAACAATACAGCTACTGTCCGTTTTGCTGATGATAAAGAACCATTTTCTGCATTGGCTTTTAAAATAGCAAATGATCCATTTGTTGGTAATTTAACATTTTTTAGAGTTTATTCAGGAGTAGTAAAATCAGGTGATACTGTATTTAATTCAGTTAAGTCACAACGAGAACGATTTGGACGTATTGTACAAATGCATGCTAATAAACGTGAAGAGATTAAAGAAGTACGAGCAGGTGATATTGCAGCTGCAATTGGATTAAAAAATGTAACTACTGGTGATACGTTGTGTGATCAGAATGAAAAAATTATTTTAGAACGTATGGATTTTCCAGAACCGGTTATTTCTATAGCTGTGGAACCAAAAACAAAAATTGATCAAGAAAAAATGGGCTTAGCATTAAATCGGTTAGCAAAAGAAGATCCGTCATTTCGAGTATCGACAGATGAAGAATCTAATCAGACGATTATTTCTGGTATGGGAGAATTACATTTAGAAATTATTGTTGATAGAATGAAAAGAGAATTTGGTGTTGATGGAAATATTGGGAAACCGCAGGTAGCATATAGAGAAACTATTCGTAAAACAGTAAAAAATATTGAAGGAAAATACATCAAACAATCTGGTGGTAGAGGACAATATGGTCATGTTGTTATCGATATTTTTCCATTAGAACCAGGTGGATTGGGTTATAGTTTTATTAATGATATTAAAGGTGGAGTGATTCCAGGAGAATATATTCCAGCAATAGATAAAGGGATTCAAGAACAATTAAAATATGGTCCTTTGGCAGGTTATCCTGTAGTAGATATAGGTGTTCGTTTGCATTTTGGTTCTTATCATGATGTTGATTCTTCTGAAATTGCTTTTAAATTAGCTGCTTCTACAGCATTTAAGAATGCTTTTAAAAATGCTTCTCCAGTATTACTTGAACCCATTATGAAAGTGGAAGTAGAAACACCAGAAGACTACATGGGAGATGTAATTGGAGATTTAAATCGTCGTCGAGGTATTATTGAAGGAATGAATGAAATGATTACTGGAAAAGTAATTTTTTCTAGAGTGCCTTTATCAGAAATGTTTGGTTATGCTACTGATTTACGTTCGCAAACTCAAGGAAGAGCATCGTATTCTATGGAGTTTTTTAAATATTCTGAAGCACCTAATACCATTGCTAGAGAAATTATTATTAATAGAGAAAAATAAAAAATATTTTAAATTAATATAGTATATAAATATTATATCTTATAGTAAAGAAGGATTGCTATTGTGTCTAAAAAAAAATTTGAACGTTCTAAACCTCATATTAATGTAGGTACTATTGGTCATGTAGATCATGGAAAAACCACTTTAACTGCTGCAATTACTACTGTTTTAGCTAAAAAATATGGGGGTGCTCCTCGTGCCTTTGATCAAATAGATAATGCTCCAGAAGAAAAAGCAAGAGGTATTACTATTAATACATCTCATGTTGAATATGATACTGCTAATAGACATTATGCTCATGTAGATTGTCCAGGACATGCAGATTACATAAAAAATATGATTACAGGAGCGGCTCAAATGGATGGAGCTATTTTAGTGGTGGCAGCTAGTGATGGCCCGATGCCACAAACTCGTGAACATATATTATTAGGTCGGCAAGTCGGGGTTCCTTATATTATTGTTTTTCTTAATAAATGTGATACTGTTGATGATGAAGAACTATTAGAATTAGTTGAAATGGAAGTACGAGATTTATTAACTCAATATGATTTTCCAGGAGATGATACTCCTATTATTCGAGGTTCAGCGTTAAAAGCATTGGAAGGTGTTCCAGAATGGGAAGATAAAATTATTGATTTAGCTAATTTATTAGACACATATATTCCAGAACCTAAAAGATTAGTAGAATTACCTTTTTTATTACCTATTGAAGATGTTTTTTCTATTTCAGGAAGAGGTACAGTAGTTACTGGAAGAGTTGAACAAGGTATAATAAAAGTTGGTGAAGAAGTTGAAATTGTTGGTATAAAAAATACTACAAAAACAATATGTACTGGTATTGAAATGTTTCGTAAATTATTAGATGAAGGTAGAGCTGGAGAAAATGTTGGTGTTCTATTAAGAGGAACTAAACGAGAAGATATTGAAAGAGGACAGGTATTATCTAAACCAGGAACGATTCATCCTCATATAAAATTCGAAGCAGAAGTATATGTATTATCAAAAGAAGAAGGTGGTCGTCATACTCCTTTTTTTAAAGGATATCGTCCTCAATTTTATTTTCGTACGACGGATGTTACTGGATTTATTGAATTACCAGAAGGGATAGAAATGGTTATGCCAGGTGATAATATTAAAATGATTGTTAATTTAATTCATCCTATTGCAATGGCTGATGGTTTGCGATTTGCGATACGAGAAGGTGGTAAAACTGTAGGAGCTGGTGTAGTAGTCAAAGTAATTAATTAATCTATTGTTAACAATTACTAAGCAAAGAATCTTAAAATTATAAAGAAAGGGCTAATAAAGCTCTTTCTTTTTTTAATAAATATTATAAATTATACTAAATAGTATAGTTTACAAAAGCAAAGATGTTTTTTATAATATAGAACATGTATACTATTTTATTACAGATTATAAATTATGTTTAATAAAAATACTTATTTAATTTAACAATATTCTTTATGTAATATATATTACAATAGAAATATTTGCATTTATCATACAGCGACCTTAAATATAAAAATATTAATTTTAATTCGATATTTTATTTTAAAAAATAATAAAATAATAATTTTATATCATGTTAAGGTTTCATCCTCCTAATTAAGGAGTTATACATCAAATTAATACGCTTATCTACTAAAAATTAGTTAGACAAGTGTTTTTTAGTTTTTATATAATTGGAGTTCTGGTCTTATGCAGAACCAAAGAATACGTATTCGTCTTAAAGCATTTGATCATCGTTTAATTGATCAATCTACTGCAGAAATAGTTGCAACTGCCAAAAGAACTGGAGCACAAGTTCGTGGTCCAATACCACTACCAACTCGTAAAGAACGCTTTACT
>Ga0193712_1000002_pt1 | contig 83913 bp, 136 predicted proteins | sample H3a1metaG_FD_143053 | JGI IMG/M metagenome (GOLD analysis project Ga0193712, IMG submission 143053) | Soil microbial communities from a riparian zone of the East river system, Colorado, United States - H3a1 | ecosystem: Environmental > Terrestrial > Soil > Riparian zone | place: USA: East... | reverse complement strand
GAGGCACCGGGCGATCCACTCGGCGTGCTCGTACTGGGCCCTGGTGAGCTTCTGGGCGATCTGGTGCGAATGAGGCTGCCAGACGATCACGTAGTAGAGGCCCCAAAGAGCAGCGGGAATCGCGAGGGCGCAGAACCACGAGATCATCGTTTCCCCTTTCGCGCGTCGTCCAAAAACTGAGCTGCCCGCTTGAGGACCGCCTCTGCCTCGTCGCCGTAGTGGCGCACCAGCACCGCCGCGATGGCACGCGCATCGGGGTCGTAGCTCTTGCCGGCTTCGTCGGCGGTCGAGCGAAGCTTCCGGTCGAGCGCCGCGGGAGCGCCCTCGAGTTTCAACCGGTAGCGCCCCGTAGGGGTCAGGCTCCGGGTAGGTTCTGGGGCGCTTCCCGATTTCGGGGGAGCGACCCCAATGATGGTGGGGCGAGGGGCGTTCTGGGGGGCCATGCTGGGTCCTACGTAACGTATCCCACCGGTATCCCCCGTCAACCATCGAATCCCTATCTTCCACCCCTGTTGGAAGAACGTCAACCAACGTTTGACGGGGGATACCGGCGTGATATGTTCCGTAGAACACGACATGCGCCCCCGAGCCCCTCTTTTCACGCTCCTCCTCGTAGCCGCGAACTTGGTCGCCTACTCCCTCGAGCTCGGCGCCGGCGGCCTGTCGGCCTGCGAGACCTACGGCCTGGTTCCGAAGGCTCTTATGTCGACGGGCATCCTCAGCCCCCTCCTCACGAGCCTCTTTCTGCACGACCCGGGGGCTCTCACCCACATCGCCGGGAACATGGTCTTTTTGGCCCTTTTCGGGACCCTCGTGGAGGGGCGCCTCGGACACCTCCGTTTCTTGGCCCTCTACCTGGCTGCCGGCGTCTTTGGGGGCCTCATGCACGTCCTCGTCGCCCCCGGCTCGACCGACCCCCTCGTGGGCGCCTCCGGGGCCATCTTCGGGGTCCTCGCCGTGGCCGGGGCGCTCTACCCCCGCCTCCTCGGGTTCGTCGCCGCGTTCGCCGGCCTCAACATCTGGAACGCCTTCACGGGAGGTTCCGGGAACGTCTCTTTCGGCTGCCACATCGGCGGGTTCATTGTCGGCTTCCTCGTCGTCGTTCTTCTTCGGGCGACCGACAGCGAAGCCTTGGAGGCGACGTGAAAACGGCCCCTCGAATGACCATCGCGCGCGAAGCAGAGGTGCGGCGGCTCATCGATACGTACATCGATTGGGCCCTTATGGGCCCCGCCAGCGAGATTCTAGCCGAACTCGACGCGGTTCGAGCCGATCTCGCCGAAGCGCGTCGAAACAAGATCACCGCGAATCAGATCGATTGCCCGCGTTGCGGGTACCAAAAGGAACTTCCGTAGGAGATTCAAATGAACACCAATAAATCGACCGATCAAGCCAAGCCCACCCGCAAGAACGGGCGCCTCGACAGCACAATGCGCGATCTCGCCGCCGGCCTCCGCGACGTGATTACCGCAACGGCGGGCACCGCCCTCGAAGAGGATCCAGAGGACACTTTCACCGACCTCGCGTTCAGGTTCGTCAGTGAACTCCAGAAGCGAGGGCTCATGATCACGGCGTTGCCGACGTCGGAGGAGCGCATCCAACGCGCGATGTCCAAAGCCGCCGCCGACGGCCTGGAGACGCTCACGGGATGGATGCGAAACAACCCTGGGTGTTCGTACGACACCCGCATGAGCGCGACGGGCAAGTTTCAGATCGTCCTCAGGACCGCCGAAGGCCCGAAACTGCTCTTCGGAGGTGATGTCCAAGACGTCTACGGGCAAGCCGCGACGATCATCCGGTTCAACGGAGGCAACCCGTGAGCCTCCCCAGCACCGCCCCGCGCCCCACCTGCCGCTATTGCGCGAACCCGGTGCCGTCCGCGGCCATCCACTTCTGCCGCGCGTGCGAGTCGAAGCTCCCTGGGGGACGGGTGGCGGCTATTCTGACCACCTCCGGCATGAAAGTAAATCAGACCGACATCGACATCGCGATCGAAGAGGCGAAAGCCCAGATCGCTCGAAACGACGGGGACGAGCGGCAAGCGCTCCGTCACGAACACTCGGCTGGCCTCATAAAATGGCGCCGGGACAACAAGAAGGCCGTCGAGCGCATCGAGCTCCGGCCCGCTGCCATTCAGACGAAGACGCCCGTCATACCTCCAGACGTGAAAGAGGCGTCGGATCGGATCGTTCACACGCTCAATCAGCTCAAGCGCGAGGGGTTCGCTCTGGAAGTTTTGAAACGCGCATGCGACGAAGCCCAAACGAGAATCTCGAATCGCAAGGAGAGTTGAAACCCGTGGCCGAAAAACAAGAACAGCAGATCCAGACGGCAATCCGTCTCCCCGAGACACTCTTGAAGCGCGTCGACAAGATCGCCGAGAAGTTGTCTCAAGCGGGCATGAGCCCCATCACCCGCTCCGAAGTGATTCGCCTATTCGTCACACAAGGCGCGGAACGCGCCGAAAAGAGGAAACGATGAAAAGTTCTAGCCGCCAAACTACAACCCCGCTCCTCGAGCGCCGCGCCCGCGAGATCACGAATCTACGTACCGAAGTGGCGACGTTGAAGGCGCGCGTTGCCGAACTCGAAGCGGAGCTCGCAGCAGCGAAGAAGAAACTATGACCTTCCGCGGAGACAAGTACGACAACTACCGAGCCGGTCTGCTCGCCGGCGGGGTGTCCGAAGCCGAAGCTGACAGCGCTATTCGTGACATGAAGGCTGAGGACGCGAAAATAGACGCCGGCATTTGCCCAAAAAGAGACGGCTCGCCGAGTGCCCGGCATGTGCTCACACGAACACTCGACCGCCGTCAGGCGGGCCCTACCGAGATCGCCGGCAAGCGGTTCAACTATCGATGCACCTGCGGGTGGTTCGTCGATCGATGCGAACCGGTAGGAGAAAATTGAACGACATGCCACGCGCGAGCCTCCTGGCCCTTCTCGCCCTCGGTTGTGGGCGCGTCGGGTACTACCCTATGGGGCTCGAGGCCGAGCTCAACGCGCCCGACGGAGCCGTCGTACAGACGGCTGCGCCGGACGGCGGGGCGCTCCTCGTCGAAGCCGCACCCGTCGGGCCGGCGCTCGGCTGCTCCGGAGAACCCGTTGTGCAGCACTGGGGCTTCGATCAGGGTCTCGAGCAGTGGGAGTACCGGCCGCCCTACCTCGAAACAGCGGCCTGGAGCCCAGAGGGGCACTCCGCCGGCGGCTCGGTTCGATTCGAGACCCCAGACGCGCCCCACGGGTGGCTCGTGCTCCCGACCCCCCAGGGCGACATGCGCGGGCGCACGGGCTCGGTATGGCTCAAGCTCGAGGCGGGAGGCCCCCTCAACGTGCTCGCTTACGTATCGAACGGAGATGACTACGGAGCCGATCGGGAAGTCACGATCACGCCGGGAGACTGGACGTGCTTCGAGTTCAGCTTCGATGCTCCGTCAACGCCCGGCTTCGCTCCGAAAGACGTTCAGATCTTCGGGTTCGCGTTGAACGCTTCGGGGCCCGTGACCCTTTTGATCGATGACGTAGGAATCCGATGAACACGCCCCCGAAACCACCCACCCCACGCATGACTCCCTCCGGGGGAACAGCCGCCCCCGGACTCCCGCCCAAGATCTGGTTCGTGATCTGGTTGAGTGGTGAGCACAGCTTCATCCGAAAAGAACCGCTCGAGGGCATCGTCGCTTGGGCCAAGAACGTCGACGCGACGGTCACCGAGTACACGTTCGGAGCCGTGATCCACACCCCTCCCCCGAAGAAAAAAGAGAGCTTGAAGCCGTGAAGAAAACCGGCGGTGACTTTCTCACGCTCACGGAGATCCGCGAGATGCTGCGCGAGACCAACGATGCGTACGACGGTCCGGCGGGAGTCGCTTTGGTCATCCCTCCTGGAGAAACCGTCCCGCGTCTTTGCTGCGAAGGTACCTACGGCGATCCGTTCGATTCGGTAGTCGATCTCCCAGGCGACGGCCTCCCGTTCCCCGAGCGTGCCTACGCCGAAGCGCTGCGCGTGTCGTCCGTTATCGTCGAGCGCGAGTAGATCGACGCCGCCAAAGACGAAAGAACAGCAAGGCGAATGGGATTGCGATCGGAAGCGCGAGCCAGAGCTCCACTGATCAACGACTCCGACGACGCTGCCGAGCGCGACCGACTTGATCCGCGATCTTCCTCACGCTGCGCACGAGGCTCGGGTCTGTGATTCGAGAGAAGATGTCGGTCGCCGCCTGGACGGTCTCGTTGTCGCTACTGAGCAACCCATCGAGGGGGCTCGAAAGAAGATCGTACTTGTCGATAATCTTCACGGCGCGCAGCGCTGCGGCCATCCGCTCGTTGTCGTTATTGTCACCGTCGAGAGCGAGTTTGATGAGGTCTTTGACCTTCTGACGTCTGCTCATGCTCATCGTGCGATATCCGTTCTGCCGAGCACGGTGTCTCTGTCGGCTTGCATCTCGCGCTCTCTTCGAGGGGCCATGCGCTCGGCCTCTTCAGACGCGCGCACGAGAAGCGCGGCGAGGTTCCGCGCAGCGATCGGGTCCAAAGTCTTCGAGAGAGCTGCGGCAACGACACCGGACGGATCCGGAGGGCGAGGATCGTCGATCCACACGTTAAGCTCGACCTGCCCGGGGCTGCACCACACATCTGCCGCCTTACGCGGACTGTTGTGGCGCGGCCCCTTCACGTCGCCGATGAACACGCTCACAGCGGATTCTCGGCACCCGATCGATGACTGCGCGCGTTGTGGCCGGGCTTGCGGCACACGGTGCACTTCTTCTTCGCGGAGCCCTTGGCGACCTTCGCCTTCTTCTTCGCGGGCTTCTTCTTTTTCTTCTTGGAGGCCATGGCTCATTCTTTCTCGCGTGTGACCGCGACGTCTTCATCCGTCTGATTGGATCGCGTTTCTACGCGACCGAACACTATCCACCAGAGCCCGACCGCGTAGGCCGTCGGGATACCGACCAGAACAAGCAGGACGAGGGTTCCGAGGAGCCCGCCCCCGGACGTTTCAGTCGTCGTCGTCATCATCGTCGTCATCGTCGGCGGCCCTACGACGACGCTTGCCTTTGCGACGTTTTCTGGCGGTGCCGCTCTCGAACCTGTGCGCGAACTCCTCGAGCATCGCGTCGGCGTATTCGGAGGCGAAAGCTGCCATGTCGTCGACCACGTCGACGTCTTCGTCGTCAGGCTCCTCGTACACGGCCAGCGCATCGCGCGTCCAGCCGACCCACATGTCTTTCGTCTTCTCGTCTTTCGTAGCCATCGCCTTTTGGAGGTACAACCTCCGTTAACCGTTGTCAACACCTTCTTCCCGCCGGCGCGAGTAGTCGCGTTCAGCTTCGGCGAACGCCAGAAGATCCAATCTGGATTCGAACGAAAGAGGTTCTCCCGTCCGAAGATGGCGAAGACAGGCCCACGCCAAGTCGATCTGCTCGGCGTTCGGGTTCATCGGGATGACGGCTCCCGAGCGCCCGAGCATGATCTGCATGAGCGGAGGTCTCATGCGAATCGGGGCCTCTTCAGTACGACGTCGCCCTTCCACGGAGCTTCGTCTTCCTCTTCGTGGATGAGAACCCGCTCGTCAGGCAAGACGCCGAGCACGGTCAACTCTTCGACGGCTCGCGCGGCGCCCGTCTCGGGTGTCACCTCCTCGAGCGAGATCCTGAGAGCCGGCACGTCGAAATGAAGCGTGCCGCGCGTTCGAGCGAACTGGACGAATACGGAACGACGACCGACCTTGTCGACGACAACGAACGGGTGCCGCTCTTCGCCTTTTTCGATGAGACGTTCGAGCGCCTGACGGATCGGCTCTTCGGCTTCGGCGAGGAGATGGTTCACTTTGAAAATTGCTCCAACATTCGACTCAGCTCCAAAGGCGGAATCCCGTAAGGCCAACGCTCCGGTGATCTTCGCCGAATCGTTTTCTCAAGCTGATTACAACTTCTACACGTGTAAATCCACGTGGCCGTGCCCGCCAATTTAGCCTTGATCAAATCGTCTCCGAATGGGGTATCGTAGTGGTAGCGGACAAAACAACGCCACAACCCGCCGCGCGTTTTGTACAAAAACTTTCGCCAAGGGCGGCAACAGACCGGACAACTTTCCGGAAGGTGAGATCTGCACCTCACCCGTTCGACTACCGGTTCGAAGCTACGTGCTCGCCGTCTCCGTGCGTGTCGAATGCATTCTCGATACCGCGCTATGCTTCTCGCAATACGTCGAGCGAAAACACGTTCTGCCGCACGCCGTTCATCCGACGTCACAGAGTCTTGCGCACATTCGACAGAACAGTACACGGTCGAATCGCTAGACGGTGCGAACTCTTTTTGACAGTAACGACACACCCGTTTTTTCAACATGCGAAACGCCCCCAAGTGATCTCACGTCCCCGTAACGCAAGATCGACCATGCGCCCACGAAGAGCCACAAGAGGCTGGGCATCGAGCCCCTCAACATGCGCTCGGCTTCCAATCTTCACAGTCCAAACGAGAGGGGCCCCGTTGCCGTTCGGGTAACATCGAAGAACGAAACGATCGAGTGCATCGAAGCCCACCTTCGCTTCGAAGTGTTGCGTAAAGCCGGCTCGAATCTTTGCGCGAACCAAACCCGAACCGTGTTCTCGCCGAGCCTCTTCAAGCGCTTTGGGGGGCAAGACGTCGAGGAGATCGAACGTCGTTCGTTCAACACAATGTGCGTGAGAGCAATGAAAATGACCCCAGCCTGCGGCAGTCGTCGCCGGAAAAACTACCGTCGATGAATCCCCGTCTACGCCGCCGGTGTGTTGCGTGGACCACGGACAAGCGACAGCTAGAGCGCCATTATCGAGAAGACCAAAGGACATGTTGGCGCGTTCGAACGCACGTCCAAAGAAAGTCTGATCAGAAGGATCACACACAACCCGTTCTTTTCCCTTGGGTTTCGCGGGCGCCTTGGCAGATTTCACCAGGAAAGAACGGAAGTGGGGGGATTTCGATTCCTTCAACGCCCGCGCCACATCGAGCGCTTTCCCGCCGATCTCTTTCCACTCGTACGTCGCCCCCGGTGGGTGGCTCGGCAGGTACCAGAATCGGCTCGCGTCCCTCGTCGACTCGTCGAGGATCCGTTTCGTCTTCGTGATCTTGTCGGCGACCCAAGTCCAGATCCGCGCGTACTCGTCCGCGTCGACGGGCCTGTCGAACGGAAAGATGACCCGCAGCTTCGGATATTCGATCGTGTGTCTGAACGTCGTGTACGTCACGCCGTGCACGCCGGGCAGTAGCGTCTCAGCCTGACGCACCGTCGTGTCACCCTCGTCGAAGTCGAGAATGAGCGCGTGGACCCGCTCGACTCGAGGTAGAGACCGCCGGTTCTCGAGGAAGGACGCGAGCGAGAAGCCGGCGACCTTCCGCTTGTCGCGCACGACCTCGGGCTCTCGAACGAACGTGTCGATGAACGAGCTCCAGGTTCTCTCCTCGCGTCGGCCTCGTGAGAACGAACGCCAGAGAGTCACCGAGAGTGTTGAAGACGCTGTCAACGTGGTTTCCCTTTTCTCCTTCGGGTCGGAGAACGGCGCGAGCAGAACGACACCTGCTCGCGCCGTTCGTGTCTGCTAGAGGCTGTTGAAGAAGTTCCAGGTATCAGCGCCCCAGCCTGACGGGAGCTGGTGCCCGAGACTGGGGTAAGCGCACTCGACGACTGGATGAGCGCACGTGTCGTAGGACACGCACGGACTCGGAGACGTCGGTGTGGCCGTCGCCGCGCACGAATTGAAGGATCGCATCAGCGCGCTCGTAGATTGAAACTGCTGGAGCGTGTACGCGCCATCGGAGTTTGAATCGTGCGTGAAGCGGTAGGCCGCGTCGGTGGCGGTGGGGCACGTGAGGTTCATGTACGTCGTGTAGTCGCTCGGATCGTTGAAGGCGTACGAGCACGACGCCGCTCCGACCGCGCGAATGACGTCACCGCGACAGCACGAGAGCGCTACGGTCTGATCGCAGCCCCAAGAGAACCCGGCGGCGAATATTTTCTGGGTGTTGATGCAGTAGCTACTCTCGAGGATCGACATCATGTGGTCGAAGAAGGGCATGTCGCGCCCGCCGCAGGAGTCGTCCCAACCGATGCCGTCGGTGCCGACTTGGCGCCCTTGCGGGAATACGAAGATGCTCGCGTTAGCGGCACCCGGCGTGTCTTGTACGCCCCAGCTCGCAGCGATGGCTTCGTTCTGGTTCAAGCCGTGGTACACGAACGTGAGATCGAGGGGGACTGTCGGGTTGTACGTCGCAGGAACCACGACCATGAAATCACGGCGAACGGCGTTACCGTCTCTCGTGGCTACGTGGAACGTGCCGGTTCGCATCCCGGTGAGCCCGCACCCCGAGCTCATCCCGTTTCCCGAAGACATCGTGATACCTGCCGAGTCGCTCTTCGACGGGTCTTGGTTAGACGTAGCTACGACGTGGCATGGGCTGCGTGCGCTAGTCGGAGCTGAGTACAAGCCGGATGACGAAATCGTCCCGCACCCCGGGCTCTCCAAGATAGACCAGACAACGGAAGTGTCTTGTGCGTTCGTGACGGTAGCTGAAAATTGAAAGTCAGTCCCTAGTTGAACGGTAGCCGCGTTCGGCGACACGGACACCGTGATCGGTGGGGAGGCGTCTGTCTCGAGCGCGCTCCTTGTGGCAGTAAGCGTGTCGGTGGTTTCGGATGGTGCGCATCCAACCAACGACGCGATGAGCGCGATGTACAGTATTTTGATGGGTTTCATTTTTCTATTCCTCACTTTTTAGTTACGTGAAAGTTTTTCGGTCATCGTACGTTCTTCGCGAGGTCCCGGTAGAACGCGGCGGTGTCCAGGTAGATGTGACGGTGGGGGCGGTTCTCTTCGAGAGCTGCCTTCTCTTCTTCTCGTCGGGCCATCTTCTCGTACCTGTCTCGCTCCCACTTTCGAGCGCTGGCTTCTACCCGGAGCCGGTAGGGACGAAGGAGTTCGGCGATCACGAACAGCAAAATGATCCCTGCGACGGCCATCCAGTGATCTTTCATGCTCGTTTCTCTCCTGGGTACTTCAAGCGCCAGGCGGACGACGCGCGTTCTATTTCTACGATCTCGTTGCCGTCGCGCATCTTGGTCGGCACGTCGTGCAGCTTCACCTTGATCATCGCCGGCGTTGCGGGCGTCTTGTCTGTTGCCGGGGTTCCTGGTGTGACCGACATGACGGTCCCCGGTTTGGTACCGACGAACACGAAACGACCGACTAGTTCATCGCGCATCAACTGGTTCTCCTTGAAGGTAGCTTTCGTTTTTGCGCGGCGCGGACACGCCGTACTATTTTCGACGGTGAGAGGTAGAAGCCGTCGTGGTTCACGCCGGTCGCGTCGCAGATCATTTTCGAGAACTTCGGAACACTGAGGCGGCCTCGTTTCGCGTTGCACTCTGCGCAGCACGTGATGAGGTTACTCGGGCGGTTCGAGCCTCCGCGCGAGCGAGAGACGACGTGATCGATCGAAGCTTGGCGAATGCGCCACCAGCTACGAGGATCCCGTCTTCGGGGAGCGTCGGACGCTCGACCTCACAGCAGCACCACACGCATCGCCAGCCGTCTCGTTCGTAGATACGCAATCTCGTTGCGCGGTTCAGCCAGTTGCTTCCTTGCCCGCGGTTGCCGGCGGTGGGACTGCGTCTCGTTGACGGACGCTTCTTTTCTCCGAATAGTTTCTCGACGTCTACGTTGAGTTCGGTGGACCACTTGAACACCCCGCTCGGCGTGTCGAAGAGTTCCGACAGCGAAGTGAGCCTGGGTGATCTCACGCTGCGCGCTCGATCGCGGAGGTTCGACGCTTGGGGCGTAGAGCGCGCTCGAGAAGCGAGCGTACGACGAAGCTCGTCTTCACCTCGGAGCCGAGCGCTTTGCTCATGCGCAACCGCTCACGTTCGAGGGCTTTCCGCAACTCGCGAGACAGCCGCACGTCGACTTTTGTTTCCATGACGGCGAATCTAGTCTCACCGACGATGTCCGACAAGGCCCCTTGACGGGCGGCCTCCTCGAAGGCTAGCATCGCCCCTCACCGTCGAAACTGAAAACTCGTCGAACCGTCGAAAAGAAGGCCCGCCATTGCCTACCGCGAGCTGGGATACGTGTCTCCTCAAGAACAAGCAGGGCATGTACTTGCCGTGTTTGGCGAACGCCGTCGCGATCCTCACGCACCGAAAGGAGTGGCACAACGTCATCGCGTTCGATGCGTTCGCCGGCGTGATCGTCAAGAAGAAGTTGCCGCCATGGTCCGACGATCTGGCGCCCGAAAACAAGGACGTCGGAGACTGGACGCAGAGTGATTCGGCGCGTGCCGCCGTGTGGCTCTCGAACGAGTACCAGTGTTCTTTCTACTCGTCCGTCGTCGACGAGGCGGTGCAGCTCGTTTCGGAAAGGTGGTCGATCCATCCGGTGCGCGACTACTTGAACGAGATTCCTAAGTGGGACAATAAAACGCGCGTTGACGACTTGCTCATTCGTGTCGGAGGGGCCCCTGACACACTTTACACTCGAGCCGTCACCAAGAACTTTTTCCTAGGTGCTGTCGCGCGTGTGATGCGGCCTGGTGTGCAGGTCGACACGGTACTCATTCTCGAAGGAGCGCAAGGCGCTCACAAGTCTACTTTCCTCCGCATCCTCGCATCCGACGATTGGTTTTTGGATACGGTCTTCAACATTGGAGGCAAGGACGGCTACCAGGCGCTTAGAAGAAAGTGGATCGTCGAGTTCAGTGAGCTCGATGCTCTCAACAGCGCCGACCTTGCGCGAGTCAAAGCTTTCATCTCGTCGGTGAAGGACAGCTACCGCCCCTCGTATGGGAAAACGACGATCGACTTCCCTAGGCAGAACGTATTCGCCGGAACCGTCAACCCGAACGGCGCCGGGTACTTGAATGACACGACCGGCGCTAGGCGGTTCAATCCTGTTCTGATCGCCAGCAAGATCGATCTCAAGATCGTACGTGAAGAGCGCGATCAGATTTGGGCGGAGGCGTTCGCTCGGTACAGAAAAAACGAGAAGTGGCACATGCGGGACGAGAAGCTGCTCGCTTCGGCGGCGGCCGAAGCTGAAGAGCGGCGAGAACCCGAGCCGTGGGAAACTCACTTCAAGGAGTACCTGTCAATGAATCGGGCGCTCTATCGGAAGGGCGGGGTAACCATCACCGACCTGCTCACCAACGCCGTGGACGTGACCAAGGACAAGCAGAACCGGGCAGCGCAGGCCCTAGCCGGCAAGGCGCTCCGGGCAATCGGCTGGACGAGGATTGTGCGGGGCACGGACGACGTCCGCCGCTATTTTCCCGCCGAAGCTCCCAAAGAGCACTCTTCTACTACCTCCAAACCTCCAACCAAAAATAGGGGTCCTAGTGGGGGTAGTGATCAGAAGGGTACTGGGAAATGAGTGGGGGGTGCCTCGTCTCGAATTTCGGTTGGAGGGTTGGAGGTCCGGTGGCCGTCGAAGGAGCACTTTATTGATCGATCTCCAAGTCGGAATCCTCGAGCTGTTCGGCGAAGCCCAACAACAGTCGAGCTACTTTTGTTCGTACGCCGAGCGAGACTCGTTCACTGTGCGACGCGGGAACGGCGGATCCGTCTATCGCTGTGAGCTGTGCGGTTCGTTGGCTTCGGAGCATCGCTGCCCATTTTCAGACAGGGCTCCGCCAGAAAATTTCACCTGCTTGCCGCACCGTCCCTACCGTGCGCTCACGGTCAATGAGTTGGAACGTCAACGTACTGCCAACCGAGAGCGTTACCGTCGACAGCCTAGAACAACGCCGCTTTCGAGAGAGCTTCGAGAGAAGATCGGGCAATGCGTCACGTGTGGCGCGCGGGCCCCAGAGCATCGTTGCATCGCGCTCGAATCTCGAAAGGTAGGGTGAGATGGGTCTTCAACCGTCCGCGTCGAAAACCGAACTGCTTCTTCTGTGCCCGCGCCCGTTCGACCCCGGGCTCGTAGCCGAACCCGATGAGCCCGGCGAACCAGCGAGGTACGGATCGGCGTTTCATCAGGTAATCGCCGCGTGCCTTCGCTCGCCCGTGAAGAAGCCGCTCGAGAAGAGCGCCGGTGCCTACGCGAAGGAGATCGACCGCGCCGCCAAGCGCTACGACGTCAAGGAAGCGCGCGAGGAGCTCGCCGGACACGTCAAGAGCAGCGTGAAGGTGCTCCGCAACTGGCTCACCCGCGAGAAGCTAGAGATCGCTGAGATTGAAACGGCGTACGCGGTGAGTGCTAAATCGGACGGTACCTGGAAGGCGCGCACCATCGAGGCACACGATGAGGACCACGTGTACGCTGTCGCCGACGATGAGTTGCCGGGTACCGTCGATCTCATCGCGCGCAACGCCAACCGAAAGCGGCGGGTCGTCATTGATCACAAGACGGGGTTGTTCGAAAGTTGGATCGCGAACGACGAGAACGCGCGGTTCGCTCGACCTTCGACGGTATCGCAGCTCCGTACGCTCGGGCTCGCTGCTGGGTCGCTACATGGCGAGCTCGGGATCTTCCATGCAGATCGGAAAGGGCTCCCTATCGTCTACGCGGAGCCGTACGAGATCGAAGACCAGCGAGCTCACGCAAAAGAGCTGCACGCCGCGTTCGATCGCATCGGAGGTGGCTTTCTTCGCCCCGACGAGTACTGCAAGCGCTGCCCGGCGCGTATCGGTTGCCCTGCCGCTGCGGCGTACCTCCTCGTCGAAAGCGCGGCGGTGCTCACCGAGGCCGCGAACAAGCTCATGCTGGAGCCCGTCGACCCGAACGCGCTCTGCGCGCTTCCGACCGAGCCCCCGCCGGAGGGGATGCTCGAGGTACGTGCCGGCGCGCTCTACGACATGTTGAAGCGGTTCCGTGAGCTCGAGAAAGCCGGCTCTGCCGAGTTGAAGCGTCTCGTGCGTCTCGGATCGGTCATCGAGACGAAAGACGGAAAGGTGCTCGAGATCCAAGAGCAGACCTACGAGACACTTTCGAAGAAGAGCGTCATCGAGGCCCTCGGAAAAGTCGCCGGCGAGAAGTTGCTCATGCAGCTCCGGAAAAAAGGTGTTATCCGAGAAGCGACGCGCGAGATGTTGGTGGCCCAAAAATGAGGTACCGAGACCTGAAAGAAGAACGCGACGCCGCCGTCGCCCGCGCGCTCGAGGCCGAACGCCTTTCGATGAAGAGCGAGTTCGTTCGCATCACCGAAGAGTTCGAGTTGAAGAGAAGGGGGCTGACCGATTCTTGGATTGCAGCCACTCAGGCGGCTTATCGAGACGGTTTCAACGCCGGCATAGAAGTGATGGCTGACGACATCTCCGACTGCTTGAAGCGTCGTTCGATGTTGGTGCCTCCTTCGCTGAAAGCGAATTCAACGAAGACGATCGACGAGCTACGCAAGCAACGCGATGGGCTGTGGGCGCTCCTCGACAATATCGACACGCTCGACGATGCGTGTCGCGGCGACAACGAGCGCTTCCGTTCGCTGACGTACCGTCAGCAGCGACGGCGCTTTGCAATCTACAATCCGGAGGCGCATGAAGGACGCGGAGGAGGCGGCGAAGACGGAAGCGGCGCGGCACTTGAAGGAAACGATCGTTTGGTCGAAGTACCCGAGGCTCGCGATGATCTTCAAGGAGCGGCCTCCACAGAACATCTATTGGCACGAGCTGGCAGCTCTGATTCGTGAGCTGCGCTCGAGTTAGCGCGGAAGGCACTCAATGAAAGACGAAAACGACAAGATCGCGTTCGGACCCGAGATCGCCCCCGGCGTTCACGTGGCCGCACGCCGGTCTCCGGACGGTGAGGTCAGGCAAGTGGCGATCATGCCGATGCGCGACGGCGCCCCGCTCTCTCCCGGCTCGGAGGTCGCGCACGTGGACGAAGCGTGCGAAGACGGGTGGCACACGCTCACCAGCGTCTACAAATCCGGGCCAGCGCAGGTCGCGACCCCCGCGTACAGGGAAGGCTACGATCTCATCTTCGGAAAACAGAAAGTGGGGCTCGCGTGATCGTCGAGATATTGAAACAGCGTCTACGGCACCGTGTGACTGGTCTTTTCGGCGATTTAGCGCTTTTCGAGGCTGCGCTCGAGGCGCTTTCCAAACAAGATCGCATCACCAGGTGGGTGAAAGAAGTATTTACCGACAAGGAAGCCGACGACACGCTGGAGCGTTCTCTACGTACCGCCGAAGAAGCTCTCGAGCTGGCTCAAGCGTGTGGCGCCGACACCGCGACGCTTCACCGGCTCGTCGACTACGTGATGGGCCGCCCTGCCGGGAGACCCGCACAAGAGATCGCGGGCACTATGGTGACCTTGTACGCGATGGCCGCAGCACTCAAGGTCGACGCCGATTTGGAGTTCGAGGCGGAGCTCAAACGTATTCAAAATTCGGAAGTCATCGATCGGTGTCGGCGCCGGCAGCACGAGAAGCGCGAGGCGCTCGAAGCGCCGCCCGCTGACTACGACGAGAGCCAGCCGGGCAAAACCGGCGCGCTCAGGTGAGGCAAAATCGATCTTCTGTTCTGAGGCGTTGAAGCGCGAAGGCCGTGTTCTCTGCGGAAGATGCACGATCACTGGACGGTCGGTCGTCTGGTGCTCGGTGCCACGCTGGACAACACGCACCGAAAGCTTTATCTTTCCCCTCAGAGCTGATCCTCCCGAATCGCTCCCGACGGCAGCCTCTTTCGACGGGGGCTGCCGTTCCCTTTTGGGGGTTGCACTTTCGTTTTCAGTTCGGTAAAAGCTGATCCCTGCCCAACGTCGAAGGGTCACCGCTCGAAGGTGACAGCGGGCAAGAGAAAGCGTCTGACATATGCCGCAGGATGCGTCCGCGCTGGAGCGCGAGCCGTACGATCGCGTCCTCTTTCTGGGGGACCCTCACATCGGGAAGTCCACGTCGATCGTAGCGAGCGCAGCTCAAGCGTTTGGAATGGGCTACGTGCTCAATTGCGGCAAGGCGACAGGGCTGCTGGACGCATCTCGTAGATCGAAAAAGTTCAAGTACGACATCATCCGCGACGAAACGCAGATGGAAGACGCGATGAAAGAAGCGCGTCGAGGGTGCAGAGACGGCACGTACAAGTGGGTCGTTGTGGACGACTTCAATCTCTACGGGAGTTGGCTAGAGGTCGCACTCGAAGATCAGACGCGCAACAACAAGGGCGAAGCAGACGGTCGCCGGTTCTGGCGCGAGTACCGGAAACGTCTGATCAACATTCTAGTGCGCGGGTTTGACTTCAAGGCGCACTTCTACGTCGTCAGCCACTACATCGAAACCGGCACGGGGCTCATCGACGGTCAGACCGAAAAGACCGGGCAAGGGGTCGCTCCGCTGTTCGGAGGCGCCGCGCGCAAAGAGATCCCCGGCAACTTCGCCAACATCGTCTTCATGGCTCCGAGTACGAAGGACAAGGCGAAGCGGAGCTTTTTCATCAATCCGATCGGTGTCTACGGACCGAGCTGCCTGGATCTCCCAGGGACACACGAGCTCGAGGCCGACGTCGGTGTGCTGCACGAAGAATTCGAGAAGGTCAGCAAGTCTGGCTCTTCTCCGAAGATCGAAACCAAACGTCCGAACCAGCAACGAAAGTAGAAAGTAAATCAGCATGGCCAGAACAGACACGAATCAGGGCAAGAAACTGGAATACAAGCGCGTCCAGTTCGACGTGAACGAGATCGCACCCGACGCGCCGGCGGGCGAGTGGGATGTGTCGATCCCCCGCGGGAAGTGCAAAGTGCAGCCGACCAGAGAGGAGCACTTCCCGATGATCATCGTTCCGATCCGCCTCGACAAGACGGACGAGGACGACGAGCAGTTCCAGAAAGCGCTCGGCACCGAGCTCAGTACGTTCCTGGTGTTCGGCGCCAAGACCCCGCGCGGCGAGCGTATGGCCAAGCTTCGCATCCGCGAGGTTTGCGAGGCCGCCGACGTCGATCTGGATCTCATCCCCAAGGTGATCGAAGACCCCGAGACCGATCTCGAGCCGCTCATCCGTGCGCTCGAGGGCAAGAAGTTTAAGGCGTGGACCAAACTTCAGGCCCGCAAGGACACCGGAGAGGTCGTCTCCGAGCTCATGTTTCGGGATCCGAACAGAACCCTCAGCGCTGCCGGCGACGACGACGACGAGGACGAGGACGAGGATCGCGACGAGAGAGCTCCGGCGCGTGAACCGGCTCGTGGCGCCAAGAAGAAGACCTCCTCGAACAAGAACAGCAACGGCGGCAACGGCAAGTCGAAGCGATGAGCCCGCGTCGTAGACGATCGCTGCTCGAAGACGACGATCTCGTCGAAATAGACGAGCGAGCTGCGCCTTCGGGCGGCGACGTCTGCGAACGATGCTTGTGCGAGCGACGCAAGCACACCGAAGGCGGGTGTGCTTGCGGCAGGTGCGAGGGGTTTGACGACGGGAGTGGAAACGATGAATGATCGACCGACCTGGCCGGAAACGTGGATGGCCATCGCGCGTACGATCGCCGCTCGGTCTTGCGACCCCCGGCTCAAGGTCGGCGCGATCGTCGTTTCTTCCGACAACACGCAGATGCTCTCGGGCGGCTACAACGGGAACTACGCCGGCGGCCCGAACGAGCACGAGTCTCCGGAGCCGGGACAGAGCGGGTTCATCCACGCCGAGATCAACGCGCTCATCAAACTCGACTTCAACTTCTCGAAAGAGAAGCACATGTACCTCACGCACTCGCCGTGCCGAATGTGCGCGAAGTGCATCATCAACGTGGGGATCACCTGCGTGACCTACGGGGAGGCGTACCGTGACCCGAGCGGCGTCGAGCTTCTCACGGGTGCTGGCGTCATAGCCCGATCGATCGAAGAGGCGGTGAAGATCGCCGAGCGTCTTCGACATGAGAGAAAGGTGGAGTACCGATGATGCGCGTCGACATGAGGATGTACGCGGGGACACGGGAGGCGGTGCACGCCGGCGTCGCAGCCCTTCGCGTTCAAGGGCGGCAGATCTGGGGCGACACGCGGCACACGTTCCCAGAGATCGTGATTCGGTTGATGGTCGGGGTCGGCGACATTGCACGCCTGGCTCGTGATGCGCCGGCGCCTCATGTCGATGCTGTTTGGAAAGAGCGTCGACAGGAACTCAAGAAGGAGTTCGGCAACATCATCTTCTCGACGATCCGCTGGGTCGACGACTTGGGTTTCGACGTGCTCGAGTGTCTCGACCTCGCCATCGAGGCTCAAGAGAAGTTCGCTCAGTCGGGGAGGCCAAGGTGACTCACCGGCTCGACTTGTCGATCGAAGGGTTCCGAGAGCTCGAAGAGATCAGCCCAAAAACCGAAGGCGTATCGAACATTCGCTGCAATGCCGGGTACAGGATACGCATCGACATAGACCGCGTGCGAATTCTCCACGAAGAGACCCTGCCGAGAGGGCGCGTACCGGCGAACCCGACGGAATATCTCGCACGCCGAATAGCCGAGATTTTGAAAGCGTACCTCCCTCAAATAGATCCCGAGTAGGAGCCCGACGATGGCAACAACGCAGAGCGCAGACCCGAACGAGAGAGTCGAACATCCTCGCCACTACAACCAGTCGCCCAGCGGCATAGAGACAATCGAGCTCATCGAGCACCTACCGACGAACTTCGGAAACGCTGTGAAGTATGTCTGGCGCTGTGGCCTTAAAGCGACCGAGACGCCGCTCCGCGATCTCAAGTCGGCGCGGTGGTACACCAAGCGCGAGGAAGACCGAATCGATCTGTACGATCTCGACGACGAACCGGAATCGAAGACCGCCGTCGTGTGGCGTGCGCTCGCCAAGCGCGTCATCCGAAGCGAAAACGAAGACTCGTTGCTCGGCGAGTTCCTGGTCTATCTCCTTGACGGAAACTTCGACGGCATGTTCGACGCGCTCGACAACGCGATCCAAGAGCTCGAAATGACCTCGAGCTCATCGCTCGGGAACACTTGAGAATGATCGCGCTCTTCAACCGCCCGTGGGGCGAAGTTCCGATCACTGTCATCGATGTGGAGACGACCGGGGTTGTTCCTGGCGTCGACGCGATCGTGCAGGTCGCGTTCGTACGCTTCGAGGCGCGAAAAGTTGTCGGTAAATTCTCGGCGCTCGTGAACCCGGGGCCCGACCGCAAGATCCCGGCGGAGGCGACGGCGGTGCATGGGATTACCGACAAGATGGTTGCGAAGGCGGCTGCTATCGACGTCGTCGTCAAGTCCAAGGAGGTGCAGAAGCTACTCTTGGGGGCGCAGCCGGCGGCGTACAACGCGCACTTCGATCAGAGGTTCGTGCCGGCGTGCGCGTTCGAGGATTGGACGTGGCCCTGGCTCGACCCGCTGGTGGCAGTGCGCCAGGTCGATCGGTACGTGAAAGGCAAACAGCGGCACACGCTCGAATCTGCGTGCAAGCGGCGTGGGATCAAGCTCAAGGGCGGCGCGCACGACGCGGAGGTCGACGCTGAGGCTACGGGGAAGCTCCTCTACCACGTGTTCTCGGAGGTGCCGGCCGTCGTCGACGCGAATCTGGGATACGCGCTCACGTGGCAGCGTTGCGCCGAAGCGGAGCAGTGGGCGAACTTCAACACGTGGCGGTCGAGTCAGGCGCCGGGCGCACCGTGACAGAAGAGAATCTTCGGCCCAAACGCGGAACGCACGGACTTCGAAAGAGATGTCCGATGTGCAAGAAGCTCAGGCGTTTCGCGCACCCACCCAATCACCGCAGAGCAGTCGGGTGGGTGAAGATCGAAGGGCGGTGGGTCTGCCGCTTGTGTGCCCCATGACTTCGAGAGCGGCGCGCACAACGTGACAGCGAAGGCTCTCCCCGTCGTGCAAGAGTACGATCCGGTGAAAGCCGGCGCTCGCTGCGATCTTTGCCCGTTGAAGGGCAACACTGTCGTCCCGCCGAAAGCATCGCCGCGCTCGACGAAGGTCGTGTTCGTCGGCGAGGCTCCGGGGCGCAAAGAAGAGATCTTCGGAACGCCGTTCATCGGGCAGACCGGCGTTTTCCTCAAAGGGCTCTGCCGTGAGGTCGATCTCGACATTCTCTCGGCGCACCTCACGAACAGTGCGCTCTGCCGATCGAACATCGATCGCGAGAACGACGAGGCGAGCGTTTGCTGCGCGCCTCGTCTGCTCCGTGAGCTCGCCGAGTTCGATTCCAAGGTCCCCATCGTCACGTTCGGCAGGTCGAGCACCCTGAGCGTGCTCGGCGTGCGCTCGATCATGAACTCGAGGGGGTTCGTTTGGACCGCTCGAGAGCTCGACCCGGGGCCTGCCTGGAGCAAAGCGAAAAAGGCGAAGACCCGCGGCGCGCCGAAGTGGAAAGAGCTTTGGCTGAAAGCTCAGATCACGGAGGGCCGAAGCAAGCTCGCCGGCAGGACGGTGCTGCCGACCGTACATCCTGCGTTCGTGCTCCGGAGCGATACCTGGCTGCCGGTCTTGAAGATCGACCTCGATCGCATCGCCCGTTGGGTGCGCGGGAAGCTGACGCACAAGAAACTGCTCGACAACGGCCCATACGTAGTCGCCTCGAAGCGTGACGACATTCGACGGGAGCTCAAGAAGCTCGGGCCCGACATCGACGTCGACGTCGAAACCGGTGCGAGCACGGAGGGCGGGAAAGATGGTGCCGATCCGTTGCGCAATCGGCTCCTCTGCGTCGGTATCTCGGACGGTGATCACACGGTCGTCATCTGGCCGTGGCGAAAGACGTTCGCTCCGCTCTTGAACACCGCTCTCAAGCGCGCGCGTACGGTCGGGATGCACAACGGGTACAACTTCGACCAGATCGTGCTCGATCGGTACGACGTGCCGTTCGAGCCCATCGAAGAAAAGCTCGAGGACACGCTCATCGCACATCATACGTTCGCGAGCCATATGCCGCAACGCCTCTCCCACGTGGCGAGCCTGTTCTGCGATGTCGGGCCGTGGAAGGTCACGTTCAAGCAAGGCACCGGAGGCGCGACCGAGAAGGGGCTCCCGCCCGAGAAGTTGAGCGGCGAAGATCTTTGCAAGTACAACGCTGCCGACGCGCGAATTCAAGCGCGCACACGCAAGGGGATGAAGGGCGATCTCGCAGACGAGCTTGCGGTCTACACGGTCGACAAGGAGAACGCGCGTCTTTGCCGAGGCATGATCATCGACGGTATCGGCGTCGACCTCGAGCGGCGTACCTGGTTGCACGAAGAGATCTTGAAGAAGCAGGTCGTGCTTCTCGAGAAGATGCGCGCGCTACTCAAGCGCCCGAACTTTCACCCGATGCAGCTCGCAGCGGTCCGAAAAGCGCTCTTCACGACGCTCCGGGCGCCGATGTCGGCTTCCGATCCGACTTCGTCGGGGTTGCCCTCCACGAGTCAGACCACGCTCGAACGGCTCAAGAGCAGCCCGACGCGCGCGGGGCGTTTCGCCGACCTGCTGTTGCAATGGCGCGGCGCTGCGAAGATCGACGGCACTTACGTCTACGTGAAAACGCAGACCATCGACAAGCCCTCGAAGAAGCACCCGACCGTCGCGAGAACGCACGTCAACTGGCGAAGCTACGGGGCAGGCAGCGGCCGTTACTCCTGTCGTTTGCAATCGGCGCCTAGAGCTGAGTACTTGAAAGACAAGTCGATCGTGCTCGAGACGCGCGTTCGCGAGTTCTACGTCGCGAAGCCAGGCTGCAAGCTCGTGTACTTCGATCTCTCTCAGGCAGAGCTCCGATTCGCGGCTTACCTCTCCGGCGACCCGAACTTCATCGAGGCGTGCGAGTCCGGTGACGTGCACACGACAACGGCGATGAAGCTCTTCCCCAGCGAGGCGGAGCTAATCCGACAAGATCCCAAAGGTGCCGGAAAGCCGTTCCGGGACGTCGAGAAGAACAGCATCTTCGGAGCCATCTACTGGGCCGAGCCCGCGACCATCTTCGGGTTCGTTCGCAGCAAGGGCCTTCCCGTCGAGATGCGCGACGTCGTGTACGTGCATGACATGCTCAGGCAGACGTTCTCGGTCTACTTCAGGCACGTGGAGATGAACAAGCGCATCGTCGACAAGGTCGGGCACATGCGGTGCGCACTGTCGGGGCGCATCTCGTGGCTCGGGTGGCACGCCGGGATCAGCGACGTAGCGAACCGACCGATCCAGGGCGGTATCGCCTCGTTGATGAACGTACGCCTCCCGTCCATTTCCAGTCAACTGCCCCGGGGCGCCTGCGTTGTTGCGCAGATTCACGACGCTGCGATCCTGGAGGTACCTGAGCGTCACGTCGAACACGTCAGCGCGCTCGTCAAGACGACGTGGGAGGAGCCGGTGATCATTCCGGCGAACGGGTACGGTTCTTCGTTGCGTGTCGAAGACGGCGCGAGAAAGTTCGTCATGCCAATCGATCTCAAGATCGGCCAACGCTGGAGCGATTTCGGATGAAAGGTTTATTGAAACTCGAGCAGGCGCCGAAGGGCAAACGCATCATCGTTTGCGGTGGGCGATGGTACGGGCGCCCGAACGAGGGGGCCAACCAGGAAAAGGACGGGTTGCGAGTGGCCGCCGAACGAGCCCGTCTCTTCGAGGCTCTCGATCTCCTTCGGCCGAGCGAGATCGCCGAAGGCGAAGCCCCCGGCGCCGATCTCCTCGCGCGCGAGTGGGCCGAGTCTCGAGGTGTCTCTTGCTCCAAGTTCAAGGCGCTTTGGGAAACCGAGAAAGGCGAAGCGGGGAAGAATCGCAACCGTAGAATGTTCGCAAGCTTCGAGCCCGACGGCACCGTCGCGTTCCTCGGAGACGACGGGACTGCCGATATGGAAAACCTCACTCTCGACTGTGGCGCGTGGCTCGTGAGGGTTCGATGACCGCCGCGATCGTTGCTGCTGTTCTGGTCGTCTTGATCGTCTGTGGGACGTTGGTGACGCGCTGGGCGCTCAAGTTCGCAGCGGAGGGGGCCGTAGGCGATCGGTTAGAAGTTGAGGGGCCGCCGGAAGAAGAAAAGGAGGTCGACCCGGCCGTGATGTCGGTACTCCACCTCGACGGGTGGGATGAGATTGTTTTTGGGGGGAGACGATATCGTAGGTGTGTGGATTACGGGAGCCCCGCGTATTGTCAGGCTTCGGTTGGGTGGCTGTATTATCCGGAAGGTACGCCTTTGGGTAACGAAGAGTGGTACGTCGTGCACAAGGAATACGAACGACGATCGGCGCTTGACAGATCCAATGCCGCTGCGGTGGCTGCTCGCCGAGTGTGGGACGAAGAGCAGCGTAGGCGGTTCGAAGACGACAATCGTGGCGCGATCTTCACGTACCCCGAACGGCGCCCCGAAGAGAAAACCGAAGCTCAACTGCGCGAAGAAGAGCTCGATCGTCGCGTCGAAGAGGCGCGCATGACGATGGGGCGCGATAGCAAATGAAGATCAGAGTGGTTTTCACTTCGTGCGACAGCGTCGTGTGGCGCTGCTCGAAGTACGATCACTTTTGGCCCTCTAGAGGCGGAACTTGTCTGCCCGGCGCGCCGTACAGGTACCACAACTCGCTGCTGATCAACGGCGTGATCCAGTTCGGTTGTCACAGTCGTTGCGTGGGGCTCGAGGGAGCGTTCTCGACGTCGGCGAGCAAACGCCGTCTTTGCGGCGCGTGCGGTCGAGGCGCTCACGTAGATTGTAGTGGCTGGTGTTTCTGTGACTGCGAATTCAATCGATAGGAGACAGAATGTACGACGCGAAAATTCTTGCAGATTCTATTTCCCCAGACGGGTACCGTGTCACGTCCATGGAGTGGACGTTCCCGCGGTTCATTCTCGCGGAAGCCAACACGCACCGCGTGCTCTCGAGGAACAGCGCTTCGAGTCGGGCCATACCCGTCTCGAAGAGGATCGCGCAAGTTCGGGAAACCCCGTTCGTACCCGAGTCATTCGGCAAAAACCAAAGCGGTATGCAGCACTCCGAAGAGCTTTTAGAGCAAGATGAGGCGCGCCAACTGTGGTTGGACATAGCGGAACAGTCGGCAATGACCGCCGAGCTCTGCTCGAAGCTAGAAGTTCACAAGCAGCACGCGAACCGCATTCTGGAGCCATTCACGTGGCACACGGCGGTCGTCACGGCGACCGAGTGGGACAATTGGGATGCGCTTCGCGTTAGCAAGATGGCCCAGCCCGAGATGTACAAGATCGCCGGCATGGCGCGCGAGGTGCGCCTTGCTAGCGCTCCGCTGGTTGTCTCTTACGGGGATTGGCACTTGCCGTACGTGCGCGGCGTCGGTGACGAGCCGCCGTTTGCGGCCGAGCATAACATGCGCGTAAACGGTATCGATCCCGTGAAGGTCTCGGTCGGTCGTTGCGCCGCCGTCAGCTACGAACGGCAATCGTCGAAGTCAGATTTGGAGAAAGCCGCGACCCGTTGCGATGGCCTCGTCGCGAACGGGCACATGTCGCCGCTAGAGCACGCGCTCCGTCCGATGAGTCAGCGGGAGCTCGCGCTCTTCGGGCATCCGGAGTTCGTGTGGGACAAATCGGAGTTCGTGTCGACGGGGAGATACCGTCACTTCCTCGGGAACGTTGAGGGGTGGGTTCAATACCGAAAACTGATTCCAGGCGAAGACATCTACAGGGGGGCGTGAACATGAAGCTCGTCATTATCGAGAGTCCGTTCAAGGGCGACGTCGAGCGCAACAAGCGCTACCTCCGGAGCTGCATCCGAGATTGCATCAACCGGGGCGAGAGCCCATATGCTTCGCATCGAATGCTCACCGACGCGCTCGACGACAATGATCCTATCGAACGCACACTTGGTATCGAGGCGGGGCTTGCGTGGCGGAACGTGACGCAGCCGGTCTTTAGAAATGGTGCTCGCATTCACGGCATTTCTACGATGGTGCACCACGTTTTCTACGTGGACCTTGGGATCTCTGACGGTATGGCGTTCGCGGAGACGCGGTACTCGAATGAGGGGATTCCTTACGAGGAGCGCACGCTGCCGCCGAACGATCCGTTTTTCACGGCGCCGATCAGACCGCCTGAGCTCACCGAAGAAGAGCTCACGATGCTTTCCGTTTGCGCTCCGAACCTAGCGTGCATCATCGAACGCGAGCCGCCGAGAGCGGAAGGAGAAACACGCAAGCGCGCACGCGAAGAACTGGCTTCGCTTCTTCGAGGCATTCGGTGACCGTGTCGCGTAAAAAGTCGTCGAAAACTGACTCTCGTCGTCAGTGCATGCGTTGCCTCACACGCGACGTGCGCACTCACGACGGTAAGTTGGAAGAGCACGTGTGCCCCCACGGCAAAAAGTGCTCTAACAGATCCACCGGTGGTCCGCGGTGTGACAAGTGCCGAGCGGAGCTCGAGATCTACTGGACCGCGAAGCGCGAGCTATGAAGTTCTGCAAAGTCGTCGATGCGCGCCGTGCGATCTGGGAGCGCCTTCTTGCCGAACTCGAGCACAACGTAGACCTAGGGGTGCTCGAGGACGAGTGCGACGACGACGTCGATATGCGCCGCATGGAAAAGGCCGTCGCACAAGTCCGAGCTTCTCTCCGACGGCGTGTGCTAAAAGCGTAGTGGAGGCGACAACCGTGATTTCAATCAAAGAAGGCCACCCTCTTCGCATCGCATCGAAGCTTCTGACGCGGGTGCATGCGCTCGCGAGCGGTAAACCCGTCCCTTCGAGCGATCTTCCTGAACCGGTCGATCAGGAACATGCGGTCGCCAAACGGCTCGTCGAGCTTTGGCGGCAAGGAGAGAAGGACGCGCAGCCCCATGTTTCTTGGGCCGTCCTCGGGGGAGAGCGGATCTTTCGTGTGCAGATCCGACGAGTCGGCGGGGCGCTCGAAGTCGTTTAGAGGAACGTGATCGTTTGGGGTACGACCGGCACTCCGGCAATCGCGAGCTGGAGCTGGCGCGTGAAGAGCCCGCTCAAGAATGTGGGCGCTGGGATCGTCGAGGGGGTGAGCGGCGGGTTCAACGGGGGCGCGGCGGTCGCGGTTTGGACGAACTGTGCCATCAGCCCCGCGAGTTGATCGTGCGTCGGTTCTGCCGCCGCTGACGGGGTGATAAGGATCGCGCCGGTCTTCTTGTTGATGACCTCGGTCCCAATGTTGCCCATCGTCCCGTTGTTGCTGTTCGTTCCGACGTTCTTGGGGCCCGTGAAGTTGTCGTCGATGCCCGTGTACTCTTCGGTGAGCGTCACGATCTTCGCGGTTACTTGCGCGACCGTGTAGTCCTTGTCCGGCTGAGAGGCGAATCGAATGACGGCGCTGACACCTAGCGCGTCCGTCTGATCGATCGTCGTGGGTACGTTCTTCGAGCCCGTCGTGACGATGAAGTCGCCCCGACGTTGCGGGTTGCTCGCCCCTTGCTGTGCGAGCGCAAAGTAGCTCGGAGGCAAGTACGCGAGCGAGCGCGTGATGAGCATCTGCGCCTCGTCGGTGAGCACGAAGAACGTGCGATCCCCTTGCCCCGCGCCGACACCGGTGCCGGGCGTTGCGTTCGCGGGGATTGCGGGGAGCGCGCTCGAGAGTTCGACGATCGTGATCTCGCCGATGTTGTTGTGGAACGCGCCGGTGGTTGCGATGGCGATGTTTTCGATCGCGCTGATGATGCCGTTCCCGTTCGTGAACGCGATAGCGGCCGGGCGTCTGCCGGTGAGCGAAGCAGTCGCGGCTCGGCCTGTGGCTCCGGTCGAGTCCGTGTACGTGATGGCTACCGTTCGGGCTCCAGAGCCCGCTGGGATTGCAGGGACGGTCGCGACGCCGGCGGTGTCGAGATCCGAGGTCGAATAGATCGCCGCGATCGAAACGGGGTCTGAGATTTCTTTGAAGGCGCCGGTGTTGCCTGTCGTGCCGGTGTACGGCGCCGTGATGTTGATCGCAGTCGCCGTCGATCCGCCTGCGACCGTGTAGAAGACGCCTGGCTGAGAGAGAAACTGGATGCTGTCGCCGGTGGAGAGCGAAGGAAGCTGCGTCATCGTCGTCGGAACGGCCGTCGATCCCTGCGTGACGAAGAACGAACCGGGGAGCGTCTTCGTCGAGCGCAGCGGGTACGGGAGTACGGGCGGCGTCGTGGTGCGTGGGCTGCACGGGAATGGGGGCGGTGCAGTCGGCGTGTGTGCGTGCGTCATGTTTAGCGTCAGCGTGCGCTTCGCGATGGCCCCTCCGGGCGTACTGACGACGTCGCTGGCGACGGTGAGGCCGAACATTTGCCCGAGCACCGGGTCGGTGGTCGCGTTCAGGTAGAGAGGCACCGCTCCGAGCGCTGTCGCAGCCGCCGCGGGGCCGAGAGTGGTGTTAGTGACGTCGACGGTCCACGCGAGCACGAGCTGATCGGCCATGCCCAGAGGGTACACCGGGGGACGTGTCCTAGGGGGTGACACCGGACGGTCCGTGTAAAACACCGTGTCGACGCCACGTAAACGCCATGTCCGGGCCGTGTGAAGAACCGGGGTCCCTGCGCGACGCGCGTGTGTAATCGGCCTGTATGGGCCCGATTTGGAGGACGCTGGACGTCCGAAACCCGTACGTGATAAGCCTGGTTCTCACGTACGGGGCTTCGCGTGGCTGATAACCAGATAACCAAAACTACCGAGCACGAGCTCACAGAAGCGCAAAGCGAGCTTCTCGCGCTCGACGCGCGAGCGGAGGAGGCGGCCGATGCCGCGGTCCCCGCGAACACCAGGAGAGCCTACGAGCTCGATCTGGCCTGCTTTGCCTCCTGGTGCGCTCGCCACGGCCTTCGCCCGACGCCGGCCGAGCCCCGCGTCGTTCGGATCTACCTGCAAGAGCTCGCCGAGCGTGGGCGTTCCCCCGAGGACGTACCGAGCGGCAAGGTGAAGGGGCCGCTCGGCCACAGTGCGTTGATGCGTGCCCTCGCAGCGATCTGCCGGAGCAATCAGAAAGCCGGGCACGCAAGTATCTGGAAGCACCCACTTATCGAGTCGACACGTGACACGCTGGCGCGAACGAAGGGAACCGCGCCGAAAAAGCAGAAGCGCGATCTAGGCGCACACGGAGAGGCGTTGCTGCTTCGGGTGTGCGACTTGATAAGCGACGACCTTCGCGGCGTTAGAGATCGCGCGATGCTACTCGTCGGTTGGCAGGGCGGCGGTCGGCGGCGGAGCGAGATCACCGCCGCGCGCGTCGAGCACTTCGAGGACGTCGAGGGGGGCATTCGGTGGCGCATCCCCCGCAGCAAGGCCGATCAGACCGGCAAGGGGCTCGTCGTTGCGCTGACGCCCGCCGCCGACGAGCGGTACTGCGCCGTGCGCGCTCTACGGCGTTGGCTCGACCTTTCGAAGATCGAAACGGGGCCAATGTTCAGGGGGGTTGACATCAACACCGGAAAGGTCTCGGAAGCCGGCCTCGCCCCCGAAGGTGTCGCGAAACGCGTGCAGCACTACGTGAAACGGCTCGGGCTCGATCCGGCCGACTTTGGAGGCCACTCGCTGCGCAGCGGGTTCATCTCCACAGCGCACAGGATGGGGCGCCCCGAGGCAGACATCATGGAAGCGACGGGGCACCAGTCGGTGAAACAAATGCGCGGGTACATCCGCCGTGCCGGCCTCATCGAAGAGTCTGCTGCGCGCGGGCTGATCGACGAGGCTATTGCTCGGGGGCCGAAACGATGAACGACACTTCCGTCTTCCTCCGCTGCGTCGAACGTGCAGTGACGTTCGAACCCTCGCAAGAAATGAAGCGGAGGCTCGACAAGAACAAGGAGACTTTCGCGCAGTACGTCGTTCGCGTGATGTCCTACTCGTGCAAGACGTGTCTCGCGCTTCCGGGGCAACCTTGCGCGCCTAAGGAGGCGACGTCGAAGAAGTGTGGCGTTCAATTCCACAAGGCTCGCGCGCGCGCAGCGAAGTGTCCCGTCACGAAGATCTTCTACGAACCGGAGCTCGACGATGATTGAGATCTTCGAACGAATCCTGAAGCGCCTGCAAGACGACGGTGTCATCGTCGCCTACGTCGTGGCGGGAGCTAACGGCGCGCCGTACATTGAATTCTCGACGAAGTCCGGTGCTGTCGGCAGCGTCCAGTTGATCTGGTACATGCTCGAGGCTTCCCGGTGAGCACCGCGTTCAAGTGGGCCATGCGGCTCTTCTTCGCGAAGGGTTGGGATACCGGCGAGCATTCGCAGTACGGCACGGTGCTCTACCAAGAGCGTCGGATCTGGCAGCTCGTCGGTGGCGATCTCTACTCACCGTCGCTGATCGCGCTCGCCGGCGTCAGCGTAGCCGATGTGCGATGGGTCGTGGATCGCACGCGCGAAGAACCTGTGACGTGAAGGAGTCGTTGATGAGAGCAAGCACGCTTCGAATCTCCAGTACACTCGCGCTTCCGCTCGATGCGGTCACGCAAAAGCTCGCGTACCTCGGCAGAACCGGATCGGGGAAGACGTTCGGGTGCAAGCGCATGGTCGAGCAAATGCTGCGTGCCAAGGCGCAGGTCGTGGTCTTGGACGGGTCCGGTGGATGGGCGGGCCTCCGTCTCGGTCCGAAGGCATTCAAGATCCCAGTGTTCGGCGGCCTGCACGGGGACATTCCGCTAGAGCCCGCCGCTGGCGAGCTCGTAGCCAACTTGATCGTCGATCGCGGCATCAGCGTAGTGCTCGACGTGAGCCAAATGCTCGACGCCGAACGCACCCGGTTCGCGACGGCTTTCGCTCGTCGCTTTTTCCAACGAAAGAAGGCGGCGCCCGGCGCCGTACATCTGGTGCTCGAGGAGTGCCAAGATTTCGTTCCAGAGAATTGCCAACGCGGAGAAGAGCAAATGCTTCACGAGTTTCAACGGCTCGCGAAGCAGGGGCGCCCGCACGGTGTTGGGATCAGCTTCATCTCGCAGCGGCCTCAGGAGATCTCTAAGAAAGCGCTCAACCAGGCCGAGTGCGTGTTCGCATTTCAAATGAACGGTCCTCACGAACGAAAAGCGCTCCAGTACTGGTTGAGCGACAAGGGGTTCGAGGGAAAGCTGGCGGACGTCCTCCCGACGCTCGAGGTAGGAGCCCCGTATGTGTGGAGCCCGCAGTGGCTCAAGATCTCGAAGATCGTACGCATCCTTCCGATCGAGACGCTCGATACGTCGGCGACGCCGAAGGTCGGCGGGAAAGCATTCAAGCAAAAGAAGCTGACGCCGATCGACTTGAAGGGGCTCACCGCGGCGATGGCCGACGTCGTCGAGCGGGCGAAGGCCGAAGACCCGAAGGAGCTTCGCAGGCGGATCATCGAGTTGGGCAAACAGATCGTAGAGTACGAAAAAACACTGAAGAAGACGCCATCGCCCGGCCCGTCGGGTCCCGCGAAGATCATTCAAGTTCCGACTACGGACGCAGAAACGGTCGCGGCGATCGTGGCTATCATGCCGGCGCTCGACCAGGCCCGTATGGTGTTGAGCAGTTTGTCCGGTGCGATCTCCGGCGCGAACGCGCTGGTGAAAACAGCCGAGGCCAAAGCCCGTAGGGCGTTGCCGAGAAACTCCAGTCAACTCGCGAAGGCACAACCTCCGCCGGTCACTGCGCGCGTGGAACACGAAGCCGCAAAGAACCTCGTGACGAAAACGAACGGCAGTGCAGCGAAACCGTACTCCGGTGCGTCTACCGTTGGCGGCGGCCTGAGGCGTATGATGATCGCTCTCGCTCAACGGCCGGGTCTGACGAACCGTCAACTCGGCGTTCGAGCAGGGCTCTCGTCACGCTCAGGGACTTTCTCAACGTATCTCTCGCGCGGGCGCTCGGAGGGTTGGATCGCCGATCAAGGAGACACGCGCTCGCTGACGGCACTTGGACGCGAGGCACTGGGAAACTTCGAGCCGCTACCGGAAGGCCGCGAGTTGTTGCGGTATTGGCTTCACGAGCTCGGCGGCGGGGCTAGTCGAATGCTGGCGGCGCTCGCCGAAGTCTACCCAAGAAGCCTGACGAACGAACAACTCGGCGAAGCGGCGGGTATCTCTCATCGCAGTGGAACGTTCTCGACCTACCTGTCTCGAATGCGAACGCTGGAGCTGGTCGAAGGGCGCGGAGAGCTTCGATTGCCCGAGGAGCTCGGATGATCCCCTGCGGTACCGGGCTCGACATCATCACGCCCGAAGAGCGCGCGGAGTTGGAGTGCATCGCATTAGGGTGGGCGCCGTTCGCGGCACAAGCCGCTGCGAACATTCTTGCCGCAGTGAACGATGGGGTTCTTCCACCACAATGGTCGATCGATTGGTTCATCCAACGCTTCCGAAGTGGGGCGACGGACCGGCGATGACTCGCGAAGAAACGAAAGTCGAAAAATGAAGAAAACAGCACTGCTGACGCCATTGCAGGTGAAAGAGGCCCTCATCGTGTGGGCTCAACGCGGTGGGATGATCGAGCTCACCGAAGTCGTACGCTGCGACGTGGAGCTCCGAAAAGATGGGTCTGCTGCGATCAGGATAGCCCCACCGCCGTGACAGAGCGGTGTCCTGCGTGCGGTAGGCTCGACGCCAAAGCCGGTGCGAGCTGGGGCTGTCACAAATGCGAGGATCGTCTAGATCGAGGAGAATCCCGCTGGTGGGACATCAACTTTTGCGAGTTGTGCCTCGATCCGCCCGACAAACCGCACATCGACTCGGATGGTACGAAACGGTGGCGTGCATGCCCGAACATGGCGACGAGACAGGTGATTCAACACGGAAAGAAGGATCATCTCCTCAACATCTGCGAGGATCACTTCAAGAAGGAGGCTTCGTGAACAAGCGAAAACCGACAACCGAAGACTGCCCTACCATCCTCGAGCTCCGCAACGACACGGCCGCTCTGAAGCAACTCGAAGATCTAGTGGTGCTCGCGAACGTCTCGCCTGAACGCGGCGGCACTCACTTCTCTGGGTGGGAGCGTCGATTCATCGCGAGCATGGACGACATCTCCCCTCCCGTTTTTTCGCAAGCGCAACGCGACAAGATAGCAGAGATTTGGCATCTGGCTGATCTTCGAAAGCGCGGGGCGCCTGACGAGAAGCCGGCGAACCTGTTCTCGAATCTTTCGCCCGAACGTCAGGCGGAACAACGCGCGCGAGCTGCGAAGGTCAAGTTGCCGTGGGAACGGTGAGAGCATCCGTGGTAAAAAGGAAGAACATGAAACACCTGATCGGCATCGGTATTTGGGCTCTCGCGATTTCGGCTTGCTCCAAAGGAACGCCCCCGCCCCGCTTTGGCATCGGGCACTGTTCCGCAGCGCAGGTCGAGCTCCAGCGCGCCGAGATGACGTCTCAGGTCATCCCCGCCGTCCTCGCATGCGTGCAGGCCGGCAACGCTGAGGATTGCCCCGACGCAGACGCGGCTACGCTTCGCTGGCTCGAAGAGCGTCAAGCCTGCCGGTGAAATGCACCCCAAGTTCTGGTCGCGCTACGACCCCGTCGCTCGCTTCCGCCGAGCCCGAGGCATGCTGATGACGTTGTCCGTACTCGCGGCGGGATCGCTCAATGCCGACTACGGACGACGGTAGGAAACAGAGGCACCGCTACGCCGAAGAAGCCGGCGATCAGCGAGAGCACGTAGAGCGCAACACACACGATCGCGATGATGCGGATTGCCGCTATGAGCTTCGGAGAACCTGGCGCGAGCGCGAGCAGTCGATCGCCACCCCAAATCAGAATGGCGAGCACGAGCAGGCTGAAAAGGAGTGCGAGCATCTTCGAAGCGTAGCCTCGCTCCGGCCTGAGAGGGCGAGGCGAATTGCCCCGTTATCCGACTACGGCGCCCTGCTGATCGCGTATTTCACGCGATGCTAGGAGCGAAGGCTCGTTGCGCGAGTCGTAGACCCATACTCCTAGCGCTGGAATCCACACGTAACGGTAGAGCTGCACTCCGAGCGATGCGGAGCGCGTGTCGAACTCGAGCTGAAACGCGCCTTGATCGGTCAGGTACTCGGGGCCCTTCGCACCGTACGCGGTCGCTCCGACGGGGAGCACGTACCAGAAGAACCACCTGCCCGACGAACCGAGCCCCCAGTCTTGCAGAGCGCCCGCCTGCTTCACTTGCGGCGTTCCCGGTGGTATCGGAGGGGGAGGGGGCGGGGGCTCGTTGCCGGAGATCTTCCAGCCCGATTTCATGCCGGCGCCGACCATCACGAGGAATGAGGCCACGACGGCGAACGGGAACCAGCCTGGAAGATCTGTTTTTTGGGCCATTGGAGTCGATTCAATCGCCGCCGGCGCCGCGAATCTTGTACCCACGCGCGTCAGCTTCGAAGTACCCGCCGCAGTCTCGACTGATCACGACACCGCGTCCGGGATCGGACGGTACAGCGCCGCCGTACTCCACAGTGATCGCGCCTGGAACGCCGGGAGGAGGCAATCTAACGACGGCCATGGTCGACATGAAACTGCCGTCTGAAAAACGCGCGGTGACCACCGAGTGGATCGGGCCTGTTGCGTCCGCGTCGAGAGCCTGCGCCACCCCCGTTACTTTGACGGCACCGGTGGCCGTGTCGGTGATGGTCCACTTATCTCGTGACACGCCGATTCCCTGAGCGTTCGTCAAGATCATCGCATCGCCGTGAAACGTTCCGACCATTCGCTGATCGTTTGAAGTGATCGGCCCCTGACTCAAAATGTGTACGTTCGTGTACGTACCATCCGAGTGTTTGCATACAGTCGGCGTCACACTGGTCGGCGTGAGCGTCGCGAAGGAGTGGAATGTCGTGATCGTGAACGGGGGTCCGTCCGCGGTTGCGATCGAGGAAATAGCCACGATGGCGAGGGCAAATGCGACAAACGAGAACCACTTCTTCATATGCTTCTTTCTTCTTTCGTGTCGGCGACTAGCTTGCGGCGACAGCGATGCACGGCCGAGCCGTAACGGCTTTGCCTTCGATCGCGATCAGGTAAAGAACACCGTCTGGCCCGCGAATGGTCGTCGGGCGTCCGCCGGAGGTGCCGAGCACCGTCCGCACCGCGGTCAACATCTCCACCGGCATCATGTCGATCGGATCGCCCCACGTGCGGCAGGTCTCGACCGTCGTGATGACCTCGTAGTCCCACGGACCGCCGCGCCACCCTCGGCCTCCGCCGCCGCCTCGAGCGAAGGGGTGTACGTGCCCTCCTCCGTGGCCTCCCCCGTGATGACCTCCCCCGCCGTGTCCGTGCCCTCCGTGCGGCGGAGGCGCCCCGAGAGCGCCGTTTTTCGGGTAGGGGGCGTACACGAAAGCGCCCGGCGCGGCAGGCGCGACCACGGTTGCCGAAACCGTCTTCGCCGGAGCCACCGGCGCCTTCTTGGGAGGATCGAGCGTCTTCAAAGGGGCCGGTGCCGCTGCGGCTGCTGGCCTCTTCGGGGGGTCGAGCGTCTTCAAGGGAGCGGGCGCAGGCGCCGCCGCGGGCCGCTTGGGCGGGTCGAGCGTCCGTAGTTGAGCCGGCGCGGGGGCGGCTGCGGGGGCCGCCGGCGCGCTCGCGGGGTTCTTGCCGGCGAGTGCGTCTCGAGCCGCCTGAGCGGTCTCCGGAGGCAACGAATCGAGCACCGCCTTCACCTGATCGGGGGTGAGTTTCTCCTGAACCGCCGTCTTGGCGACCGCTACACCTTGATTTATGAGCTCGGCGCGCGTCGATCCTTTCGAGAGATCGGAGAGCGAATGGTTGCCGGCTTTCAATGCGGCTTCGACCTTGTCGCCACCGATGGCTTTCGCGACGGCGTAGTACACCTTGTCCCCGACGATCTTGTGCACGACGGCGTCGATGGGGTTCACCAACGACATGACGGGGATGTGCGTGACCGTGTTGATGGCGCTCTTGATAGCCCCGCCGGGATCGAACGACGTGCTCGAGTGAAAAGAGCCGTGACGCAGAGCTTGCCTCACGATGTCTGCGTGGTCTGCGACGCGCTCAGGAGTTGAAGCCCAGAACGCGTTGTTCGGGTCCATGGCGAACTCGGGTTTCCCGTACGTACCGAACCGTTTGAAACGTTCCGCTTGAGCGGGGGTCGGAAACTTCTCTAGGTTGCGAAAAATGTCGTACCAGCCCATCGCGAAAGCTATCTGGGCCTTCCAACGCGCCAGCGTGGAGTCGCTACAGTTTTTGCAGGTCTGCGGGATCCACGACGGGTACGTCAACACGCCGAGCCCCACGTCTCCGAGTGATCCGGCTACTGCCTGCGGGTACGGCGCATAGGACAGGGTCATGGGTCAAGAGCCTATCAGACCCAACAACGCGCTCGGAAACGATCGAGTAAGTACGTGAATTCTGCTGGTTTTTGCGGAATGCCCGACGGCTCTGATACACTCGGTACCCATGAGCAGGCTCATGGGCAGAGGCCGGTACGCGACCGAAACGTACCCAGAGAAGCCCGCTGCGGCAGGCGGCAGTGACCCGTTGCTGTTGCAGTACGGAACGGCCTACACCGCTTCAGGCAACTTGGATCCGGTGGGCGACTTCACACCGGTGCCGGGTGTGGGCGGAAACGTCGTCATCACGTTCACCGACTGGGAAGCGGACGATGTTCTAGACGGAGCTCTCGTGTTCACGATAGCGAGCTCACAAGCAGGCTCGATCAATCTCGTAATACGTGTCGAAGTGAGTTTGGACGGCGGCACAACTTGGAACTACATTGACGGCGGCTCCGGACCGCCGGTCTCGTGTGTTTTCAACAGCAACCCCGCAGGCGCCGCTGAGGTTTTCAGCGCGGCTACCGTATTCTCTGTGGCACTGCCGTCCGTTCCGGTAGTGCGGTTGACCTACCTCAGCCAAGCCGACTTGGTGAACGATCTTCCGGCGCCGAACGCCCTACAGTGCAGACGTCTCAGCGGCGCCGGGCTCGTTCAGCCGCTCACGAGCCTACTTCAACCGGTCTGAGCGCTCGTCGACCGTATCGACGTCCGCTTGCTGGTCTTTTTCGTCGCGAAGATCACGCACCGTGATGACGGGCGTCTTGCACCGAGCGCACCTGCCGTGCGTCACGTAGATAGGGGGTTGGGCTCCCTCGAGCACCGCGAGCTCATCGAGTGAATGCCCGAGGAGCAAGCAGATCAATCGCGCGATCACGGTGCTCTTTCGTACGTATCGAAGTCGGGCCTGAGCGTGTCGAGGCAATGCTGCACCCCCGCTAGGTACACGCGCGGGTTCGCGGTGAAGAAGCCGGGCACGTGTTCGACGCCGGGGAGCTTCGGTTCCGCGAGCCCCATCACGAAGCCTTCGACGTCGCCTCGCTGGGCCGCATCCCACGCTTCTTGGTAACGATTCGGGCGCACGCTGGGGTTGCTCGCCGTACCGACGAAACGGATGTTGTCCTCAGCGGAGGCGACTATTGCCGGCACTCCGGGGGAGTCCGTGTAGGCGCGAAAGACGTTCGTCGCGCTCGGGGGCAAGAAGATCTCCTTGCCGTGCGCGTCGATCTCGCTCGCTTTGAACGTCGTACCGTTGCCTCGCCACGTGCCGCGCATGTTCGTGAGATTGTCGTCGTGACAGAGTTTCCAAAACCAGGTCTCGAACGCACTCCACGCGGTGAGCATCTCGGCGAGCGTGCCGGTGATGGGCGTTGTGAACACGCGAACGTGCGCGATGCTGTAGGCGCGCAGTACCTCGAACGAAGTGTGCTTGGTGAGAATATTGGGGCGGAGGATCATGTGCTTCCACGTCTGACGCCGGGCCACTCGTCGGCGAGAACCGAGGGCGCGCTCGCTTGGGCTAGTACCGTCACCCCATGGTGTAGCCCCCACAGCTTCGTAGAGCCACCCGGCTCATGGTAGTGCTGTTCGATCCACGTCGCGTACGTGTTGCCATCGGAAGCTACGAACGGGGCGAGCGTTCCGTACCGCATCGACGTGAAACCCGGCGTGTTCATGAGCGAGTTCGCTTGCGATGCGAGCTCGGGGAGCGCGGACACTTCGGATCCGGTGACGCGACGCCAACCTGCGGGTACCGCGAGCGTGACTTTCGTGGCCTCGCCGGGCGCTGCCACAGGAATGGACGGAGTTGTGGGTACATCCACTCCCGTCCTTTTCCAGAGGAGGATGGCGGCCCCCGCGGCGGCTCCGCCTGCCGAGAGCCAGAGGAGCGTCTTGTTCGTCATGTGCGCCTGAAAGCCGGCGGCGGTAGAGCCGTGGATTCTGGTCTCGGGCTCAACGCGCTCAACACCTTGTAGGTGCCGTACCCCACAGCGGCCATGATCGTACCGAGCGCAAAAGCAGCAAGCGTGCCGTTGCTTCGCGTCGAAGGCGCCGTGACGTTCTCGTAACAGATCGCGGGGTAAGTGCCGACCGTGCCTTTCGCCCGTTGGAGCACTCGCTGCATGTACGCGCGCGTGTCGCCGACCGTGATGACGCCGTCCCCGCCGATGTCGATCTGTGGGTTGCCGGCGTAGCCGCCCGAACCTCTGACGAAGACCGGCGTGTCGTCTGGTTTCCCGATGAGATCGGGGCGCCCGAGCACCGAGAGAAAATAGTCTTCGATGCGAGCGGGGATTTTCCCGTTGAGGCTCGTCTGGAAGAAGCGTTCCACGAGCGGGAGTTGCTCTTCGGCACTCATGGCGCGGATCTGGGCGGTCGTAGTCCCGAGGGACGCTGCCGTCGAATCGATGAACTGGATCAGGCCGCTGGCCGAGCTGTGGGGGTTCTTCGCGGAGGGGTTGAAGAGGCTCTCTTCGCTGATGACGAGCGCGATGCCGTTCGGATCCCAACCGTGGCGCACGGCCATGCCCACGAGCGAGCACAGGAACGTCGGCGTGACGGTGCCGATTCCAGGGAGCGCGAGCAGTGAGGTTTCGATCTGCATTTTTCAGTTGAGTGGTGTGACAACCCCGGCGGGATTCATCAGACGCATTTGCCCGGCGACTGAGTATTGGAAGCACCCCGACACGGGTGGGTTCACCGGATCTCCAGCGATGTCGTGAATGTAGATCAGCGCACCTATCGTGGTGTTGACCGACTGCACGCGAGAATTCGCGTTCGGATCGACGGTGTACCCGTGTACGACGATCCCGTTCATGACTATGGCGCCCGTTGATGCTGAAATACTATCGTTGATCTGCGCGAACGTTTGGGAGTTCAGGGTACCGCCGGTGGAGACGCTGATTCCAATCGTCACCGCGCTGCGAGCTCCGGCGAGCGGCGTCCAAACTCTGCCTAGGACAGTTGCAAACACGCCTCCCACCCCGAACGCGGTGCCTGTGATGCGCGAGAACAGGGCGTCTCCGGTGTTGGACCAGAAAGTGGCGGTCGAGGTGACACCTTCGAATACGCATCCTGTTTGAGAGAACGAACAATTTATGACCGCGCCTACACGGAACGTGCATTGATAGGCCACGATTCCTGAGGGGCCGCCGCCAACGAAATGGACTTGCGACTTGAACTCGCATCCGCGGAACCAGAGCTGATCGTTGTCGATACGAACGATCCCGCCCCCTGTGGTGCCGAAGATGCACGAGATGAACAGGTGGTCCCCCGACGGGGTAACGCGCGCGTTGTTGGAGCTTGGGGAGATGCCAGGTACGCTGGTGGTCGCCGGATGAACCATGTCGATGAACGACAGGATGCAACCTTGGCCGATGTTGCGCGTGTCCATGTCGTCCGCGCGGAACGTGGTGAGCAGTGTCTCGACCGCGAACGTGTCGCCCGCAGCGGGGAAGAGGTTTGCCAGTGAGGTCGCGCCGTTGCTCCACGTGGAGGTATACGGATGCGTCGGATCGCTTCCCTCGAACCCCCGCACGCATCCTGTGGCTCCGACGTTCGCCGGAATAGAACTCGTAAGTATCCGAAGTCGCTCCGCGCCGGTGAGCACCGGACCTCCGGTTTTTACCATCCAGAATTCTTGTTGTACTCCGGGTGCGCTGTTCTCCGGCGTGATCGAAGAGACCGTCATGGTAGCGCTGAGGCTCTTCGTGCCGACGATGCTGATCGTGACCGCTGTGCTGCGGTTGTCGAAGTATTGTTTGCCGAAGAAGCTACCGACGTCGCCGGCGGCGCAGGTGACCGTGAAAGACGCGAGCATGGTGACGCCGTTGGTTCGGCGGGACCATTCGTCGGCGCTCTTGAGTGGGTTTCCGACGAGGAGTCCGTCGTTGTCGTCGCTGCCGGCGGAAGGATCGATGAAGAGCGGCGGCTCGACCCCAAACCGCTGGTTTGCCGTGGCCTCGAGACGTACCCACACGGATCCTGCGGTTGCGGTAGACGCGACGACGGTGATCCCGTCGACCGCCGCGAGAAGTGCCGCGCTCGGCGCTTTCACGAGCTGAAAGAGGGCTCCGACGCTGTAGACCCACGAGATCGTGCCGTCGCGTAGGCTGGTGGTCGCTATGTCGACCAGCTTCGTGCCGCCAAGGTTGCTGTCGCTGATCCGACGCACTGTGATGGCGGCTCCCATGGCGGCGCCTGCGCCGATGACCGCCAGCCCCGAACGCATGAGCAATTCGCCGTCTGGGATTGCGCCGATCGCGAGCCTCGCCGGCGTGCTCGTTTCCTCGAGCGCCACGACGGTTGGGTCTGGGTACGTAGCCCCCAGGTCTCCGCCGGCGGGGCCGCTGGGGGGCCCGCTCGTTGCCGACGCGCTTGTCGTTGGGTACGTTCCGTAGACGTAACGTCCTCTGCCGATGATCCTCATGTGTGTTGTCCTTCTACGAATTTCTTCTCGGCGTTGACGGCGACGCGGTTGCCCACGTACCAGCCGGCGCCTCCAAGGAGAACCATCCCCAAGGGCCCGAAGGTGAGGTAACCGATGAGTCCCCCGGCGCCGATGCCGAGCCCCTTCACGGTGTAGGCCGTACGGAGCTCTAGCGGCGGGACGGTGTGCTCGTCTCCGAACCCGATCGTCGGGCGTCCGTTGAGCATCATTGGCGCACCGCCTGGAAGACTTCTTGAGCCCACGGTCCGTAGCTTTGCGGATGCAGTCCGTCGCCGGCGAGAGGTGTTTGAGTGGGAGGCACCGTCGTCACGCCGAGCGAGGTGATAGCGGCGCGTATCGCCGGGATGATGACACCTGCCGGAGGTTCGATCCAAACAACTCGAGCACCGATGCCGTGCAGCGCGCTCACGATGTCGTTGTAGTTCTTTCGGTTCGGCGAGACGCCGTCGTTGACTCCGAGAGACACGAGCACGACGTCGGGCTTGAACGTCGTGAGCCAGTCGCCGCACGTGCCGCAGCTTGCGCTGTGCGCAGCCCACGCCGCAGTGGTGTTCCCAACGTGCCCCTCATATTTGAAGTCGGGGAGGAGCTTTTGGAGCTCCGGCCCGAGCCCTACCGCGTACGAGTCTCCGATGAGCGCCACGCGCCGGGCCGGCAAAGACGAGGGAAGCTTTTTGCGGCTGGCAAGTACAATAGCGCTGACACCCCCAGCGACGGCACCGCCTATCGCAATGGCTTTCCAGGGGATTCGACGCGCCATGGCTCGTCCGGAAGGGTACCACGACACCTGATCTGGACACTCGTTCGGCGATCGTGGAGTATACGAACGTAAAACAATGGGAAACCCGGCGCAGGACTTTGAGGCGGCTTTTTGGGGGGATTGCAGCAACACCTTCTACGAGGAGCGCAAGCACTACGTGTACGCTTCTCTCATGGGGATCAAGCGCCAGCACTGGGATTTCGTGGTACCGGAGCACTCTCACATCTTGGACATCGGCGCGGGGCCCGCCTCGATGCTCTTGAAGACTCGAGGGGCCAAGAGGCGTGTCGTGACCGACCCGTTGCAGTATCCGGCGTGGGTCTACTTGCGGTACGCCATGACCGGTATCGAGGCTCTGCACGACCCAGGCGAGACCGTGATCGAGCGTTTCCAGAACGTTCTCGATGGGGGGCACAAGCCTTTCGATGAGGTGTGGATCTACAATTGCCTCCAGCACGTCGAAGACCCGAAGCTGATCATTCGAAACGCGATGACGCTCGGGCGACGAGTTCGCATCTTCGAGTGGATTGATCTTCCGCCTCACGACGGCCACCCACATATGCTCACCGCGTCTAGCTTGGACGAGTGGCTGGACGAGGGGAGCAACGAGAACTGGTCCGGGGGCGACGTCACCGTGCTCTCGCATGACGGGTGCTTTGGGCGTGCATACAGTGCCGTGCGGGGGGTTCTCTGATGGCCAGGCTGCACGTTTTTGCTCTCGCGCACACCGTGTCGAACAAGAAGTACGGTCTATGTGCGTACACCGGCAAAGTGCAGCGTTTCTGCAAAATGATGAGTGAGCGTGGCCACGAAGTGATCCACTACGGTAACGAGGGCTCGGACGATCTCGGCGAGCTGACGGAACACGTCGAGGTGTTCTCGGTAGAAGATCAGGACAGGCTCTTCGGCGGCCAAGAGTGGTACGAGAAGAAGATCTGGCACGCCGCTCCGTTGAGCGGACATCACGTCAATCTTTGGAATAACAAGGCCGTCCGGCGAGCTCGGAAACGCATCGTCGGGCGTCCAGACGAATTTCTCTGTTTGATCATGGGACGCGGGCAAGAGAGTATCGCGCACGCTTTGAACGGTACCGCCGCCGTCGAGTTCGGTGTGGGCTACGAGGGTGTGTTTACGCAACGACGGTGCTTCGAGTCGTACGCTTGGATGCATCACGTGTACGGTCTTCAAGCGCAGCGCACCGGTATTTGGTACGACGCGGTCGTCCCCAACTACTTCGACCCCGGCGATTTCGAGTTTCGCGCGAAGAAGAGCGACTACTTTCTGTTTTTAGGGCGAATGACGCACCAAAAGGGGTATCAGATCGCCGTCGACGTCACGCGCGAGCTCGGGGCGAAACTCGTCATCGCCGGTGCCCCCGGTGAGAAACCGTCAAAAGACGATCACGTCGAGTACGCCGGCATCGCAGACGTCGCGAAGCGGCGCGAGCTGCTAGCGGGTGCCAAGGCTCTCTTCGTGCCAACACACTACCTCGAGCCGTTCGGCGGTGTCGTTGTCGAGGCTGGTTTTTCCGGAACCCCGGTCATCACAAGCGATTGGGGTGCGTTCCCAGAAACGGTCGCGCACGGAATCACCGGATTTCGATGTCGGAGCTTCAAGCAGTTCTTGAACGCCGCGATGCACGTAGATCAAATATCTCCTGAGCGGTGTCTAGAGAACGCTCAGATCTACACGATGGGCAACGTGGCCCCGCTGTACGAGCAATATTTCGACATGATCTCTAGTCCGAGTTGGTACGCGGGGATAACGCGTTAACCGTAGCCCATCGCGACCGGAGGCGAACCCCACGGGACCGACGGCATACGGCGTGCGGTGGCGAGCGTGCCCGTCTTCGTCATGTTGAAGCCGCTCCCCGACTGGTCGATGTTGTCCTGCGGCTCGTTGAGCCACGGGTAGAACCGTACGAGATTCGATATTCGGCTCTTCGGTTTGATCGAGGAGTACTCGTTCTCGAGCTCCGTCTGCGTGAGCACTACGGACCATTGGCGCCAGCCCGTCATTTCGCCGTTCAGCGGTTCGGTGTCTCCGAACCAGTTGAAGAGCGTGAGGTTCCCCATGGTGCCGGTCCACACATCGCCGGTAAGCGTAGCAACCAACGACAAGGCGGATCCTGGTCCGGTTCCTAGGTACAATTTCGTGGTGCCACCGGCGGCAGCCGGGTCGTGTGTCAGTGCGACGAAGGACATCACTGTCGCGCTGAGTGTGCCTACTACTTGATCGACGGTCGGCGTCCCGCTTGTGTAGTTCGTGTAGTGCAGCGTGAGGTTGTTCGGAGAAATGTCAAAGTAGAATTGCCAGTCGAAGTTGCCGCCGCCGCCGTTCACGCCGAGATCGAGAACGGTGACGAACCCGTCCGTGCCGGGGCCGAATGTGTTGCCGGAGGGGCATACCCAAAAACACACCGAGCACGCGCCGTTGAAAGTGCCTAGGTTCGCGTTGTCTTGAAGGTACTTGGTGTTGTTTCCGTTGCCCGCGGTGCTCATGTCCAGCTCACTACGGCAAAGAGGAACAGCGCATCGCCGGCCATCTCGCTCGTAGCTGCGATGCGCTTGAGATAGAACTCTACGAAGTCGTTTGCTGCGACAGAATCGAGGGAGGCACCAGTGATAGTGATGGTTGTCGTTGAGCCCGCTTTGGCGTTCGAGTTCGTTGCCGTTTGCGTGCTGGTTGCCGTCGCAAACGCTTTCGCTTCGATGCTTCCCGTGTCGGTACCTATGGTGATAGCGCCGATTGCGCTCTCCCACTTCACGTTGCCGGTTGTCGCTGCGGCGTACCAGTAGACCGTGACCGTGATGTCGCCCGACGTGTAACCGCGCGCTGGGAAATCCCAGTAGCCGATGTCGCTCACCGCGTAGCCGACGGAGACGACCGGGAAGTTCGTGCCTGCGATCTGGTTGTACTGAGGGATCGCTGTCGCGCCGAATACCTCTCCGCCGGGCAAAAGCACGTAGCCCTTCGGTGCCGCCGCGCCGGTGACTCCAGTGGGGCCTGTCGGTCCAGTGGGGCCCGTAGCTCCAGTTGTACCTGCGCCCGTCGGTCCGGTAGGCCCTGTGGGACCGGTCGGCCCCGTGGGTCCAGCCGGGCCCGTCGCCCCTGTTGTGCCGACGCCAGTCGGTCCGGTGGGACCGGTTGGTCCTGTTGGACCGGTCGCACCTGTCGTGCCCACACCCGTCGGTCCTGTTGGTCCGGTCGGGCCCGTCGCTCCCGTCGTACCAACGCCGGTTGGTCCTGTTGGGCCGGTGGGACCTGTAGGGCCAGTCGCACCCGTCGTGCCGACGCCAGTCGGTCCGGTCGGTCCCGTCGGACCTGTGGGGCCTGCCGGTCCTGTTGCGCCCGTGCTGCCGTCGGGGCCCGTCGATCCGGTAGGTCCGGTCGGTCCGGTAGCGCCTGTCGTTCCGACACCTGTAGGTCCAGTCGGTCCTGTCGGACCCGTCGGTCCCGTCGTGCCTGTCGTACCGACGCCCGTGGGACCGGTTGGTCCGGTGGGGCCCGTTGGTCCTGTAGGTCCGGTCGGTCCCGTCGCGCCGCCGCCACCGCCACCCGGAGGGGTAGCTTGAGGGTACGTCTCTGTGGCGTACCTCCCCCTGCCGATGATGTGGCTCATTTCAGGCTTTCGATTCGACGAAAAATCGCCGACTGAATATTTTTCGGCTTACTCCGATCGAACTAGCTGAGTGCCGTAACGGATCGCAAAGAGATGGCGCTGTCTCTCGGGCGAGAGGCGTTCGACCATCCGCTAAAACCAGTGTCGTAGTGAGGCGAAACCGCACCGCCGACGTTGGCGTGCACGTTGTGGTTGTTTCGGTGCTCTCGGTAGAGCGAGATGTCCGCGAGCGCGCGAGCGCAACCGTTATGGCTGTGCCCCATCTTTGCTTTCAGAGTCGTCAGTTTTCGGCGCATGGGATTCGGGCTCCTCGCTCGGATCGCCGAGCAAATACAAGAGTACAGCATCGGCTAGCAGCGACAAGAAGCTTGTCGCCGCTCCGACGATGAGCGCGTCAAGAATCCGCCCGTGCCCTACCGGCACGACGCCACTCGCGCTCGCGGCGATGCCTACCCACGTGCCGAAACACTGGGAGCATCGCAAGAGCGCGGGCCAAATCCGACGAATCGGATCAAAGAGGGTGCTGCGTACGACGAGAAGAGTTGCGCCGACGAGCGCTGAGATGAGCAGGAATCCGCTCATGCCAGCATCGAACCTCCCGACACGAAGACCCAGTCGGAGCCATTGAATCGTGCGAGCACGAACCCTTTGGCGAGCGTTGGGATCGATGCGATCTGCGCTCCGGCGTTGTTCTTGACCGCTACAACGTTCGCGCCGAGATCCGTCTTCGTGATGAGCATCGTGTCGCCCACCAACTCTCCGCCGCCGGTTTTGAGTGTGACGGTGGTCGGGGTCCCGTTCGACGTCGTGTAGTGGTTGCCGGAGTTAGCGCCAGTGAAACCAGCCGTTGCTCCCGTGCCGTTCAGAGACACGTTCGTAGACGCGCCTGTCAGAGCCGCACCTTCTACGAGAGCGGTACTGGCGCCTCCTGTGACGAGCACAGTCGTTCCTGCAACACGAGTTCCGCCGTTTGCCAAGAAGCTAAGCCAGGAGTCCCCATCGAACGATGAGGTGGCAGCCGTGAGCGCACATGCCCCTGCGAAAGCAGAAGCGCGGAAAATCGCAAATCCAGCCGCGTTTACCGTAACGGCTCCGTCGATGACCGCGTTGTTGCATTGAAGTGCTTTTGCGGTGATGTCTCCGGTAATTATAGATCCGCCTGTGAGGATCACCACAGCGCTGTCGGCCGCGACCCCTGCGGTGAGATCGCCGGTGCACTGCGCGTTGTTGAGCGATATCGACGCCAACGTCGTGGTCGTGCTGGAATCGAACCCGCCTATGACCGCAGAGGATCCTCCAGGCTCTTCGTCTCCGCTGATGGAGAATAGCAATTCGGGAGACTCGGCGTTGTCGGTCACCGTAATGGTGCCCGTCACGTTGATGTTGTGAAGCGAAGCAATGGCCGCCGGCGCCGCCGCGGTACCTGACGTGTTGGTCCACGAAATATCACCGTCGATGGTCACGCCGCCGGTACCAGGCACCGACATGGAATCGGCTCGGAGCTCCGTCGAGCACCGAGCGCGGAATGCAACGTCTTCCACGTACCCGGCGAGCGCCGGCATGAGCCACCCGACGAAGTTCGCCGCAGAATCAGCCGCCGAGATGGTGTTGTCCCGCGCAGTCATGAACTGCTCGATGGTCTCGTACGGTTCCGCGGCCGATCCGTTCAATCCGGTCTGCGCCGTATCCCCGTCGATGAAACGCTGCCGAGCGAACGGAACGCTCGCGCCGCCGGCGCCGCCTCCGCCTCCGGGGCCTGACGGGTACGTTTCGGTGGCGTAGCGACCTCGACCTATGACTCGGCTCATTGGAATACCTCTTTCAAATCAAATCGACGCGGACAACGGTTGCGGCAAGTGGCGTTGGGCCGCCTCCGGCCGTGTAGTTGAGATCGGCAAGGAGCACCCCGGCCGACGGAATCGGAACTTTCGGCGTTATGAGCGGAATGTCTACGGCGCCGGCGGGAGTCGTATCGTCTACGGTCACTGACCCGATCACGGCGCCTCCCGCGATGACGAGCGTGATCGCCAATGACTCTCCGACGGCGGCGGCCTGCGGGATGAATGCGGTCGCTTTGGATGCGTACTGAGGTACGGCAGAAGCGTTAGCTCCGATCGTGAGAACGGCGCTGGCCGCGACGGTCTGCGTTCCGATCATAGGAACGATCAACGACGCCGGAGACAGAGCCAGGTTCTCGGGAGTAGTGATAGTACCCCCCGCCGCGTTGAGGCTATCCAACGAAATTTGATCGAACGTCGCGATCCCAGTCGCATTGTCGATCGTCACGGCTCCGGTGAACGTGCATTCGACGAATCGTCCTCCGCTCGTGTCGAGCGTGATGGTGGACGGCACAGAAGAACTGAACACGGTGCCTTCGGCGTAGAAAAACCCGCCGTTGTTCATCGTGATGTCAGGCGCGGGGTTTCCACCGAGATTCGAAATACGACACTGGTAGAGCGTCAAGAACGTCGCGCTAGTCGACGAGTAGACGTTGCAACGAGTCAGCGAGACCTGAGAGTTCGGGAGATCTATCTGGCGAATCTGATTCGCGAACGAGGTCGATTCCGACGGGTCGAGGGCGAGCACGACATTGAGCTGCGCCGCTCCGCCGCCCTCTTGCTCGCCGATGTTGACGAAGTACACGTCACGCATCGAAACATTCGCGCTCGCTTCGAGCGTCATCGACGGAAAGAAGAAACCGACCTGCGGCATTCCCGTGATGCCGCACAACGTTCCGGCGGGGATCAGCGCCGGGTCGTCCGTTGGGCTTCCGGCGACCTGGATCACCATGAACCCGGGGGTCAGCGCGGCGATCTCGGCGACCGTCACGCACGGGTTACTGACCGATCCCGTGTGCGGCGCCGCGTGTGTCGTTGCCGGATCGAGGTAGCGCAAATTCGAGAAGGGCAGTACTTCGCCGCCAGCGCCCGAGCCGCCGCTTGGACTGCTCGGGTATACGCTCGTGGCGTACCTGCCCCTACCGATGATGCGGGTCATGGTTCAGATTTTCGAGTAGATCTCGACGAGGCGAGACATCACTTCGGGACGAAGCTTGAGGGTTCCGACCGAACCGATCTCCTCGTCGTTGTCGCTGAGTTCGACGGAGCCGTCTTCGAAGATCTTGAGCTCCGGGCACTTCTTGTACCCGCAGCACATCGTCTCCTGGTGAATCAGCTTGGGCATGCGCGTCTCCTTCAACCGGTCGAGAGTACGACCTCTTGAACGTTGATCACCGAGCCGTCGGATACGGTGGTCAAACCGTCGCCGTCGACGAAAACTTGGATCAAGTGCTCCTCGTTGAGCGGCGAGATGACTTCGGTCTCTGCCATGAAAGGAATGGCGGCCGTAGCGCCTGCGGGGATCGTCATCGTAGCGAAAGACGGTCCGGCGGCGACACCGTCGAGATGCACCGTAACGACGGCGTCTATCGGCGCGCCGGTTCCGTTGGTGAGCGTGATGACGCCGGTGATGAGCAACTGCCCGGTGGCTTTTGGAGTGATCGGGACGTCGTTGTCAGGATCGACTCCGACGTCGATCGCGTTCCACACGATATCCAGGCCGTCAGGCCCGACCGTATTGCTGCCCTTCGTGCCCGTCGCGAAGTTCCGCGCGAACGCCGTCAGCGGATCGCTGCCGCTGCGTCGAGTTTCCGGGTACGAGTAAACACGCATCGATCCTGTACGTCCGACGAACTCACTCACTGGAGCCTCCACGTGCGGCTTTCGCCGCGATGAATTCAGACATCGTCATCGGCACGAGATTGTGCCGGACGTACCATTCGAGACGAGCGAGCCCCTTCGGAGTCGACAGCAGCTCTTTGACCGACTCTTCCCAATTCGGGAACACGAGCGCCTGCAATGCAGGATCCCATTCCCGGTTGGTGTAGGCGCCCTTACAGGAACGGTTCCTCCTGAGCGCCGCGTTGTCGATCACGACTCGCATGGGGGATTACCGCTTCGACTTCCTCTTGCGCTTCGGCTTGTGCGCGTGATGCGCGGGCTTCTTGTGCTTGCTGCGACGAGACGGCCCTCGCGCGCCTCGAGCTCCGCGGTGCCCCTTCTTACCGGTCGCCGCCATGGCGATCAGCCCGACGAGTGCCGCCGCGCCGATCGCGCCGACCACGATCGCGCCGGTGCTCAACTTCTTCGATGCAGGCGCCGCGGGAGACACGATGGCGCCGCCGCCGGCGGCAACGGGCACGGGAGCCGTGCTTCCTCCTGCTGCGGGGGCAGAAGCCGCAGGGGCCGTGCCGCCGCCAGAAGGTGCCGGAGGGGGAGGGGCGATACCGCCGCTCGAGGGAGGCGGGGGCGGAGCGACGGCGGGGGGCGCGGGCGTTGCGGACGCTCCCGACCACGAGCTCTGCGTGGGAGCGTTCACGCCATCGTAGGCGCCCGCGCGCCACGGGTACACGGGTACCGCGGCCATGGGGATGCCGGCGGAGGCGAGCACCGCCTTGAGCTTCCCCATCGTGCCGGTTCCGGGGTACCCGTCGGCCGTGATCCCCATCGAGCGCTGGAACGCCGCGTACAGCCCTTGATCGGCCTGCTTGTAGCCGTGCGCTGAGAGCGCCGAGTTCATCGCCGTGGCAGCGGCGATCTGTGCGCCGCTGTAGGCGCTCGAGGCCGTCGGAGCCGGTGTGGGGGCGGGGGTGACGGTCGGTTCCGGCATGGGGACCGGAGCCGCCGGCGTCGAGGGGGCCGCGGGGGCAGGCTGCGCCGCCCCGGCGCCGCAACCGGCAGGTACGGTCACTCCGCCGAGCGCCGACGAGAGCGCAGAAGCCACGACTGGCTCGTACTTGCCGGTGCCGATGGGCACTGCGCGGCTCGGGTTGGCGGCGTTCCACGCTGCCTTGAAGTTGTGGACGGCCGTGTTCACCGGAGTGCCTGCGCGAGCGACGTTCGTGCAGTAGTTCGGATCCAGGTTCAGAGCCGAGTACGCGGCGCCGGCCGCCATTGCGAGGCTCGCGCCGGATGCGACGGGAGCAGGCACCGGTGCGCTCGAGGCGTTGCCGAGCGCTTTCGCCCACGTGTTGGGGCCGACGACGCCGTCTGGGTTGAGCCCGTGAGCGGTCTGCCACGACTTGGTTGCTGCGGCAGTTCCCGATCCGAACGAACCATCGGCCGTGACGCCGATGATCTTCTGCCAGAGCGCGACGTCCGAGCCGCTGCTTCCTTGCGCGATCAGCGCGTGCGGAGCTGCCGGATCCGCCGGCGTGACTCCGAGCGTGCCGGGCTCACCGAGCGCTCCGACGCCTGCACGAGGCTTGTGCAAGAGCTCGTTGAAGCGCAGCGCTTGGAACGTGCGCTTGCCGGCGACGACCGTTGTCGGCTTGTGGCCGTTGGCGCCGATGAGGGCCGACACCGACGTGCCGAGCTTGCGTGCGATCATGGCCGGGGACTCCCCCGGCGTGACTCTGTAGAACGACATTACCGCTTGCTCCTTCGAGTCCGACGACCCTTGCGTTTGCTCTTGCCGTGCATGGCGACGTAGGCGATCCCACCGAGAACGGTCGCGCCAGCAGCGGCGATACCGACCATGGCGCCGGTGGAAAGCTTCTTGGATGCGGGGGCGATGCCCGCCGCTTCCGTACCCGGGAACGGGGTGGGGTAGTTCTTCGCGTCGAGCGAAGTGACGGTGCGAAGCGCGTCGAGCGTGTCCTGATCGAAGACGCCGTCGGTGCGGAGCACGACGGGGGCGCCGGCGCGGTTCGTCAGCCCGAGGTGCGCGCCGTTGAACCAGTTCTGAAAACACCCCGCCATGCCCGTGATGCTCGGCGTCTGCATGCCAGGGCACGTGGTGTGCGTCTGCTCTCGGATCTTCGAGTCGAGCGTTCGGATCGAGTTCACGACCCACGTCTGCTGCGCCGGCGTGAGTTGAACCCAAGCGTCCGGGTCGCCTGGTGCGGCGAGCGAGAAGCCGCGAGCGCGCGCTCCGCCGAACGAAATCTGCTCACCCACGCCCGAGGTTTTTGCCCACATTGGAATTGGTCCTTTACAGTCGACGCACGCGGCCTGTTGCGGTGTCGGTAAAACGTGTTGAGCGAACCAGCAGTCCGCTTTGAGGATCCCCGGATCGGTCGGTCCGGAAACGGGGACGTCGTCGAGAGTCGGATGCCCGTACGCTTGCGCCGGCGTTGTCATGGAAACCCTGCCTGCGAGACATGCGTCTGCTGTTGCGGAGGAGATGCCACAGTGGCGAAGAGAACGGAACCGAGCGCCGCACCGAGCACACCGCCGCCAAGGGCGCCTTCGAGCTCGGCATCCTCTCCGTGCCCTTTCTCGAGGGAGCGCCCGGCGATTTCACCGATGACGCCTCCTATTGCGAGACCGAGCAAAGCGGCTCCCGTGCGGTTCATGGGAACCTCGGAGTAAGAGGGTGTCCCGTTCCGACCTGAGCTGGCTCTTTGGGTCCGGCGCCGAGTGCGGCACCGATGATGGTCCCGACGAAAGCGCCTACAACGGCGCCGTCGAACAGTGTCTTGTCGGTAACGCGTCCTTGCTTGAGGCTGAGGACGGTGTACCCACCAAACGCGCCGCCGAGCGCGAGCCCGACTGCACTTCCGAACGCAGCTCCGGCGCGGCTCACGGGAACCTCGGGTTGTGCAGTCCACTCACGCCGGCTTGCGGGAGTATGGGCTGCGAGATGGCAGCGTAGATGGCGGTCGCCAGAAGCGCATCGAGAGCCGCAACAACGAGAGCTCCCTTGAGCACCGGATGCGAATCAGAAGACTCGGCGACGGACGCACCGATAGCGCCAGAGACCAAGCCTCCGATCGCGCTCGAGAGTACGTACGCGCCTCCGTTGATCATGGGACGCACGCTCCGAGGTTCTGATCGAACACGAGCGAGCCGGCGATGGCGCCGTATTGAGCAGACGCGGGGTACGCGGCGATGAACTGGTCTTCGGGAGACAACGCGGCGAACTGCCTCGTGACAACAGTCGCCTCGGTGAAGACCGGGTTGAGTGTCGGGTCGTTTTGACGAACGCTCGCGAAGAGCACGACGTCGCACGGCACCGGAATCGGAATGTCGAGCACGCGCTCGCTCCGTTCGGTGCGCCAGGGGTATCGAAGCTCGTGGATGTTGCCGAGGCTCGCGCCGAGCGGAGTGCCCCACGGGCGTCCGCCGTTCGGAGGCGTGTACGGCGCCAAAGTCTGGTAGATGAGCGCGGGCGATAACGCGTCCTGGTAGATGATCCCGTCCGTGTTGGCGGGGTTGCGCGTATCGCGCTGCACCTTGTTGATGATCATCACGTGCCAGGAGATGTTGCCGTCCTGCGGGTGCCAGAGCGGGCTCGTGATCTCCTTGCGGAACGTGACGGTGCTGCCGGCGGGAGGGCCGCTGGCGGCAAGCGGCGCGACACGAGCCGGAAGACGCGCGATGAGCTCGGCGTACTGCCGAATTCCGACGAGGCGCACGCCGCGGTGTTCCGAGCTCTGCTCTCCAGTGCTGAAACTCTGACGCGCGAGCACGAAGAGGTAGCGCGCGTTTCCGATCGTCCCACTGGGTACCGCCGGAACGACGAGGCCGGTGTAGGCGTTCGTGTTGTACGGATCGCTTCCGATGAACCCGAACTCCGAGTTCGGGCCGTTGGTGACGATCTCGTTTCGGCCGTTGTGGAGGATCGAACGGATCGATGGCGCCACGCCGTCTGGGCGTGCCTGCAATCGAATCACGTTGTCGATGCGCTCGTTCATTTCAGCCGTTGGACAGCAGAATCTTCAGGTCGGGAGTTTCGACGCCGAGCTTGCGCAACCGCGCGCGCGCTTCCTCGTCTGAAAGATCGTCGAGCTCCTTCGAGAGGAACTGCCACCCGAGGAACGTCATGGTGATGTTGAACGGTACGCTCACCGGCGTCTGCGTGAGGATTGCGCTCACCTTCACGTTGCTCTGCTTCTGGAGCGGCCACCCGTTGGGCCACGTCACCGCGAACACGTCTGCGAGGGTGCCGAGATCGGTGAAGGTGTCGTTGACGTTGTACTTGGGACCGCCGTACACGGCCATTTGCACGCCGACGCCGATCTGCCCGCTCTGCTTGAGCTGGTTGAAGTACGTCGACTGGAACGGGCTCCCGGGGAAGCTGTTCGGCTGACCGAGGTTGTACGCAATCCGCTCGATGACCGTGTCTTGCGTCAGGTTGTTCTGGAAGTTCTGAACGACCGGCGGCGCGTTGACCGTCGACGAGGAGAACTGGATCGGAATGTCTGCGATGAACGGCACGCGGGGGACGCCGGCCATCATCCCGAAGGCGATCTTCGGAGCGTACAAAGCAAGATTGCGAATTTGGTGGTCGTGCGGCTGCATGTGACTCAACCCTTTCCTTCTGACGTCTTCTTGAACTGAAGGACGTTCGATCTGACGTCACGTTCGGCGTGATGAGCGACTTTCAAGGACATTCTAACAAGCTCCGAGCTGGTTCGTGTGCGCTTGAAGTAGTTGACCTCTTTTGTCACCCACTGGAGATTGCTTTTTTCGTTACGGCCGTTACGGCAGCGAGGAAGAATGTGATCGACGGAAGCATTTTGCCCCGGAACTAGTAGTTCTCCGGTGAGCGCGCACAGGCCGTTTTGCTCGCCCCAAAGCGCTTTCAAAGTCTCGACCCCTCCGTTTTTGACCCTCAACCCGTACTTGCCGCCGATGTTCACCAGCCAGTGGTAGAAGCAGAACCGCGCGCACGTGGCTAGCTCCGTACAAGACACGCAGATCCCCTCTGCGAGCTTCCGTTGTTCGATTCTCTTTTTCGTGCGCACTCGCCCGGACTTCTTATCGGGGTCCAAATAACGACGGCGACCCCGTTCTCGCTCTTTGGCTAGGTACGCCTTCTTGTCCAACTTCGACATAGAAGCGCGCTTCTCGCTCGCATATTTGCGATCACGATCTCGTCTGAGTTGAAGCGCGTCCTGCGTCATTTCTTGGGCCTAAAAACGTTACGGGCGGACGCGAGAGACCCCACGTCCGCCCGCATAACGTCGTACTCGGTCCGTTGTTCAGACCGACGCAGATCCCGTCATGATCTGGGGCAGGTTGGACTGGCAGTACGCCTTCCAGCCACCGGGCATTTCCCAGCCCTTGATCTTGATCGCGAGCTTCAGGATGCCGCCCTTGAAGATCTGGCGGGAGGTGTTGACTTGCTGCGGAACGAGCACGGGGGTCGCGTCGAGCGTCTGCTCCAGCATGGTGTTCGCGCCGCCGACGACGATGGCGCCTGCGGTGGGAACGCCGGACGCCGCGGTGGGCGCCGTTGCATCGACGAGGTTCTCGTCGACGCTGACGTTCACGCCGAAGGGCTCGTTGTTGAGCGTGACGGCCTGGAGCATGAGCGCCTGGTGCACGGCGTCCTGCACGACGAAGAGCATCCCGATGGGGATACCGCGCTCGAGGAAGCACGGGCTCTCGATCGGGCGGTACATCTGGCCTTTGCAGCCGTACCCCTGCCATCGGAGACCGCCCCAGGTGACCGGCGCGAGATCGAAGTCGCGCGTCGGGTGGAACACGCCAACGTTGTTGGTCGCGCTCGTGCTGTTGACGGAACCGACCCGACGGAAGTTGACCGGCAGGAAGATCGTTGACGAGCCCTTCGAGCGGTACGTCGCGTTGACCGCGGCGACGAACTCGATGATGGCCACTTCGCTCGTGCCGCTCGCCTCGGCATCCGCGAAGGACCCGAAGTACGACACGTCGGCCGCCAGCTCATTGAGGACGAGCTCGCGCTGCGAGGTCTTCCACTGAAACTGGTAGGCGTTGATGAAGTTCCAGCCTGCGCGCCAGACGTCGGCACCGAACTCGAACACGGCCGGGCCGAAGTTGTCGCCAGTCGCCGTGACGGACGTGCTCATCGCACGGTTCGTCAGATCGTTCGTGGTGAACACGTCGGGCGAGGGGGGCGGGTTGACCGTCGTCGCCGGCGCAACGAAAGAGTTGCCGATGGTCGAGAAGCTCATCGGCTCGCAGAACACGTGGACGCCGATGCCCTGCGCCAGAATGTCCGTCTGGAGAATGCCGTTGATGAGGAACGTCGAGTCGATCGACGCAACGCCAGGCACGCTGGAGCTGCCCGAGAGCAGGTTCACCGTGTCACCGAGCGTCGAGAGCGCCTCCTCGGACGTGAGGGGGAGCGGGATCGTCCAGACGACCTCCTCGATCACGGGGATGTTGCCGAAGGAGCACCGAAGGCACTTCTGAGCGGCATCGGCCGCCAGCGTACCGTCCGTTGCGGGGACGCCGAGACCGAACGGAACGCGCTTCGGGCGCTCCTGATCCTGACCGAACTTCTTCATGGGCCTACCGACGATGCTCTTGGACATGACTTCTCTTCTCCTGATGCTCGCCGTTTCCTGGGCCGACGCGAGCGGTTGTCTTAGGGGCTACTCAGGGCCCTTCGACACCTCAACCCCGGGGCTCTTTCGGCCTACCGGGGCGGGGGTGTTTCGCGAGGTGTCTCTTACGAGGGGGTACCCGTAGCGAACAGCGGTTCCTCTAGAGGAGCGCCACCGACGATTCCGAGAAACGGATTCTCGTCACCGACGCAGCCACAGTCCTTGTGAGGACGCGCCTGAGGTCCGGGACCGAAACCCGCGGGAGGTCCCGGGTTCCACGAAGAGTCCGGACCACCCGTCGGAGTGGGGCCGGCACCCATGCCGGCCTGTCGCCGAAGAGCCTGCGCCGCGTCCGCGTACGGGCTGTCATCGCTCACGCCCGTCCTAAGTGCCTGAGCGGCATCCGGATAGGGCGAGTCGCCATGAACTCCCGTGGCGTTTCGAAGCGCCTGCCCCGCGTCGGGGTACGGCGAGTCGCCGGAGAGGGCGAACGGGCCCACATCCGGAGCACCGGACAGCGCGCCAGAAGCAGCCGGCTTCTGTGCTCTGTTGATCGAAGCAGCGACCTCGGACGGGTAGAGCCGCGCGATGTAGCTCTTCTGGAGCGCCGGTACCGACGTGTCCTTGCCGACCATCATCGGCATGAGGACGGTGTTCCAGAACGTCTTGAACGCCGAGATGCCTGCACCGAGTGCGAGACCTTCGAGCGCGCCCTTTCCGTACTGGTTCTTGACGAACATCGATCCGACAGCGGGAACCGCTGCCACACCGACACCCGCCGCGATTCGCTTCCAGCTCGGCATCGAGGCGATGTTGAGCACGTTCGCGAGAGTCCCAGCACCGTCCGACGTGAACTTGTCCGTCGGCTTGGTCGCGTCGGTCGGGCAGTACGTGGCTAGGTATCGATCGACACCGTCGGCCAGCACGAAACCGAAACCTGCCGACCCGGTCGCGAGGAGGATCCCACCGATGCCCATGCCGCCGCGCGAGGCGTGCATGCTGTGCCGACGTCGACGAGGGCGACTCGCCTCCATGACGTGAGACGACCGCCGCGAACGACGACGACGCTTCGGGGCCGCCGCGTACATGGTCTCGCGAGTCTTGCGACTCCGACGACGACCGCGCTTCGCGCCCTTCCGTGCCTTCCGACGCCGATGGCCCTTGCGAGCGGCCGTTGCATGGCCGGCGGAGTTGCCCTTCCACGCATGCACCCGACGACGCCGACGACGACGCGGGGCCGCTGCGGGAGCCGCACGACGACGCCGACGAGACCTCTTGGCTTCCACGCGCACGGTTCGCCGACGACGCCGACGAGTCACGGCTGCCTTCTTCTTGGCGCGCCGACGACGCGGGGCTGCGACCGCACGCACGCGCCGACGACGACGCTTGGGTGCTGCGGTCTTCTTCTTCGAGCGGCGCTTGCGTGCTTTTGCCATCTTCTCTTCCTTGGATTCGCGTGCAACGGCCGACGGCCGGCGCGCTTCAGCTATCGGCGCGGGGCTTGAGCGCAACATCGGGTTGCGCCGCGTGGGTTGTGACAATGGGGGACGTCGCTGAGCGAGACGTCGGCTACGCCGCGGTTCGCTGAGCTGAGACAGTCGATCGTCGTAAAGACCCATGTCACGGTTCGTCCATAAGAATCGCAACACGAGATCAAAGCGTCCAGCAATACACGCATTGCGGTGAACTGCGGTCGTGGTTACAGAGGCGATCTCTCTTCGTGCGCCGATCGCACGTAAGGATAAAACGCCAACAGGAACGAACGGTTGCGTGTGTGCGTCGATCCGGAGATCGGCGTCGGATCAACGCGAGTGCGCGATTGAAAATAATCTGCGCGTGTTAAACGATCGGGATACGCGCGTTTTACTAACGTATGCCCGGGTAGCGCAGATCGGACAGAGATACCGGCGCCGCGAGCATTCCTGACGACGCTCCGCTCATGCCCACGAAGTCGCCTTCGCCACTATCCTTCGCCGTGGCTCCGGGCTCGACCCAGAACTCTTTTCGGCTCGGAGACACGCGGCCCACCGCCTGCTTCGTCGTACCGTCCATGCGCACCCAGTCCTTGAAGTCGTCCTGGAACGCCATGAACACGTGCGTCGGAACATCGATCGGATCTCTGTAGCTCGCGCCGATGATCATGGCGGGGATGCCGATCGACATCATCGCGGCGGCGAGACCGATCGAGTGGTCGTCGCAATCACCGCCCACGAAACAGAGTCCACCTTCGTCCAAGCAAAGCGACTGCTCCGGCGTCGCCATGAACTCCCCCATCACAGGATCGGCGATGTACGGCACCTTTTTTCGGAAGGCATCCAGTACTGCCTGTGCCTTCTGACGGCGCCCGCCGGTCGACACGCCGGCCTTGTCGAGCACCTGCGTGACCCACGCTCGGAGGCGCGGGCTCATCCGCGCTTTCCACGCGCGCTCGGCGACCTCGTTCAACGAGAGCCGAGCTCCTTTTCCTCCAGCCGGGTGCGGTCTCGCGTCAGTCTGCACGCCCACTACAGGCTTATCGATCACGACGGATCCTTCTTCCAGGGGCCAATGGTGTCGCGTTGTCCAGATCGTCGTCGTGGGCTTACTCGGCGCACACGACGACGAGTAGAGGGCTTCGCTTTGGTGGCGTAGTAGATCGCGCCGCCGACAGCGCCGGCGCCGAGCAACCCAAGCCCCAGGATGCCGGCAAAGCCGATCCCACGCGCCGCTTGCGGCTGTGGCGGCACTACTAGAGGAGGCGCGGCGGGGGACGGGACCGCAGTCGCCGCGCCGGCGCCGCACGCGGTAGGAGCGGCTCCGATCGCGAGCCTGATCGCATCGGCCGTTGCCTGCTCGTAGGTGCTGGTGTTGATGGGCACCGGCGAGCTCGGATTCGAGGAGTTCCAAGCCGTTTTGAACGCATGAACGGCCGAATTGACTGCGCTCCCAGGCCGAGAAACCGACGCGCAGTAGTTGGCGTCCGCGCTCATGGCGGCTGCTGCGGCTTGCGCCGAAGTGACGACGGTGGCCGGCGGTACCGGCTTCGGATCGATCGTCGCCGGACCGATATCCACTTGTATCTCAGGTACAGGCGGTGGCGGTGCCGGTCGCTCGGCGCCGCCCGCCCCGGCGTCTCCGTAGAACGATTGCAACGCGAGGCGTGCCGACCCGAGCGCGCCCGAGAGCTTCTTCAAGATTTCGGTACGTGCTTGGAACGCCTCTTGTGTGTCGCCGGCGGCGATAGCCGAGTCGAGCACCATGTTGTTGTACTGCCTCGCCTGAGCTGTCGCTGCGCGCACATCTCTCGCGTACGGGGCGGCGTAGACGGTAGGTACGGTTTCCGCTTCGCCTATCTCTCGAACGGACGCATCCACAGCGTCAGCGGCGCTGTTGACGGCGGCAGCGAACTCTCGATCACCGAGAGCGGCGAGAGATCCTACTCTCGCAGCGGCGGCGTCGAGCGCGGCGTAATCGTTGAGCACGTTGGGTGCGCCGACGCCGGGGGTCACCCCATCGTAGTGGGGGAGCGCTGCGAAGTAAGCGCGCGGTCTAGACTCCAAATCGCCGTTGAACCACTTCTCGGGCAACCTGAGCTTCTCACCGGCCCTCAAGCTCTCGAACGAGGCGAATCCGTTCGGGTGAACGACAGGTTTCTTGTGGGGATTCGCGCGGACGAGATCGATCGCACACTTGGGGCAACCGGCCATCTCGTCTTTCGCGGCGATGCTCGCGGGACTGTCGCCGGCCTGAACTACGTACTCCCGCATCCCCAAAGGGTACGCGCGTCGCCGGGGACTAGTCCAGACGAGTTGTCAATGTCTGCTTTTTCGGCTCGACTATTCGCGTTGCGGGTGATGTACGACCGGACGCCCGTCGCCGGAAAGTTGAATTCCTTCGCCCATGACCGCCATTTTCACCAGGGGTCCCTTGAGGAGCTCCTCTAGCTTCTTGGCTTGATCGTAGGCTTGGCGTTCGCCGCCGGCTTCTACCGTGATGCCCATCATGATGCGGTATCGCACGACGGCCTCTACTCGTTCTCGACTTGATCGGTGATCACTGGCTCGCCCCACGCTTCCCTCGATGGCGACGAATGGATCGGCGGAGGCAAGTTCGTGGGCGGCGGAGGAAGCCTCTCCTCTTGCTGCGGTTGCTCTTGATCGACTGCGACCGCCACGTACCCGGGCGGTGGGCGGTATCCGGGGTGCACCTCGACGTAGCCGGGCGGGAGTTGCTGTCGTGGCTGCTGCTGTTGCAGTTGGCGCTCGGAGTTCGTCTTGTTGATCTTCTGGATCTGCTCGCCACCCCACTTGAGGATGTCGGGCAGGTTCGCGAAGCCGGATTCCCAGAGGCGCATGCCGCCGTCGTGCTTGTTGACGACGATCTTTCCGGCGCCGGTGTCGATGATCTTGATCGGGCTATCCTCATCGTCGTCGCCCAAGCCCGACACCGTAGGTGCCTCTTGGGAGCTTCCGGGCATCAGCCCTTCCATTTCGTCGAGCATGCTCCGTGCTGTACGCACGATGCCGATCGATTCGCGGAACTGCTCGACCATCGACGGAGGGCGCTGGGGCGGTTGGTGTTGCTGCGGTGCGCCGGTACGCTCTGGGCCACCCGCCCGTTCTCCTTGCGGGTAGTAAGGAGCCCGTGGGTCGCGCTGGAACGGCCCACGGCTAACCGGCGCCGGCGGTGGCTGCATTTTCTGGAAGAGCTCGAAGCACCGCTCCAGCATCGCCAACTGATCGATCCCTCCTGGCGGCGACGGAGCAGGCGCCGGCGCCGCTACGGGCTGAGGAGCTGCGTGCACGGGTTGCTGCCCCTGCATTTGCTGGAACATCTGAAACATCTGATTCATCATCGCCATCGGATCCATGGGTCCGACTTGCGGTGAAGACACCGGCGCGGTTGCCGGCATTTGCGGTGCTTGGAACGGCGACTGCGGTTGCACCGACGCTTGCATCTGTTGGAACAGTTGAAACATCTGGTGCATCATCGCCATCGGATCAGATCCGGGCGGAGCGCCTACGGGGGCCGCTTGAGGCACCTGCTGAGGCGGGTACGTTTGCGGCGGAGGGTATCCTAGAGGCGCACCGTTCGGCGGGTACATGGGCGATTGTCCTTGCGGCGATGTAACGCGCGTGTCCGGCATCGTGATTCGGCCGGTGCCGCGATACATTTTGCGGTTGGTGTCGAGGAACTTGACCTCGTACTCGGACTCCTCGCACAGGCCGTGCATGGCCCTGATCGCTTCGTAGAGCTCCACCCCAGATCGAGGACGGCTGGTGATCACCCGCGTGACTGCGGAGCCGGTCATGCGCCTGACACTGATGTCGAGCGTGTTCGGAGCCCACACCTTGATCAAGCTCTCGTACATGGTGAGCAAGTCGTCGGTGTTGAACGTGACGTGCTTCTCGCCTCCACGCTTCTTCTTCACGACAGCGTCCATGCGCCGATTGGTGCGCACGCTGTCGGCGTCGACCGCGCCTACGGCCACGACAGACGCCTCGTCTACCATGAGCTCTCCGCCTTCGTCGCGTTCGCCGCCCACCTCTTCCAAGATGTCGGCTTCGTCTTCTTGAGCGGGTATGCCGGCTGCACCCGAGTGGCGCTCGCTTGCGTCCTGCTCGCGTTTTCTACTGCCGCGAGACATTCTGACAAGTCCTGCTTTCAAGACGACGTGGTACCCGACGTGACCGTTGAGCTCTCACCGGGCTCCGGTTCCGGATCATCTTCGTCGTCGTCGTCATCGTCTTCTTCTGTTTCGGCGTCGGTCAGCTCTTCGGCGAAGAGGGTGAACGGCATCGATTCTTCGGTGAGACGCACCTTCGAGATCGGAATGATGTTGCGCAGGCATGGTCTCGACGGATCTGCGGGCGCCGAATACACTTCGACACCGTCGTGATTGACGAACATCCGTACCACCTTCATGCCCGTCGCGAGCGGGTGATCTGCATAGAGCGTCCAGGTGATCGCTTCGGGCTGCTCGTTGAAGAACGGATCGGAAATCATCCGAGTGAGCACGGGTGAGTTCGGGTTCGGCGCCGGCAAGCGCCTCTGATTGTTGGCGGGCGCGTTCATAGTAAGCCGTCCTCTGCGAAACTGAAGTAGCTACGGTTCCGAATGTCACCGCCGATGATCAAGTGATCCAGTAGCGGCAGGTCGATGGCCTCGCACGCTTCGGCGAACGCTTCTGTGGTTTCCTTGTCCGCGTCGCTGGGCTCGGCTTCGATCCCGGAGGGGTGCACGTGCCACAACACGATCGAATCTGCACCGGAGATGAGCGCCATCTGAAGCGTCGGCTTCAAAGGCGCCATCACGCTCGACGGCTCTCCGCGCCCGGTCTCGGCGAGACCCTTGAAACGCAAGTGGATGTCGAGCATCAGAACGCCGAAGACTTCGTTGACCTCATCTCCGATGGCGTCTTCGATGATCTGGTACATCTTCTCGGGCTCGTTGAGGGGCCCGAGCTCGTCGGCGAGCGCGTTGCACGCTGCGAACTTCTCGGCGTCCTTCTCGACCTTGAGGAACGGCCGACACTTCGAGCCGGGCTTGCCTGCGAGCACGATCGGCTCGGCGTCGCGCGGCCGGTGAGTCTTGGCGCGCTCGAAGACCTCTGCGCGCATGAACGCGCGCGGACGTACGATCCGTCCGCCGCTTTCGCGAACGAACGCACGAGCGGGTGCGCGTGCGGGTGTCTCGCACGCGCAATCGGCGCGTTGACGCCGAATGATGTCACGAGCGCCGTACGTCAAGCTGCCTCTTCTTGGTCGACACTGGGCGCGCCGAGAGATTGCGCCGCGTCCTCCGCATCGAGTGGGACGTACTTGCTGCCGCTGTCCGTCTGAACCATGAGCTCGCCCGGCGCGATGTCCGTCACGAAGAACGCGATGTTCTTCTCGTCGAGCACAGGCCGGAAGCCGTTGTTGAGCATGATGTTGTTGATCGTCAACGGCACGATCACGTCACCGACCTTGACTCCGTTCGCGGCGGCTTCCTCGCCGACCGCGTCGATCAAGATGAACTTCGTGACCTTCGACTCGTCGACCAAAACGATCGACGTCAGGGTTCGTCTGATGACCACACGGCCGATGACTTGGTTGCGCCTGGGTACGAATTTCACTGTGACTCCTCGAGTGGTGCGGGCGGTAGTTGTGGGGGCGGTGCGCGTTCGGTGAGAGTAGACGGCGCGAGCTCGGGCGGTGAGGGTACCGGCACGTCTGCTGCGCGCAGCGCTTCGCGGAGGGCCTCTAGCTCGATCTGTGCGGCACTAAGCTCTGCGAGCACTTCACTGAAGTATTCGCGGCTCGGGGCGAAGTACGGTTCGCTGGAAGGACGCCGGACGTCGACCGGCGCGAACATGCGCGCGGCGTTGAGGATGACGAGCGCGCTCATCCGGCGCTCACGATCGGGGCACCCGCTTTGGACGAGAACACCGGGACGCTGCGCGTACGCCTCATCCGTCTCGTCGGGACCCTGAGGGTCCCTTGCGTAGACGTCTGACCGGCACGGCCTCGTCTCGTCCCGCACGGCTTCGCAGCCGTCCGCGTGCGCGCACTGGTTCAAGATCGTAGCGGCCTCTCGCGCCGCGATCTCCCACGCCGTCTTGCTGCGCCACAGCGCGAGCTTCATCCCATTCCAGTCACGGACCGGAATGGGCACCTTCTGGTCCCCAGGAACTTGGAAACCCATCAGTTTGCGAGGATCCATTCAGGTCGCTCCGTCTGGCTCGCGAATACGAAGATACCCCTTGCGTGGCTTCTGGTTGGCAGCCTGGACTAAAATCGATCGCATCCAAGCGCTCAAGTGAATCCCAGAATGACCAGCACGTTCCGCTATTTCGCGGTGCTGCTCGGGGGTAAATTTGAGTCCTACGAATCTGGTTTTCGTCGGAATCTTCACAGGGGTTACCATCCGTTTCGCCGTCGTTTACCCTTGGGTATACTTACGCCCCTGCGAGTAGACGTGTCAAGGCGTTGCGCGTACTCTAACCTGGGATGGCCCAATTCGGCGCCGGATCCCAGCTTGCAGCTCAGTGTCCGGTCGTACCGACCCCGGATGGGTGGCGCACGTGGTCTGACGCAGACGGTCCGATTCCGGACGCTCTAGCGCAGCGCGCGAAAGCCATCGTCGCCGATCCTTCCGTGCCGCTCGGAGCGACCGAGAGCTACCCGCTCCCCGGCGTCACGACGCTCATTCGTGTCGAGCCGCGCGCTTGGGGCCGCGACGAGAAGAATGACTTCGTGCAGGGTTGCTTCCGAAGCGCAGGCATCTACCTCCCGGGCGGGACGTCGGAGGGGGCTGGTATCGCTCCGCCGTCCGGCTCGGGTTTGGACCGCACGATCGGTGTCCTCACGGTGATCAGCCTCGCCGTAGGGACCACTGCCACATTGGTTCACTGGAGACGCGCGTCATGATGCACGAACGAATTTCTCTCAACGGTGTGTCGGTTGTCGGTTTCGGCGACGAAGAAGGAGAGAAGGCGCTGCTCGAGGGGATAATCGTCGCGCCGGCTGTCGGACTCGTCGTGGGTGTGATCGGCGGAACCGTTGTCGGGCAAATGATCAAAGCGGGCGTCGGAACGGCTGCCGGCGCGATCGTAGGCGGCTTCGGGGGCGTAATAGCCGGAGCCGCTGTCGGCATGCACATCGTCAACACCGCTGCGAAGAAAGAGCGCGCAGCCAACCCCACATCGACGACGCCGGCGGCGACAGTCTCTCCGTCACCCGTACCGATAACACCAGTGCCGACACCGGCACCGTCGCCGGCGGCGTCGGGGTGGAAGCCAGTCCAAGCGAACAGCACCGTCAAAGCCGGACAACGGATCGCCGTCGCAGTCGCAGGGATGAGCGGCATACCGCTCCCGCCGGAGTTCATCGCCCAAGGCAGTCGCATGTTCGAGGCGGCGGCAGCGACGAAGCCGGAGCTGAACGCCGTCGCGTACCCGCCAGGATCTTTGCTTCCACCCAACTGGCCAGAAGACGATGATCTCGGTCCTGGTGCGTACCGCTACATGGTCGACGCGCCCGTAACCGCACCGTTGACGTCCGTGGCCGAAATACCAACCGCAGGCATCCCAGAGATGGGTGTGCTCATGATGTTCAAGGCGTGGGCGCGAGACAAGTCATGATCGTCCACTACGGCGGCCATCCCGTAGTCGGTTTCGGTGAAAGCTCCGATCCTTCACCGCCGACCACGAAGACGGCGTCACCGTGGCCGATGTTGATCGCATCGAGCGTTGTGAGCGCGGCAGCCGGATGGGCCATCGAAGAGGTCGCGCACAAGGTTCGAAAGAAGAAAAAACGATGATCAACGAAACCGTTTCCTTCGGTGGCCGTCCGGTGTTGGGGCTCGGAGAGTGCCCCATCATCCGACCAGAGGGGATCTACTACGGCGGCCGTCGCGTCATCGCGCTCGATCCGTCGCTCAACTCGGGGCTGAGTGGCGTCGGGGTCGGCGACGTCGGAGATTTGCTCGCGTACCGGCAAGAGTGGGACCCGTACATCGGAGCGCAGCTCGCGCTCTGGCGGAACTTGGCCGACCTCCTCGAGAGCCTACCGGACACGAAACAGTGTCCGCCGGGCATCTTCACCAAAGCTCAGATCCCCCCGAGCGCGAACCAGGAGTTTTGCTCCTCGTTGTCGCTCGCGCGCATTCGTACGAGCAACACGGACCCGGGCGGCATCCTGACGCAGTGGAATGCCTGGAAGGACAAGTCGAGCGCCGATCTCCTTGCCGGCGCGTCGTCGATGCTCAAGTGGCACCAAGACGTCGTCATGCGCGTCGGCGGCCCCTACACGCAAGAGCTGATCGCGCTCTCGAAGCTCTGGAACATCCCGTTGCATCTCCCGGACGTGCCATCGTTCAGCCTCCAACAGGAGATCCGCGCGCGCATCGAGGGGTCCTACATCTCCACGAAGGGTGTCATCGAACTCATCGGCTACTCCGCAGGCGAGCTGCTCGGAGAAGTACACGATATGGTAGAAGCCACTACCGTAGGGCTCACCGAAACCGCGAAGGGGTTACCCAAAACGCTCCACTGGGCTGGGATCGCCGCCGCAGGCACGGCCGCGCTGGTTGTTGGCGCGCTCATCGTCTATTACGTACCCCGCAAGCAGCAGATCGAGCCGAGCCACACATGAGCGACGAACACGTCCCCGACTCGATCGAAGAGATGGTTCCGCCGCCGTGGGAGCGCACAACTGAGGCCGGAGTTCCTGCTCCCGAAAGTTTCGGGAAGACCCAACCGATCAAATCCCCCAGCGTGGAAGACGTACTCGAAGTTTTCGGTCACTTTCGTCAGGACTTGATCGGACAGATCGACAAGCGAGACGAGCGCATCTTGTTGGCGGTGCACGACATCAGAAGCATGATCGCGGAGCACTACCAACGAGAAACACAACGTGGAGACGAGCACGCCAAACTGATTCGTGACGAGGCGAAACGCGGCGACGAACACGCCAAGTGGCTTCGTCAGCTTCGGAACCGCTCGCACAAGCTTTCGACAGAGCAGCAAGCGCTAAGCATCAGGCTCGCCATGATCGAGCAGCACCTTGGGATCAGCGCTCCAGCCATCCCCCCAGCAACGTTACCGGAGCCTGAACCGGAGTGATCGACACGCCTCCACCGAACGTGGCGCAAGACCTGACCCATGGAATAGGGCCATACTTGCTCACGATGGCGGTCGCCGGCGTCGGCGCGGTGTGGGGCATGATGCGCGGGAAAGACGCGAAGCTAGTCGGCGCGCTCGAGGCTCGCATCGAAGAACAGAAGAAGCAGTACGAAGCGCTGCAAGCCTCCAAAGAAGCTGTAACCGCAAGCCTCGGTGACAAGCTCGACAAGCAACGAGAGAGGTTCGAGGGCGAACTCAGCGACGAACGAATAGCTCGAATCGAAGACGCGCGTCGGACTGCAAGCTTGCTACTGCGCGGGCACATCAACCGAGGCCGCTCGGATCGTCCTATAGAGTGGGACGAGGCTCCGACGGGGGTTCGTGAGTTGCTGGAACTGGTTGTTCCGGGCTTGGGCCCTAACGATTCCCGCCGCGACCCGAGCTTGCCGCCGCCACCGAAGCGCCCGCCGCGCTTGCCGCGTTGAGCTCCGCCCAAGCGAGCGCCGTCCAGTGGTGACTCGACCGGAACCCTGAGATCGAGACGCCTCGAAGCGCCCCGAGCAGCCAGTTCATCGCTTGAGCTGCGGCGGAGGGGGGTCTTCGCCGGCGATGGTCCCACCGAGGAACGCGCCGACCGCAGCGCCAGCGGCGCCGCCCATCACCATCGCGTCTTCGACGGCCTGGCCTCGACTGCGCTTCCGGCCTGCGTTCGCGTACCGAACTCGAGGACGCATTTGCGCGGCGTAGTTGCCCGCCGCCACGCCCGCAGCCCCACCGAGTACCGCGCCGATGGCGCTCCAGACTCCAGTTTTTGCGTTCGACATCGTCTTCCGTCCTTTTCCAGACTCAGTTCGGTGACGCGACGGCGGTCGTCTCGTACGGCACCGCGAAAATCACGCACATGACCGGCACTGCCTGCGGCCCGCGCGCGATGATGAGCCACAGCGCGTCCGATTCGAACGGGAGTTTGGAGATGCTGTGCGCCGATTTCTCTGCGAGCCCACGCATGAGCAGCGGCACTTTCGTGTTCACGTCACGGATTCGCTTGACGTATGCGGTGCGTGGCTCCGCTTGGAACCCAGATGGGTCTTGCTCCGAGATCGTGAGCACGATGTCGCCGCTTCGGAACTGATTCCGCGCGTGACGGTACGCCCCGAAGATCTCACCTGGTTGAACGAGCCTTGTGACCAGCTTCTTGCATTCGTCGGTCGTTCCGGGCGCGAACTCCAAGCCTGTTGCGAGCATGTTCCACATGTTGCCACGCACACGCCGCGACGAGCAACATTGGTTTCCGCCCCAGTCGTTTTTCGCGTGTTTCGAGGGTGGAAGTCACCCCCACGGTCGGCTGGTTTCACTGTTGGCGTTGGGGCACGAACCGCCGCCGTTGAGTGCCACGGAACTGACGAAGCCGGCGATGTAGGCGCCGTAGTAGCCCCAACAGCCACCGTAAATGCTCTGCCGAGGCTCGTCGTACCCGCACACCACGTACGTGCCACCGCAAATTGAACCATTGTTGGTGCAGTGCGCCGCGCCGGACTTCTCGCACGCCCGCATCGCTTGGTTCAGATCGTAGGTGTTGATCGGCACGCAGTCCTGCCAGGTCTGTCCGATGCCGTTGGTGTGTGTGACGAGCGCGCACGTCGTGGCTCCGCCCGTGCCGAGCACTCCACCTGAACCGGCCGACGTGGAGCCGCCAGTCGAGACGGTGCCTCCCGCGCCACCTGATCCGTTCGGTAGCCCCCCATCATCCTCTTCGGGCTGCCCTGCGCTCCCGCCAGCGGCCTTCACGTCGAACCCGCCGTCCGCCGGGGTTGTCGAATCGGCGTCCGCTGTCGTTGGATCGCCGTGGGTGAACCCAGTGAACGACTCTCCGCCGCAACCGAACAGTACAAGGGTTACGAGAGCCGAAAGGGTGGTCTTCATGGGAACGTGTCTCCTGTCTCTCTGGTACGTCGGACGGCTAGAGCTTCTTCCCTACCACCGACAGTTTCCGCTGAGGCTCGAAGGGCACCAACAGCGTAGCAAGCCCCAGGCACACCTGTTTCAACTTCGGTAAGCGAGCCCCTCCGCGCACGTCCGAGAGCTCATCGAGCAACACGCGGGCCTCAGCGCCCGAAAGTTCGATGCAGATGGCGTCGGAGTCGGTGTCGCGTCGAATCTTCAACGGCCGGCCTCTAGAGCTGGATCAAAAAGGCGGCGCAGTAGCCGATCGCGACGAAGACGACGGTGGTGATTACTACGAGGGCGGAAGTCGGAACTCTTTTCATGGGAATCTCTTCGAGTAGTACGCTGCGGCTAGTTGGTCGGCCTTCGAGCACGTTTTCGGGGCGCCACGTCGCACGCAATCGGCGACCGCCACGCTGACGTCTCTTACGAAGAGACGCCGGGAATCTTCCTCTGAACGCGCCTGCGGCACGCACCCGAAGAAAAATAACGCAGCGGCCACCGAGGGTTTCATCGTCGTTCGTCTACTACAAGTTGATGTGCAGCACGAACTCCCCGTGGGAGTCGATCATGAGCGGGGCTGGAACTAGAAACGGAAAACCGGGGAGCATGACCGGTTTCTCTATCCGAGCGAAGTCGTGGAACGTCATCGTTCCCGTCCCGGTCGCGTGGAGGTAGATGCCGGTGCCGCCGACGAAACGAATCGTCAGAACCTCGCTCGGGTTGGCTGGTTCGAAGCAGAGATTCGGCGCAGCAGGATCCACCTCTGCGTAAAGCGCTTCGCCCAGACGGCCTCGGAACGTGATCTTGCCGAAGGGTTGTAGCTCGAACGAATTCGCACTGCCGCAAGTTCCCACACTGATCAGCCCAGTATCCGCGACGCCTTCTAGTCCAGCGAACGGGAGTTGGTCGTACGCTTTCACATCGAATATGCGAGCTGCGATGCCATCGTTGTTGAAGTCGAAAGATGGATCGGCGAACCCCGTACCTGCCCACCGACCGTTCACGGTCAACGAGTTTCCGTTCGCCTTCACCGTGTGCGCTACGAACGCGACCACGAACACGAGCATCAACAAAGCAACTTTGAGTAGAGTGTTGCGCCTATTTGTTTCCATGAGAGTCCTCGATCCTTTTTCTATTCAGTCGGTTTACACGAACCCGGTGAGCACTAGCTCTCCGGCGTAGTGCGCTCCCACGTGAGAGCTTCGTACCGCATGCGTATCGACTCCGCCTTATCGTGAAGACGCATCTTCCGTTCGGCGATCAAGTCCGACTCCGCTAGCTCCTTCGCGACCTCACGGAGTTCGGCGGCCAAAGACGTGGGCGTATCTAGTTTCTCGATCATCCGACTCTCCTGGGTAGACGTGCCTTGAGTCTCGCGCGTGCCCGCGCGCGCCGCTCGAACCAACGTTCAAGCCATCCTGCGAGCAAGAAGCCGCCGACTATCACGACAGCGCGGATCACTTTGCGTTTTTCCCCGAGATGAGGAGCTCGCCCACGTTCCCTCGCTTGCTCGCTTTCGAGTTCACTCGACGAGGCGCTTGGACCTCTTCGATCTTGAAACCTCGATAGAGCTTGCGAGTGAGAGGCGTGTCGCTGTTCGAGAGCAAGACGTGCACGCCTCGCGTGTCTAGTTTCTTCGCGACGTCCCGAAGCCGCTCTTGCTCCGCCAGACCGAAGCCGCCGGCGCCGTAGGCCGTGAAGTTGGCTGTGGCCGAGACAGGAATGTACGGCGGGTCGAGGTAGACCGCGTCTCCGGGGCGCACCCCCTCGACGGTCCTCTCGAAATCGCACGCCGCAAACTTCACTTCGGCCAGGGCCTTCGAGCACGCGAGGATGTTCTCCTCGTCGAAGATCGCCCGCCCCTCTTGCCGACCCCACGGCACGTTGAACACGCCCTTCCGATTCACCCGGTAGAGCCCGTTGAAACCGACCTTGTTGAGGTAGAGCGTGCGCGCTGCTCGGGCGAGCGGCCTCAGCTTGTTCGGGTCTTGCGCGCGGATCTTGTAGTACGACTCCTCGTCTTGCTCGTGCCTCAATCCGAGGAAACGCATCAGAAGCGTCGGGTTCTTTCGGATCATCGCGTAGACGTTCATGAGCTCCTCGTTCGCGTCCCCGAGGACGGCCCGCTTGAACCGGCTCTCGACCGCGAGCGCGAAGAAGACAGCGCCTCCGCCGATGAACGGCTCGTAGTAGGCCCCAATCTTCTTCGGGAGACGAGCGAGGATCTCGGGAAGGAGAGCGGTCTTCCCGCCCACGTACTTCAAGAAAGGATGAGCGGTCACAGTTCGACACCTCGAAGCACATCCCAAATCAAGGCCGCGTTCACCTGCGAGATGTAGACCTCACCGAGAAATGCCGCCTGGCACATGAGTTCGATCGAGCACGCAACGCAACAGAGTTGCCACGGCAACCCGCACTCACAGAGTTCCTCATTCACAGTGTCTTCGCTTTCGTTCGTGCCTTCTTCGGCGGTTTCGTCGGCCACTCCTTCGGGATGAGCCCCTCGAGCGGATCACCAAGCCCCTCCTCGACGCACTTCTTGCCGTGCTCCAGCGCCGCGCCGATGTACGGGAGCGCCTTGAGCACCGCCTTCTCGCTGTTCGGCTTGAACACGAGGTAGGCGCACGCGAGTTGCTGCACGGCGATGTATCGCCTGCTCGCCCGCTTGTCGATCTCTTGCCCTTCGCGGTACTCGCGCCAGATCGCGTCCATGACCTTGCTCGGGAGTTGGCTCCAGTGCCAGCGACAAGCGAACATGCGCGGCGGGACGAGTTCCTTGCAGTCTGGTGCGTGACAGGTGTGGCTCACGGTTTTTTCTCTTCTGGGGGTTCGGACGTCGTACGGATCTCAACGTGAGGTTGCTGTCGGACTCGCTTGGCGATGATGGCTCGCGCCGTTTCTTTGAGGTCTTTCGGCGCGCAGTCTCCCGGTCGTTTGGCATCCCGGAGCGCCCTGACAACCTCGTCGTACGTCAGGAATCGCCCTGGCTTCACGTAGTCTCTTTCTCTCGCGTCAGCTTCAACACGCCGCTCGGCGCGCGGTCGAATAGCCGCGCGATCTCGTTGAGGCTCTTCCCCTCCTCGATGAGCCACATGTAGACGAACCGTCTGGCGTTGGCGATCGACGTCGCACGCCCCTGGCCCTCGTAGAGATCGCGCAACGTGACGTGCAGCGCGAGCGAGTGCGCTTCGATCTCGGTACGCAGATCGATCGCGTCGAGCCGCGTCACGAACCTTCGAAAGGATCGTTTCTCGGTACGACCGCCTTGGATCAATGCGAGACGTTTCGTCACCCAGGCTCCTTCTTCACGAACTCCACTTTGACGGTGAACCCGTCGCCAGCGTAGATCTCTCGACGCGCGACGCGCTGGGCTACGACGCCCAAAGCGGCAATCACGGCCTCTTCCTCCGCTACCCCATTCGAGTAGTAGCTTCTGATCGTCGAGCCTTCCACGTTGATGAGCGTGGTTGCTTCCATCGGGGTCATATTCACGCGAATCACGTAGGGGTTCATGTGTTCTTCTTTCCGAGAGTCATCTCTTCGACGTCGGATGACACCTTCCACGGATCGACGGATGACTCGCACGCCGGACAGGGTTTGCGGCAATGGATTCGCATTTTCCCATCGTCTCCGATCGTCACCTTCGTGTGCGAGCGGTAGACGGCTTCGCAACGACAGTAGACAGTGTTCTCTGGGTACTTGTCGAAGATCGACCAGTCGATGACACTCACGGTTTTCTCCATTTCTGGTCTTCGATGTCGCCGCGCACCGCAGAGACGATGCTCAAGATCAAGCCGAAGACGGCGAGGTACACGGGAGCGCTGATGCCGAAGAGGATCACGGCGAGGATGAGCATCCCGATCGTAGCCACCATGATGAGACAGATCCCCGCGAACATGAACGTCCGCGGCCAACGCCTAGTCGCGTTCGGGAACAACTCACCCATCGTCTTGTCTCGAAATCTCATTTCCGTTTCCCTATCTTCTTGAGCGCGGCGGCGAGCCTCGAGAGGCCCTCGTCCTTCGGCCCGGTGAGCGCCTCCTTGAACCCATCTCCGCCGTCTGTTTCGATCAGGTCGAGGTAGTTGTCGATCTTGTTGATGACGGCATGGAGGATGAGCTCGTCGCCTGTGCCGCGCGCGATGACGTACTGCATGAGCACGGGCTCTTCGGTCGAAGCGCCGAACCGGTGCGCGCGTGACTCCCACTGCGCCAGCTCGTGAGGCTCCCACACGAGCTCGGCGATCACGCCTACGTTCGCGAACGTGAAGTCGATGCCGGTCTTGGTGCTGTCGATGTTGGCTACGAGGCACACGGGCCCTTCGGTGCGTTGGAGCTCGGAGACGATCTTGTGCCGCCGCGTGAGCGACACGCCGCCGTGGATGAACCTTGTCGGGGCGTACTCACCGATGACGTCTGCGATCTTCTCGCAGACGGCGCGTCGGTGGGTGCCTACGACTACGCGCTGCCCAGACTCCAAGTGCCCGCGCACCAGCTCGAGGACGCTCTTGAGCTTGCCGTCCGCGGCGTTGTCGAGGGCCTTGCGCATCGCGCTCTTGTCGCCAACCAAACGGGCGTTCATCGCGATGCGATGCTTTGGCGGGACCGTCACGTCGACGATCTGGCGCTGGAGTGCGGGGAGCTCCTTCATCACCTCCCGTTTCGTGCGGCGGAGGCTGAACCAGTTGAGTCTCTGGCGAAGCTCTTTGATGTTCGACTTGCCGGAGAAGTCCCACACGGTCTTCTTCGTCTTCTCGGGGCCGTCGACCTCTTTTTGCACGGCGTTTGCGTAGCGCATGACGAACGGGAAGAACTCGCCGAAGCGCCCGGGGCAGATCGTGTCGACGGCGTTGTGGAGATCTTTCACCTTGTCGACCGGCGGCGTTCCGCTGAGGCCGATCCGTCCCCTCGCCACGCGCGCCAACGCTCGACACGCCTCGGAGCGCCGGCTGGTCGGGTTGAGGAGGACCTGAAACTCGTCGAAGACGATCGTCATGTCCTCCGAGGCCCACGCGAGGAGCACATCCACCCACGCATAGATGATGTCGTAGTGAATCACGACGACGTCGGTCTTCGCCGGCACGGGCTCCGGCTTGATCCCGTACGGCTTGAAGACGTTCGCCTTCGGCCACCACTTGGCGAGCTCTCCGCCCTTGTCGTCGAGCTCGGGCTCGCGCTCCCACACGCCCCGAACGTGGGCCTCGCACACGATGATCGTCTTCCGCCGAAGCGCGCGCACCGCCTTGGCGGTCTGCAACGACTTGCCGAGGCCCATGTCGTCGCACAGCAGCGCGCCCGATCCGGCCTGATTGATCAGAAAGTCGATCCCCTCTTTTTGGTACTCACGCGCGCTGCCGTACGAGACGAGCAGGTTGTGCGGCCACGTTCGCTTGTTCTCGGGCGGGTCGTCCGCGTTCAGCCCGAGTTCGCGTAACTGATCGACGACCAACTCGACAGCGTCGATGTACCCGACGTGCGCTTTCAGTTTCGAGTCGAAGCGCATGCCCGGGACGGCGCGCGCTACGGCGTTGAGCTTGGGGCTGTAGTAGCCTGCGCCGATCGCCCAAAGCGGCGAGCCCTCGAGCTTGCGGATGCGAAAGCCGCTCATTCGCCCCCCATGATCTTCTTCACGATCTGCCGAAGGTATTTACGTTGCTTCCAAGTAAACTGTCCCCATTTGAGGAAGACAGTAGGCGCGTCCGCTGCGAGCTTGAACTCCCAATCCGTGAGCGGAATCTTCGTGAAGGCTGGTTCCTTAGCGAGTCGCTCGAACGCTTCGGCGAGCTCCTTGTCGTCGCAACTCAAAAGCGGATGGCGCTTCGGAGTGGGTGCCGGGTACACGACCGAGATCGACGGTGACGCCATCGGGCGCATCTCGTCCGGAACTCGCCACGGCTTTCGAAGGTCGCCGGCGTGCGCTACGCCGAACCCGTCGCGCCACACGATCTGGAGTCCGGTCTTGCCTCGGAGAACCTCTTCTCTCGATTCGTACCAGGCACCTACTACTTGTTCCTTTCGCTCGGCCATCATCGAATCGGCCTTTTCGCTTCGGCGAGTTCGGTTCGCACTTTGCGCGCGTGAATCTCGTCGGCGATATCCCAGAGACGATCGGCCTCGTCGAAGTTGTCGCGCTTGAGCGCTCGGCTTGCTTCGCGCACGAAGAGGTCGGAGAGTTCGGCGAGTAGAGAGGGCCTCATGACTTAGACGCCTCCAACACTTCGACCACGAAGAGGCGGGCGTTGTTGCCGCCGCGATCCAAATACCCCCTAAGGCGACTTTCAACCTCCCAACACCAGTCGCACCGTTCGGTGCCGCCTTTGGTCGTAGCCGTACCGCACGTGGCACACGGTACGGTCTCTTCGCGGCCTACGCCGTGGATGGGACATACGATACTCGTGATGTCGCCCGCCACAGAAACGCAACGGCAACTGTCGCTCATCGAAGCACCGTCAGCTTCTTCGCCGCACGCGTTACCGCCGTGTAGCACCACTTCTTCCAGTCTTCTGCGCCGACCGGCCCCGGGCGCTCCGCAACGACGACCAGATCGTCGAAGCTCGACCCCTGCATCTTGTGTACGGTCATCGCATAGCCGAAATCAAACAGACTCCCGGCTGCCGAGAACGTGTGGAAGCCCGTCTCTTCCGCAAGCTCTGCCGGATCGGAGAACGTCTTCTCTCGACCGAATTGAGCCGCGAGCATCGTGTACGGGTGCGAGACGATGTCGTCCTCAGGGAACGCGATCGAGCCGGTGACCTGCGTCTCGCTCACGCCGTGCTTCTCGCCCCTATTGTTCACGATCGGCCTGAACTCGACGTCGCTCTGGAGCACGCCGCGCATCCCGTTCGCCACCGGCGGGCGTCCGCCCTCGGCCTTCATGTTGCGAAGGCAGATCACGTGCTCGCCGTTGCGGGGGAGCTCGCGGCCGTTGCGCGCGATGCCGCGCGCTCGACGGACGGCGACATTGAGCCCGACACGCCGGCGATTTGTGTAGCACGCGATGCCCATCTCGAGCAGCCGTGCCGCCGAAACATCTTCGTACCGCCCCTCGATGGTTTGATCCAGAAACCGGAGCTTGCCGAACGTGACGGCTTCGCTGTCGGCCATGTCTAGGGGGATACGCCCCGTCTCACGGATGATCTTCGAGAGCGCGATGATGGGGTTGCCTTCGGCCTGACGGTGGATCTTCTCGAGGCGGAGGTGAGGCTCCTTCATGAGGCTGCCGACGCCGCCGACCGGCGGGAGCTGCCCGTGGTCGCCGACCGCCAAGATCGGCACACCGTAGCCGCGGAGGTCCCGGAGCATCGAGTCGTCGACCATCGAAGCCTCGTCGACGATGATAAGGCCGTAGTTGCGATCGAGAGATTCCCGGCGAAGCCACTCCTTGCCGCCGCAGAGCGCGCAAGCACCGTCCGCGTGTTTCGGCGCCGGCGCGAACTTGGTCTTCGGTTTGAGCGCGGCGAACGCAGCGCCCGCCATATCGTAGTAGTGCCCACCGGTACAGACCGCGGTACCTTCCGCCCAAGCCATCTCGGCGACGCAGTCCTTGTCGAGGCACGGCTTCTGAATCTCGACCGTCTTTGGCTCGCGGCAATCGCACGGCCGGTAGATGAGCGAATGGATCGTCCCGCAGTAGGGGCGCGCCTCGCGCGACATCTCTCCGTCGCGGCTCGTCCTCTGCGTGCCGACGGTCTCGGTGCCGGCCGCGCGCAGCTTGCGCCTGAGCACGCTCGTGGCCTTGCCCGTGTACGCACAGAACGCGGGAAGGTCGACCTTCTCGGCGACAAGAGAGACGAGGGTGCTCTTTCCGCTCCCGGCGTACCCGCCGAGCGACAGTAGCGGTTGTCCCGACTGGCCACGCATCCAACCGACGATTGTGTTGTACGCACTGAGCTGGTCGGCGGAGAGATCTTTGACGGTAACGGTCATGGGAAGATGCCGGGCCTTTCGACGATTTTCTGAGAGTCTGAGAGTTCTACGTATCGGACTGGGGCAACCTTCCCCGGATTCTTGGATGACGGGGCACATTCGGGGTGAGCAGTCGGACCTCGCCCCGCCACGTGAATACTCGTGATCCGTGTGAGAGTGGAATCGTCAACACCGCAGCCGCAGCGCCGCGGTATCCCACGTAGTGGTTACACGCCGAGTAGTTCATGGCGCGCTGTACTTGTTCGACCGTAAAAGTCGAACTGCGCTCCGGCCCTAAAGTCAACTCGACGAGCCTGGCGGCTGTAACGATAGGGGTCGTGATGCCTTCGTTTTTCTCGTAACGGACAACACCTTTGGCGTGCAGTTCTTCGATCACTCTGCCTAACAATCGGGCGGATCGGTGATGGCGCAGATACGCGCCGGGCTCTTTACCGTCTAGAAGAGCTCGCGCTACGGCGTGTTCTAACGCATCTAGTTTCGGCAACGGCATCACGCTCGTCGCCCCAGCTCTTCTCGGAGCTCATCGATCTTCGCGCTGACGCTGCGGTTTCGCTCGGAGTAATTGATCGCGTTCTTGAGGTGCTCCGTCGACATCTTCACGATCTCGAGCAACGCGCCTCCACGAACGCGCCAGTAACCTACAGGGGCGGGCGGCGGAACGGGTTCGATGTCCTCTAGGCCGGCGCTTTCGCACAACGCCACCTGGTACTGGTACTCGCCTTCGCTCATGTCTTCGCCGCGCCCAAGCGGGTAGTAAACGCTCATCGCTCACCTCGGCACTTCGGGCCCAAGCCCGTCTCGATCGACGTCGGGTCCGTGAGGCGGCGTCCACACTTCCCGCAACGCCCTTCGTGATAGGTGGCGAGGTCCGGGTGCATGCGCCCCGAGACGAGGTACCGCCACACCCACGCGAACGCGGTCTCGCTCTGCGCGTTCGTCGCGATGAGGCTCTTTCGACCGTGGGCGTAGTTGGTTCGACGGTAGATGCACCCGAGGTACTGGTAGCTGCTGTCGTTGTCGGGCCCGACCAAGACGTACACGAAGTGTGACGCGCGACCTTCGGAGGCGAAGGTGGCCTCCACCCGAGGCTTGACGGCCCGGATCCGGTAGGTGAACCGGGTGTCCGTGCGCCGGCTCTGGAAAGTCACGTGGGCGTTCCCGGCGAGCATGAAAGCTACCGTGGCAGCCGGACCGCGCAGCTCGGCGCGGGGGCCTGCTTCGTCCGTCTCGGCTGTAAAAGGTAGGTTCTTTTGCACGATCTGTTCGACGGAGAGGTTCACTGTCTATTCACCTTTCGTATACCTTCCGTTTTACTTCTGCAACCGTCTTTTCTCCCCTTCATTCGTACCGCTTGACGTCTCGGGGCCTTCCGAAGACACTTTGAACTACAAGATGAGCTCTCCCCCGCGGCGCCGCGTCGTCGAGGCTGCCTCACGTAGGCCACGTGCGGAGCTCCACGCGGTGCGTGTGATCTTCGAGCCCGATCACGAGTCAGGCCCGGGGCCCGATTACATGCACGTGTTCGCCGAGGCTGAAGTCGCGATCGAGGGGGTCCCTCAGAGACTCACAAGCGCCGGCATCGCTGGCGTCGAGGGCGATGCGGAAGACGAGTACCTCGACGAGATTATCGATGGGGAGTGGGGCGCACTCCGCGCCGTACTCAAGACGGTGGGGGTGCCCACCGAACAACTACCGCTCGCGGTCGACCGCGCGTGGATCGAATGGAGAAAGTGATGCCCAGAGGCGTTTCAAAAGACCCGAAGCATTTCAAAGAGATTTTGGACAAGGGGGTCATCCTCGTAGCCGGCGAAGGCGACGTGATTGATCTCGATGATCCAGAACCGGTCCGTGTCGCGATCATGTTCGACGTGAACGGCTTTGGGCCACACGTCGGCGCGATCTACGCGATGCAACGCGGTCACGTCGACGGGGCCCTCGAAGAAGCCGACACATTGCTCGAAGAGTGGACACTCGATCACTACCCCGACAGCGACCCAGACCATTTCACGGAAACGTTCGACGGGTTCTCTTGGACACTCTCCCCCGAAGACTTCGCCGACGCCATCGAAGGCACCGCTGCGACGAAGTACATCGAGACGACCGAGGAAGACGAAGACGACGGCGAAGAAGACGAAGGCGTGCTCGAAGAAAGCCCGCGCGCCTCGGAGCCCAACGACGCGAGAGACGTCCTCGAAGGGCTCGGACCGTACCTGAAACATGAGGGTCACGACGCCCCGCGTGAATCAGCGCGTATCGCTCGAATGATCGCTTCTGCCGGCCGTAGTGGCCGAAAGGCTGAGGCGGTGCTCGAAGAGGTAAACAAGCTTATTGACGGGCACGGAGTCGAAGCCCTCCGCGACGAGAACGCACAGGACAGCTACTACGGCGACACCATCGCCACGTACGTCAACATGGGCGACACGTACGAGACAACGCTGCTTTACGACGTCAGAGAACACACGTTTCACGTGACCAGTTGGGGCGACTGGTACGAGGCGTACGAGGCGGAGCAGGAAAACGAAGACGACGAGGACGAAGAAGACGAAGATGAAGGAGACGAGTGATGGCCGGCAAAAAGCACAAGGACGTTGAATACGCGGTTGAAGACGGTAGCGGCAAGGAACGCACCTTCAAGACCTGGGGCGAGGCCGCCGAGTTCGCGCTCGGCATGGCCGCCTCACGCGGCGAGGCCAACCTCGACGTGCTCATCTACAGCACGTTCGGCGCGAAGTTCTACGGCGGCAGCGACGCCGTCGCTCAGTACAAAGAAGATCCCGAGGCGAGCGTCTTCGAACGCTTCGAGATCAGAGTCAACGCAGTAGGGAGAGTTCCATGAACCGGCATTTTCAGAGCAAGACCATGATGGCCCCCAAGAAGCGCAGTGCTCCCGCCAAGGGACGCGGCGGGAGCTCGGGGGGAGCCAACCCTCGCAACGACGGCCGGATCACCGAAGCGCAACACGACGACGCGATGCGCGTGCTTCGAGCGGAGTACTACCAGGGCGTTCGTAGCCTGGCGCAAGAAGTCGCCAAGCGCGTCAAGGACGACGGCGAAGACCAGAACGACGTGATCCACGAGGTGGTCGACGGCTCGTACTGGGTCATCTACACGCATGCGAACTTTCAGGTTCTCATGTGCTCGGACCACCACGACGCCTACAGCGAAGAGTTCGGAGAGCCGGCCGTCTCCGGAGATTCGATCAACTGGGCCGCCCTCGCGTACGCCACGATGGCGCGCGACGTCAGCGATCAGGTCGGTGCCGAGAGCGGAGACCTAGACGAGGCTCCTCGACGGGGGCCTCATTCGCCCACACGCGGGTTGCGCAGTGGGCCTCGCCCCCAACGGAGACGATAATGCCCACGCCGCGTCCTTGGATCGCGCGAATAGGTACGTTCACTCGCTCGTATTTCGAGACAGCGCTTTGGTCGAGCAACGACGAGAGCGACGACAGCGGAGGCGAGCCGCTGGACAAAAACTACAGCATCGACGACTTCGCGCCTGAAACACGCGACAAGATGGTCGCTGACTGTAAAGACTTCCAAACACGTTTCGCGGGGCTGCTCGAATCTAGCGGACTCGACGACGAGAAAGCCGGCCACTACTTTTGGCTTAGTCGAAACGGGCACGGGGCGGGATTCTTCGACGACGATCTCGACGAGCTGCAAACCGCAGCGGAGGGGTACGGTGAATTCTACCTCTACGTAGGTGACGACGGTTCAATTCACGGGTCACCGTTGGACGACCCCAAAGCGGGTGAAGGGCGCCGTGGTGTCGTCAGAGCGCCGCGAGCATCTGCGCAGTGGACCGTCGAAGCGGGTCGGTACCTCGTCTTCAACGGTCGCCCCTTCGTTCATCTCGACAAGGAAGGCACCGACACGAGGCCGGTAGAGGCAGACGGAGCGGTGCAGCTAATCGCCGAACTCTTCAACAAAAACGGGGTCACCCCAGACACCATCTACGCGAAGCACATGGGGCATCCAAGGAAACGCCGATGAAAACACGAGGCACCCTTCGCACACGCGCGGCCGGTCACCGCGTCGCCGACTTCAATTCGCTCGACGACCTCATCCGCCACGCGGCGAACGATCTCGGCGCTACGCACGCGAGCGGAGACGGCGCACAGACGAAGCTCTACTTTCCACGCGGCGGGCAGTACAAGTACGAGGAGGCGACCGTCTGGCGCAAGGAGGGCTACTGGCACGCGCAGGGGCCCGGTGCGCGCGGTATCATCACCCAGCTTCCCCGGAACGCCATGTACCTCCCCGGCGACACCGACGCCCGACGAGGCGCCCCCCGGCGCCATTCCGTCCGTGACTACGAGGCCGTCGACAATCGCGACCGCGTCATCGCTGGCCCTTTCAAGAGCTACGGTGACGCGAAGAGCGAGGCCGAGCGCGTCAGGGGGGTCGTCCGGTTCGTGCCCGCTGGCGGCCGTCAGGCGCCTCCGGGGGCGCGCGAGGCGGGGGGCCAAGAGTTCGAGGTCGTGAATCCGGAAGGCCGCGTGATTTCGCACATCACGGCCCCGACGATCGAGCGAGCTCAAACCGACCTCGCTCGCGGCAAGAACGCGGGTTGGTACCCGCGCGGCTCTCGTATCAAAGGAGCCCGCATGGATGAGGCGCCGCGCCCGACTCGCAGCGCTCACAATCCTGGCGTTCAACGGAGATCGACTCGAAGACGGTAAACGATGCCCGTTCGCTCTAGAGGCCGCGGTTGCTACCAGTGGGGTTCCCACGGGAAGATTTACTGCGGCCGTGGGGCTCGCCGGAAGGCCGAGAAGCAGGGACGAGCGGCCTACTCGCATGGGTATCAAGGACACGAGAAGGAGACCACGATGACGCGCAAGAAGCAAAACACCAAGGTTGCAGGTAGAGGGCGGAGAGTTCGGGGCGTTGTGAGGGCTCCTTCTTTCGCGCCTCAATCGAATGCATCGGAAGGAGCCGAAGCCGCCGGTGAGCAGTACGCCAGCGACCAACTCCAAGGCGACTACTTCATGGACTGGGTTCGAGAACAAATGCTCGAAGCGAGCCGTGCGAAACCTTCCGAGATGCTCCCGCTCGAGACGAAGTCCGACGCGCTCGTGATCGCCAAGAACATGCTCCAGCAACTCTTGTGGGACACACAGCGAGGTTTGGAGAAACGGGAAATGGATGACTTGCTCGGGGCCGTAGGCGTTCAAGGGTCCGACGAGACCGCTACCGCTTTCTACGAAGGGTTCAAGAAAACGCTCGATGCCTCACGCGATTGGCTCGCGGACGAGCTCTTGCAGATCAAACAGGAGATGCGCTCGTCTCGCGTGAGCGAAGCGCGTCGTAGTACGCCGGACTCGGGACCGACAACGCTCACCATCGACGACGGCTTGGAGGCACGACGCTTGAGAGTTGGCGTGCCTAGTAAGACGTTGAAGGCATCGACCGAAACTTGGGTCGTTCACCGTCCGGGAGACCCCGGCAACTCGGTGCTGCAAGTAGACATCTTCAAGCCGCAGGGACGCCCTTGGGCGGCGTGGACTGGCAATTTCACACGCGCTCGAGACCGAGAGATCGCCGAGCGCGTCGCAGCGGCGCGTAACGGGACCGGTGCGCGCGAAGCGCGTCAGACACGCTCCCCAAAAGCCAAAAGGTCGGTGCGGCGACGGCGCTGACCGACCCGATCGCGAACGAGATCGAACTACAGAAAATGGCAGTTTGGTCGTCGCAACGCGAGCGAGACGTGCCCGACGCGCTACTTCTACGTGCCGATCAGATTGCTTCTGGAGGCGGCGAACCCCAGATTCTCGACCAAGACACCTTCGATCGGCATAGACAGGAGATAGCCGACGCGCTCCTCGCAGAACGGGCGTCGTTTCTTCGCACGATACCGCCGTGCATCGACGAAGCCGCAGTAGGCCGCAACTCGATCTCCTTCTTCCTTCGCGACACCGGCGAGGAGATCATCGTCATCTCCGGCAAGAAGCGCCAGGCCGTCATGCGCAAGCTCTTGCACGAGGCGGGCACATGCGACTTCGCTGCGCTTCGTCAAATCGCGTTCGCGCACTTGCCGCCTCGACACGCCGATCCCACCAACATCAAAACCCGCGCCGTAGCCGGCGCAGCCTACAAACAAAACGACATCCGCTCGACGCTCACGCACGCCGTCGATCAGACGACCGAGAAACCCCTCTGCGAGCGCGTGAAGCCGGAGAACATACTCGACGACCCGTACGCGGTAGCCGATGAAGACGCTCCGGCGACATGCCCGGTGTGCGCAAAACGAGACCCTCGTTTCAACGATCCGGAGGCTTTGAAAGAGCCGTCGGCGCCATCGCTCGAGGGCCTGATCGAAAACACAAGCGCACGGTACCCGATCGCCGGCAAAGAAGTTGGCGGCCTAACGGTTCGAGATCACGTACCGAATCTCAGTTCGATCGACGGGTACATGGCCGAGTCGGAAACGCTCCCCGGGGTGCGCGTCGTGCCTATGTCTGACCTCGGCAGCCCGAGATCCGTGTTCTACGCTGCGGACGACTTCGCGCGGAGTGAGCGACTCGCGGGGGCGATCGAAGAGTCGCAAGAGATCAACCCGCTGATCATCGGCGTCGACGAGAAGGGCCCTTTCATCATCGAGGGAGCCCACCGCTTCGTCGCGCTCTACAACTTGAAAGTGAAAGAGTTCCCTGCCATCGTTGTGGTCGGGCGTGAATAGGAGACCCCATGCCGTCGTTGGACCCGCTAGGAGACATCATCTTTTGGTCGCGCCAGCTCTCCGAGCACGCGCTGTTCTTGAACCTCGGGCTAGAGGTCGAACCGTACAAGGCGCAAGCCGCAGCACTTCATGAGGACTGGGAACACGCACGGGCGTGGCTCACGAAATCGCAAGGACTCGATGCGGCGAAGGCGATCGTTTCGGAGCCTACGAAGAACCTGGCCTCCTTCACACAAGAGGTGCTCGATCTTCAAAAATCCGGCAAGTGGATGGGGTGGCTCTTCCCGTTGTTCGTCGATCACACGCTGCGAGAGCTCATCTACTTCGTCGCTCGTGTTTGGGAGGGCGGGCTCCCCACCGAGCTCACGTACTGTCAGAACATCACGTTCATGCGTGAACACGCCGAGTTCGCGGCACACCTCATCGATCCATCTGCGACCGCTCTCGTCGCCGATGCCCAAGGGATCGTCAGTGAGTTCTACAACCTGAAAGGCGGATGTCACGCGCTCACGCAGGACTACATCAACCTCGGTCTCAAGGCGGGCACGCGCCTCGATACGTACTTCCGTACGCAGCCGGTGTCGGCCTCGAGTGGAAAGTCTGTCATTCACCCGGTGCTCGCCGAGCACGTGATTCGTGAAGGGCAACGGTTCCTCGAGACGATAAGCGCGCTCTCTGTGCCCGCGCTCTAACGAGTATCTTTCTTGCCCGGTAGCGGGATCGTCGGCGCCGGCGTCATCTTGGTATCTCGTACAATGGGCGGCACGAACCCGCCTGGAGCGGTGAGTCCACGAGACTGCGCGCGCACCGCCGCCATCTCAGTAGAGATTCCTGTCACCGGCGTTCGGTCCGGATCCGATTGCATCATCCCCCGTAGCCTGTTGCGTAGCGTTGTGACGTCGTTCTCGAGCATCGGAAGCCTGTCGAACACGTCGGCGATGTCGCGTAATTTTTTCACCACCGACGCTCGATCCAAGATCGTCAAAAGAGCCTGGAACTCACCGAGCGCTTTGTCGGCTAGTCTCAACACCGCATCTAACGCCGCCCTATCGGTCGCCACCGCGTCACTGTAACACGAAGGGGGTTGTCAAGGTCCGTGCCACTGGATTACGGTTCCAACATGTCGAACACACACGCCTTCGGGCGCGATGGGGGATCCACGTGAAAACCATAGTAGTTGCGGCGTGGCTCGCCACCGAGCTGGCCAAGTTGCCCGGATCTCATGCGCCTGGAGAGACGCGCGAGGAGTACATCGATCGGTCCAAGGAGGTGGCTACGGCCCTCGCCGAAGAGGCCACTCCGTACGCCAACGGGACCGGCTGGACATCCACCGAGCTAGCCGCCGCCGGCGCCATCATCTGGTACAGCGAGACCCTACTCGACAAGCGCATTCAGGTTGGCGAGCAGCACCCGGTGTGGACCCAGGATCACGGCCTCGCGCGGTGCGGCATGCAGCTCCACGTGTCCGGGCTCGTGCCGCAGGACGTGTGGGAGCGCCTGGCGGGCCCCGGCATCGACCCCATCCACCTGTGCGCTCAGTACGGCCTCCGCGTCGTCGTGGCGCAGGCACGGCAGTGCGGGGTGTTCATCGGCTTCCGGGCGAACCGTGATCGCGTCGCGAAGACGTTCGCGAGCTACGCGAGCGGTGGCAAGTGCGTGCCCTCAGACCGCGACTGGCAGCGCGCAGACCTGTGGTTGAAGATGATGGCTGGCCGTCCCGACCACGAGAAGAAAACGCTCCCGGGGTATCGCCGGGCGGGCCCTCGAGAGATCCCACCGAAAATCTTGTCATCTGCGCGCGGCATCGCATCCGAGATCGGCAGGGAGCCTGAGATTGTCCCAGGATTCAAACGCACGGAGTACGGTCCCGACGGCCGCGTGTTCGTGTCTCTCGTCGAGAAGCACGCCGAGGGCAAGATCGGCGTGTCGGTCTTCATCGAAGACCCACCCACCAAGCACTAGAGGACCGGGAGGGGCACCGAACCTCCCACATGGCGCGGTGCCCCCGTCTCGTCGAAACGAGTGGCGGCGGGTTGGTAGCTCGGGTGCGGAGCCTCCGTCAAGCGTCAGGGCAGCCGGGGATCTTTCCGGTCGCTATCACCTTGAACGCCGACACGAGCAGGGGCCCGTACATGTGCTTCGGCACGGGGATACCCTTCTCTTTCGACGCCTGCTCCAGTGCGGCACCGAACGTGGTTCCTCTCTCGTTCGAGCTCCCTAGGATCTCAACCATGCGCTGGAGCACCGGCGCGTAGGTCATCGGGTCGTTGCACGGGTCTGTGATCATCGTTTCTTCTCTTCGACGACAGCGTCGTTTCCGTCGGTGATGGTGTATCTCAAAAGTCTCGAGTGGGTCCTGAGCTCTGACCTGTCCAGCCACCCGGAGATCGCTTCGAGCGTACGACCGCGAACGACCACCTCCTCAGAACCTCCGTAGAGCATGACGAAGGTCACGATCATGAACTCCGGTGGGCGCATCACGAGGTGGAGCTTGAAAGGGAGCGAGGTGTCGTCTGGATGCTTGCACTCCCCCGTGTGCTTGATCAGTTTCACAACGTCGGCGTTCATCGGCGTGCCTTGATTCTCGGTTTCTTCTCGAGAATCAATCGCAGCTTCTCGAACGCCTTCGCTTCAAGTTGCTGGATTCTCGTTCGGCTCAAATTGTACCGAACACCGATCTCCTCGAACGTCTGTTCGCGGTACATGCGCGATTCGATGATGTCTCTCTCGCGATCGGAGAGCACCGTACGGTACGCCTCACGCAAGCGCCCGTGCTCAAGAAAGTCCGGGGACGGGTCCCACGACGGGATCGTCATCTCGAACTCTTCGCCGTCTTCACCGACGAGGGTCGTCGATTTCGTGCGCAGACGTCCGCCGTACTGTTTCGCCTTCTCTGTATTTCGGACGATCGGCAAATTGATCGTCCAACGCTGCGACCGCACCAGCTCGAAGCACATGTTCCTCACACGGAACATCGCGTACGACGAGAACTTCATGCCGCGTGTCGAGTCGTAGAGAGGTACAGATTGAGCGACCGCGAGGCGACACTCCGAGAGCAGATCGTCGAACAGGTGCGGTACCCTACGCGCGTACTTTCGAGCCCAGACGATCAGCATCCCTTCGCACGAGGAAACCATACGATCTCGAGCGCACACGTTGCCCGCTACTGCGAGCGCGGCGTACTCCTTCGATTCCTCGATCGTGAGAGGTGTCGTGTCCCGAGGGTTGATGTAGGGACCGTTGTTCGAGTTGGCCGCCGGCGGCCTCGGCATCCGCATCGGAGCAACGTATTCGGGGTACTTGCGCCGGCGACGATCTTCGCCGACGGAGCCGCGACGTTGAAGAGGGGAGGGCATCGGGTTCAGGCTTTCTCGGTGCGCGGGCGTTGAAGTCGTTCGAGCATGCGTCGGTAGCGGTTGATCTCTTCCCTGAGAGCCTTGACCTGCTCGGCGGCGAACTTGGCTTCGGCGTCCCACCCCTCTTCGGTCCACTCGAGGCACCGGGCGATCCACTCGGCGTGCTCGTACTGGGCCCTGGTGAGCTTCTGGGCGATCTGGTGCGAATGAGGCTGCCAGACGATCACGTAGTAGAGGCCCCAAAGAGCAGCGGGAATCGCGAGAAGCTC
>Ga0193712_1000001_pt1 | contig 168009 bp, 147 predicted proteins | sample H3a1metaG_FD_143053 | JGI IMG/M metagenome (GOLD analysis project Ga0193712, IMG submission 143053) | Soil microbial communities from a riparian zone of the East river system, Colorado, United States - H3a1 | ecosystem: Environmental > Terrestrial > Soil > Riparian zone | place: USA: East... | reverse complement strand
CTCTCATGTTACTGTATTATATGTTCTTGGATACTTACTCTTACTTTTTATGTGTTCTGAAAGAATATTTATTAATTGTTATTTCAGGGATGGAGGGAATTGAACCCCCAACCATCGGTTTTGGAGACCGGTATTCTACCTAATTGAACTACACCCCTAAATAATTTACAGCATAGTAACACTTTAAATAGATAAAGTCCATTATTTTATTTTAATATTTTATCTTAAGGCAAAAAGTATGAGTTAATTTTTACTACAGTATTTTAATAAATTCATATTGACTGTTATAAATGAAACTGTCAAAATTAAAATATATGATAAAATTATTTTATTTTTATAATCTATTTTAATGTTTTATATGAATAATTAATTTTTATTCAACAAAACATATTTTCATATTCACTTAAACCTTAATTCAGGTAATAGACATCAATGAAGCTTCCAATTTATTTAGATTATGCAGCAACAACACCAGTTGAAATTCAAGTATTAAAAAAGATGAAAAAATATTTGACATTGAATGGAAAATTTGGTAATGCTGCGTCAAGATCGCATCAATTTGGTTGGGAGGCAGAAGAAGCTGTAGATATTGCTAGAAATGAAACAGCTAATTTAATTAATGCAGATGCTCGTGAAATTATTTTTACTTCTGGAGCTACAGAATCTAATAACCTTGCTATTAAAGGTGTTACCGGATTTTATAAAAAGACAGGAAAGCATATTATTACATCTAAAATTGAGCATAAATCTGTTTTAGATACATGTATGGATCTTGAAAGTAAAGGATTTTCTGTGACTTATTTAAATTCGTTTAAAAATGGTTTAGTGGATTTAAATAAATTAAAAACAGAAATTAGAAAAGACACTGTATTAGTTTCTATTATGCATGTAAATAATGAAATAGGTATTATACAAGATATCTCAGCTATTGCTAAATTATGTAAAAAAAATAAAATTTTTTTCCATGTTGATGCAACACAAAGTGTAGGAAAAATAGAAATTGATGTTAAAAAATTAGATATAGATTTAATGTCATTTTCTGCACATAAAATTTATGGACCAAAAGGTGTTGGAGCTTTATATGTACGTCGTAGACCTAGAATACGATTAATAGCTCAAATACATGGTGGAGGTCATGAAAGAGGTATGCGATCTGGGACTTTACCTGTTCATCAAATTGTCGCTATAGGTGAAGCATGTAAATTAGCTAAAAAAAAATTAGATATTGATAGTCAACATATCATTATATTGAGAAATCGGCTATGGAATGGAATTAAAAAAATTGAAGAGGTTTATTTAAATTCTGATTTGCAATATGGATCGCCTTACATTCTCAATGTTAGTTTTAGTTATGTTGAGGGGGAATCATTAATTATGGCATTAAAAGATTTAGCAGTGTCATCTGGATCTGCTTGTACTTCAGCTAGTTTAGAACCATCTTATGTGCTTAAAGCGTTAGGATTGAAAGATGAGTTAGCACATAGTTCTATTCGTTTTTCTTTTGGACGGTTTACAACAATATCAGAAATTGATTTTACAATTGTCTTAATTCATAAAGCCATTAAACGGCTACGAGCATTATCACCATTATGGGAAATGTTTAAATCAGGGATTGATATCGATAGTATTAACTGGGAACATAATTGAATATTTATTTTTTAAGGTAATATATATGACTTATAGTAAAAAAGTAATGGATCACTATGAACATCCACGTAATGTTGGTTCATTTACTGATATAGATTCTAGTATTGGAGTAGGTTTAGTAGGTGCTCCATCTTGTGGAGATGTTATGCAACTACAAATAAAAGTAAAAAATGGCATCATTCAAGATGCTTGTTTTAAAACATATGGTTGTGGTTCTGCGATTGCTTCCAGTTCATTAATGACTGAATGGGTAAAAGGTAAATCATTAGAAGAGGCTGTTAACATAAAAAATACAAAAATTGTTGAAGAATTAGAATTACCTCCTGTAAAAATACATTGCTCAATTTTAGCTGAAGACGCGATTAAAGCTGCAATTTCTGATTATAATAGCAAAAAAAAATAATATTTTTAAATTCGTGCTGGGAGATCAGCTCAGCACATTTAAATATTTCATTTTTAATCCTATGATTACATAAAAATATTATTGAGTGATATATGAATTATTTTAAGTTATTTGATTTACCTGAAAGTTTTAATATTAATGTTAAATTATTAACTAAAAATTTTTATAAGTTACAACGTCAATTTCATCCTGATAAAATCAATTATCATCCTGAATATGCTAAAGAAGATATGTTAAAACATTCAATTTTAATTAATAAAGGATATCGAGTATTAAAAGATTTTTTAAAACGTGCAGAATATCTCTTATTGTTAAATGGGTTTAATTTACAAGATAAAAAAAATATTTTATGTGATAAAGATTTTTTAATTGAGCAATTTAACTTTTATGAAGAAATAGAAAAAATAAAAAAGTTACCTTTAGATTTAATGCGTATTAATGATATTTCAATGCGTATTAAAAAAATAAATAATCAATATTATACTGAATTGATCCAACGATTAAAAGAAAAAAAATGGAATCAGGCAATGTTTATTTTACATAAATTATTATTTTTTAAAAAATTAAAAATGAGTATAGATAAAATACAATGTTAATTGCATATAAAAAATTAATATACACAATTATTTCAATGTAAAAATTACAGTATTTTAAATGCGGAAAATAAATTTATGCCAAAAATTATATTTTTACCACATAAATTGTTATTACCTAAAGGTGGAACTTTTTTTGCTAATTTAAATGATACTATTTTAGATGTTGCATTAAATAATAATATTAAATTAGAACATGTTTGCGAACGATCATGTGTATGTACAACATGTCATTGTATTATTCGTAAAGGTTTTACATCATTATCATCAATTAGTGAGCAAGAAGAAGATATTTTAGATAAAGCATGGGGTTTAGAATCAGATAGTCGACTAGCTTGTCAAGCAAAGATACAAGATCAAGATCTTGTAGTAGAAATACCATATTATTCCAGTCATGTGATTCAAGATTAATTATGATTCTTAAGGAAGTACAATAGATTACTAAAATATATTTTTGGTATTAAATTTTTATCTTAAAAAATAAATAATCTATTGTGCTTCCTGATAATGTTTTATTGTAACCATTTTTATATAAATTAGTATTTTAGTTATTTTTAAAATGCAATAAAATTGGCATGCCTGTAATTTTTAATATCTTTTGAAAATAATTTTTTAGATATTTTTTATAGTTATCTTGTAGATATTGTATTTTTTTACCATGTATAATAATTTTTAATGGTTGATATCCACCTGCATGAGCGTATTTTAATTTTATTTTATTACTATTGATAATTGGTGGTTGTTGATTTTTAAAAGCAGATAACATAGTTCTAGTTAATAGTGAAGCATTAAATTCTTTTATAGAAACACGATGTATATCATGAATATTTTGAATTATTTTTTTTATTCCTATTTTATATTTTGCTGAAATAAAATGGATATTAATAAAATGAGCAAATTTTAATTTAAAATTAATATGATCTTGTAGAATACGTTTTTCTTTCTTGGTTAATAAATCACATTTGTTCACTGCTATTATTATTGATTTACCTGATTTTATTATAAAGTCACATAAAGCTAAATCATGATTTGAAATATTATTTTTAGCATCTATAACAAGAATAACTATATTAGTATATTTAATATTTTGAAAAGTTTTATCTATTGCAATTTTATCTATATAGTGATTTTTATTATTTTTTCTTATTCCGGCTGTATCAATAAAAATAAAATTCTTTTTATAGCTTGCAAAAGGTACCCAAATGCTATCTCGAGTAGTTCCAGGTATATTATCAGTAATTAATCTTTCTGATTTTATATATGAGTTCACAAGAGTAGATTTTCCTACATTGGGTTTTCCTACAATAGTAATTTTTATAGGATCATTATTCGTGTAAGAATATTTTTTTTTTGTAATTTTTGTAGATAATAATTTTTTTGTATTTAAATTATTTAATTTTGGATTATATGACAATATAGAATAAATATATTTCTCAAATAAAGATTGTACTTTATTTCCATGTAGCGCGGAAATAGAATGTACATTTTTAAATCCTAAAGCGTAGAATTCAAAGTTTTCATAATTTTCATTAATATTATCTATTTTATTTGGTATAACAATTGTTTTTTTTTGATATATACGTATTGTTTTAGCTATTTCTAAATCTTCTGGCATAATGCCATCATGATGATTAACAATAAATAAGATTAAATTAGATTCTTGAATAGCGATTAAAGTTTGATGTAATATTTTTTCATCTAGTTTGTTTTTATTAAAAGTAATACCAGCAGTATCGATGACACGTATGTTTTGATGAGTATTTTTAATGTATCCGTATTGTCTATCTCTTGTTAAACCTGGTGTACCAGTGATTAATGCATTACGTGTTGCTGTTATGCGATTAAATAATGTTGATTTTCCTACATTTGTTCTACCTATTATGGCAATTGTGTATTTCATTTTTATTAATCTCTAAAATTATAAATATTTACTAAAAATTTAGTCATTCTTTTAAATTAAAAATATTAGGTTTTTAATAGAAATGAATTATCTAAGATAAATAGTTAATGTTAAAGTATAAATTTATTGATTTTGAATATGGGTTATAAAATAAAGTTTATTATACTGCATTAACTAAAATAATAGTAATAAGACATATTTTTGATTTTAATATTTTAGATATTGTTGTAATTCATAGTATTAAATTATTATAAATTGATATTTATTATGTCAATATAGAAAATATTTTTAAATATAAAAGAACCATTATTATTTATAATGATTAATGTTCTTGTTTCTATAAATACAAACTCATTGATTTGTATAGTATGTAATTTATATTTTATTTTTAGTATCATTTTGTTAATAAGAAACAGATAACAATAATTGAACATACAGATTAATGAGTTCTTATACGATAATTATTATTAATAAGACTATAAGGATAATTTTATATATTATATACATTAAAATATTTTTTATTTATTTTTGGTAAATTATATATCTCTTTGCATATTGTTTTTATTTTTTGTATTATGAATAATTATTTTAATATTTTTATAATGTAGGTATATTTATGTCTTTTTCAAATTATTTTGATGTAATAATAATCGGTGGAGGACATGCTGGTACAGAAGCAGCAATGGCTAGTGCAAGGATGGGACGTAATACTTTATTACTCACTCAAAATATAGATTCGATTGGTTATTTATCATGTAATCCTGCTATTGGAGGAATTGGTAAAAGTCATTTAGTGAAAGAGATAGATGCTTTAGGTGGTATAATGGCTAAAGCAGTCGATCAATCAGGAATTCAATTTAGAATTTTAAATTCCACAAAAGGTCCTGCGGTAAGAGCTACACGTGCACAAATTGATAGAAAAATTTATGCATTATCTATAAAAAAAATATTAAATAATCAAAAAAATCTATTATTGATTCAAGACGAAGTAAGTGATCTGATTATCAAAAATAATTATGTTTTAGGTATTGTCACAATTAAAAAAAATAAATTTTATGGAAAATCAGTAATTTTAACTACAGGAACATTCTTAGGAGGTAAAATTCACATTGGATTACAAAGTCAATCAGGAGGACGATTAGGTGATACAGCATCTATTATGTTAGCTAATCGTTTACGCGAAATGCCTTTTCGAATCAGTAGATTGAAAACAGGTACTCCCCCTCGACTTGATGCTAATACTATAAATTTCAAACATTTATCTATACAACATGGAGATACTCCTACTCCTGTATTTTCATTTTTAGGTCATCAATCAGAACATCCTTTACAAGTGCCATGTTATATCACTAATACAAATGAATATACACATAAAATTATAGAAGATAATTTAAATCAAAGTCCTATGTCAACAGGTATAATAGAAGGTATTGGACCACGATATTGTCCTTCTATTGAAGATAAAATCATTCGTTTTTCTAGTCGTAAATCACATCAAATATTTTTGGAACCCGAAAGTTTATCTGGAAACGTTATATATCCTAATGGAATATCAACTAGTTTACCTTTAAATATTCAAAAAAAATTTATTAGATCCATTAAAGGTTTAGAAAAAGCAAAAATTATTAAACCAGGTTATGCAATAGAGTATGATTTTTTTGATCCCAGAGACTTAAAACCTACTTTAGAAAGTAAATTTATTAAGGGTTTATTTTTTGCAGGTCAAATCAATGGTACAACTGGTTATGAAGAAGCGGCTGCTCAAGGTTTGTTAGCTGGTATTAATGCTAGTTTATATGTTTCTGGTGCTGATACTTGGATTCCTTTAAGAAGTCAGGCGTATTTAGGTGTTTTAATTGATGATCTTTGTACTAAAGGTACTAAAGAACCTTATCGGATGTTTACAGCAAGAGCAGAATATAGATTAATGTTAAGAGAAGATAATGCAGATTTACGTTTAACAGAAATTGGAAGAAATCTAGGTTTAGTGGATAATCTTCGATGGAAACGGTATAACGAAAAGTTATTTAATGTTAATCAAGAACTATTGAGATTAAAAAATTTAACTGTATCACCGAATTCTAAAAATGTAAAAGCATTAAATAATATTTTAGAAAAAAAATTAATTAAAGAATCTAATGCAGAAAATTTATTAAAACGTTCAGAAATAACTTATCAACGTTTGATGAAATTAGATTTTTTTGGTCCTGGTTTATTAGATTTAGAAGCATCAGAACAAGTTGAAATTCAGATTAAATATGCAGGTTATATTCTTCGTCAACAGGATGAAATCAAACGTCATTTAAATAATGAGAATACGATACTAGATATAGTAGATTTTAATGCAGTGAAAGGATTATCTAATGAAGTAATTTTAAAGTTAAATTCTTATAAACCATTTTCTATTGGTCAAGCATCTCGTATTTCAGGAATTACACCAGCTGCAATTTCTATTTTATTATTGTATCTTAAGAAAAAAAATTGTTTTTATAAATAATCTTTTTATTGTTAAAATAAATTTTTATTATTATTAATTGTCATACATTAAAGAATATTTAAAAAACCAGTGTATTAAATAGATATCATATATAAAAATGATATGTTGATCTTTATTTAAAAATTTTTTTTAATACTATTCGACATTTTTTATAATTATATTATCTTTAAATAATTTATTTTATAATATATTTTGTTTAAAATACAGGAGTTAAGAATGACTTCAGGAGTATTATTTAACCCTCAAACATATATCAGTCATCACTTAAATCACTTACAAATGGATTTAAAAACTTTTAATATAATTAATCCAGAAAAAATATCTTTAGAGAATTTTTGGGTATTAAATCTTGATTCAATATTTTTTTCTATTCTATTAGGTTCTATATTTTTAATCTTATTTTATACAGTATCAAAAAATATGACATTATATGTTCCTGGTAAATTGCAGTCTGTAATAGAATTAATATTTAATTTTATTAATGCTAATGTACAGGAAATTTATGGTATTAAAAGTAAACTAATTGCTCCATTATCATTGACGGTATTTGTTTGGATATTATTGATGAATATTATGGATTTATTACCTATTGATTTACTACCATTAATTGGTCAATATATATTTAATCTTCCAGCTTTGCGTGTAGTGCCATCTGCAGATGTGAATATTACTTTATCGATGTCTATTAGTATTTTTATTTTAATTTTATTTTATAGCATTACAATAAAAGGTATGATCAGTTTTTTAAAAGAGTTAGTTTTACAACCATTTAATTATCCAGTATTATTTATTTTTAATTTGATATTAGAAAGTGTGAGTTTATTATCTAAACCAATTTCTTTAGGATTAAGATTATTTGGTAATATGTATGCAGGAGAAATGATTTTTATTTTAATTGCAGGATTATTACCATGGTGGTTGCAGTGGATTTTAACTGTACCTTGGGCAATTTTTCATATTTTAATTATTTTACTTCAGGCATTTATTTTTATGATATTAACAATTGTATATTTATCTATGGCTTCAAAAAAACACTGATTTATTTTATTAGAATTTGGAGGTCGTATATGGAACATTTAAATGCGGATATAATTTATATGGCAGTTGCTGTTATGATTGGAATGGCAGCAATAGGAGCTTCTGTAGGTATTGGTATTTTGGGTAGTAAATTTTTAGAAGGTGCAGCAAGACAACCGGATCTTGTTCCTTTATTACGCACTCAATTTTTTGTTATTATGGGATTAGTAGATGCTATTCCTATGATTGCAGTAGGACTTGGTTTATATATATTATTTGCTATTGCATAGAAGTGTATATTAATTAATACAATAACTTTTTAAATATATAATTTATAATGGAAAAGTAATAGACTTTTAAATAGTATTAAATCTTTGCATTATTTTTTAGTGCAAAGATTTAAAGTTTATTTTATAAGAAGGTATAATACTGTGAATCTGAATGCGACCATTTTAGGGCAGGGTATTTCATTTTTTTTGTTTGTTTGGTTTTGTATGAAATATATATGGCCTCCTATTTTAATTGCTATAGAAGAACGACAAAAGAACATTTCTGATAGTTTGTTTTTTATAAAAAAAGAAAGAAAAAATTTATTATTAGATCAGAATAACGTTCGTCATGAAATTGAATGTGCGAAAAAAGAAGCTTTTAAGATTATAAATAATGCTAATCAACAACGTGATATCATTTTAGAAAATGCTAAAACTGCAGCTACAAAAGAAAGTGATGCTATTTTTATAAAAATGCAATTAGACATAGAAACAGAAAGAACACAAATGTTGGAAAGAATACATCAAGATGTAGGTAATTTAGCATTAAAGATTGCAGAAAAAATAATAGAACGTTCTGTAAGAAAAAATGAAAACAATGATATAATAAATCAGTTTATTAATAAATTATAATTTAAGAGGGATAATTTTTTTGATATTTAAATGTAGTATAGCGTATATATATGCGAAAGTCATTTTTGATCTTGCAGTTGAAAAAAAAACATTTGAAAAATGGACAATGATGTTAAATATTGCGGTGCAAATAAGTCGTGATAAAAAAATTAAGAATAGTCTTTCAGGTGTTTTACCTTCTCAATATATTGCAGAGATATTTAACACTATTGGTGAAAATATATTTGATATCCAATTTAAAAATTTAATAAGAGTAATGGCTGATAATAAAAGGTTAAATCTTTTAAATAATGTATTAAGAGAATTAAGGATATTAAATAATAATTATGAAAATATTATAGATGTTGAAGTGATATCATGTGATACATTGAATAAATATCAATTAAATAATATTGATAATTTTTTAAGTCAAAAATTTAATAAAAAAATTAACTTAAAATGTCAAATAGATAATTCTATAATAGATGGATTTATTATTAAGGTAAATGATACGGTAATTAATATGTCGATTCATAATCGTTTAAAACAGTTAGAAAATTTTTTACAGTCTTGAGAGAACTTATAATATGCATTTACATTCCAATGAAATTAGTGAATTAATAAAACAGCGTATTACTCAGTTTAATATAATTAATGATACTTATAATGAAGGTACTATTATTTCAGTCAGTGATGGCATTATAAGAATTTATGGTCTATCCGACGTTATGCAAGGAGAGATGATATTATTATCTGATAGACAATATGCTATAGCTTTAAATTTAGAAAAAGATCTCGTTGGTGCAATTGTTATGGGGCCATATACTCATATTGTTGAAGGCGATAAAGTTCGTTGTACTGGTCGGATTCTTGAAATTCCAGTAGGTCGTAATTTTTTAGGCAGAGTGATAAATACCCTAGGTTGTCCGGTTGATGGAAAAGGTATGATTAAACCTGACAGATTTTCTGCTATTGAAGCATGTGCCCCTGGAGTAATTGATAGGGAATCAGTTACAGAATCTATGCAAACAGGATATAAAGCTGTAGATGCTATGATTCCCATAGGACGTGGTCAACGAGAATTAATTATAGGTGATCGACAAACTGGAAAAACAGCTTTGGCAATAGACACAATTATTAATCAGCGTTTATCAGGTATACGATGTATATATGTAGCGATTGGACAAAAAAATTCAACAGTAGCAAATGTTGTTAAAAAATTAGAAGATTATAATGCTTTAAGTAATACTATTGTTATTATTGCTTCAGCATCTGAATCAGCTGCACTGCAATATTTATCACCGTATTCTGGTTGTACTATGGGTGAATATTTTCGTGATTTAGGAGAAGACGCGTTAATTGTTTATGATGATTTATCAAAACATGCTATTGCTTATCGTCAGATATCTCTTTTATTAAGAAGACCACCTGGTAGAGAAGCGTTTCCTGGAGATATTTTTTATTTGCATTCTAGACTGTTAGAACGATCTGCCCGAGTCAATCTAGAATATATTCGTAAAAATAAAAATGATAATATTATATCTAATAAAACTGGTTCTTTAACGGCATTACCGATTATTGAAACACAAGGAGGAGATGTTTCTGCATTTATTCCTACTAATGTAATTTCTATTACTGATGGACAAATTTTTTTAGAAGCGAATTTATTTAATGCAGGTATTCGTCCTGCTGTAAATCCAGGTATTTCTGTATCTCGGGTAGGTAGTGCTGCACAAAGCGATATTATAAAAAAATTATCTATTGGTATTCGTACAGCTCTTGCACAATATAGAGAATTGGCTTCATTTTCACAATTTTCTTCTGATTTAGATGAAATTACACGAAAACAATTAATATATGGTAAAAAAATAACAGAATTATTAAAACAAAATCAATATTGTCCGTTATCAATTGCAGAACAAGCAATAATTTTTTTTGCAGCTGAAAAAGGTTTTCTGAATGATGTAGCATTAGAAAAGATTATATCTTTTGAACAGTCTATATTAGTTTTTTCTCATCAACAATATTTTTCTTTAATAAAAAAAATCAATACATATAAAATATTAAATACTGATATCGAAAATGATCTTACAGAATTAATCAAAAACTTTAAATTAACTCAGTGTTGGTAGTATTTTTCTCAGTTATGTTTATATTAAAATTGAAAATATTAACAAAGCTATTTAGAGGATTGATAAATGGCTGCTGAAAAAGAAGTACGTAATAAAATTAACAGTATTATTAATACAAAAAAAATTACAAAAGCTATGGAAATGGTATCTATAGCTAAAATGAGAAAAGCAGAATCACAATTGTATGCAAGTCGACCATATTTTAAATCAATAAAAACGATAATTCATAATTTACAAAATAGTAGTTTAAAATATCAACACTGTTATTTCAAAAATAAAGTAATTAGCAAACGTATTGCTTTTATTATAGTGTCGACTGATCGAGGATTATGTGGTAGTTTAAATAGTAATCTTTTTAAAAAAATATTAGAAGTAATACAGATCTATGATAAAAAAAAGATATTATGTGATTTTATAATATTTGGTTTAAAAGGATATATGTTTTTTAATGCATTGCATAGTAATATTTTTTCTAAAGTTATTAATTTTGGTCAAGTATCTAATCTATCTAAATTTTCATATTCTATAGAAAAAATATTATCTCGTTATAAAATGGGGTCAGTAGATAAGTTATTTTTAGCTTATAATAAATTTAATAATACTATACATCAAATTCCTATAGTGACGAAATTATTACCAATTTCGATAAAAGATATAAAAAAAATGAATAAAAATAGCATATGGGATTATATATATGAACCGAATGCTAAATTTATTTTAGATACTTTATTATATCGTTATATTGAATCTCAAATATATCAAGGTATATTGGAAAATATAACTAGTGAACATGCTGCTCGTATTATTGCAATGCATACTGCTACAGATAACAGTGATCATTTAATTCAAGAATTACAATTAATTTATAATAAAACTCGTCAAGCAAGTATAACCAGAGAACTTACTGAAATTGTTTCAGGAGCCTCTGCAGTTTCGTTAGATCATTAAATTAGTTAGAGGTTTTAAAAGGATGGCTGTAGGAAAAATTATTCAAATTATTGGTGCTGTAGTTGATGTTGAATTTTCTCAGAGATCGATTCCAAAGATTTATAATGCCTTGGAAGTTAAAAATCAACGTATACCACTTATTTTAGAAGTACAACAACAATTAGGTTCTGGTATAGTAAGAACTATTGCGATGGGATCTTCTGATGGTTTAAAAAGAGGTGTATCTGTTATTGATCTAAAACATGCTATTAAAGTTCCTGTTGGCACTGCTACACTAGGTCGTATTATAGATGTTTTAGGCCATCCTATAGATATGAAAGGTCCATTAGTTGATAAAGAAAATAAAGACATTGAATATTGGGAAATACATAGAACACCTCCTAGTTATAAAGACCAGTTAAACTCTCAAAATATTTTAGAAACAGGGATTAAAGTTATTGACTTAATATGTCCATTTTCAAAAGGTGGAAAAGTGGGACTGTTTGGTGGAGCAGGTGTTGGAAAAACTGTGAATATGATGGAATTAATTCGAAATATTGCAATTGAACATTCTGGTTATTCTGTATTTACTGGAGTAGGTGAAAGAACGCGAGAAGGAAGTGATTTTTATCATGAAATGCAAGCATCTAATGTTTTGGATAAAGTATCACTTGTTTATGGTCAAATGAATGAACCACCAGGTAATCGATTAAGAGTAGCTTTTACAGGATTAACTTTAGCTGAGAAATTTCGTGATGAAGGTAGAGATGTTTTATTGTTTATTGATAATATTTATCGTTATACATTGGCAGGCACAGAAGTATCAGCATTATTAGGTCGTATGCCATCAGCAGTAGGATATCAGCCTACTCTTGCAGAAGAAATGGGAATGTTACAAGAACGTATTACTTCAACAAAAAATGGTTCTATTACTTCTGTACAAGCGGTATATGTGCCTGCAGATGATTTAACTGATCCTTCTCCTGCTACAACCTTTGTTCATTTAGATTCAACAGTTACTTTAAGTCGGCAAATAGCAACATTAGGAATATATCCTGCGGTTGATCCATTGAGTTCTACAAGTCGAAACTTAGATCCTAATATTATAGGTATAGATCATTATAATACAGCGCGAGGAGTACAATCTATTTTACAAAGATATCAAGAATTAAAAGATATTATTGCTATATTAGGTATGGATGAATTATCTGAAGAAGATAGATTATTAGTATCCAGAGCTCGAAAAGTACAACGTTTTTTGTCACAACCTTTTTTTGTAGCGGAAGTATTTACTGGTTGTCCAGGAAAATATGTATCTTTAAAAGATACTATTCGCGGTTTTAAAGATATTATTACAGGTCAATTAGATAATATTCCAGAACAAGCTTTTTATATGATTGGTACAGTTGAAGAAGCGATAAAAAAAGCAAAAAAAATATTATCATAAATTGATTTTTTATTGGATATTAAAATGAATGTTCAATTAAATATAGTAAGCATAGAAAAAAATATATTTTCTGGTTTAGTAAGAAAGATGCAAATATCTGGCAGTCAAGGAGAATTAGGCATTTATCCAGGACATTCACCTTTTTTGACATCTATTAAGCCTGGTATATTATATTTTATTTGTGAATCAGGCATAAAAGAATTATTTTATATTTCTGGTGGTATTTTAGAAGTACAGCCTACTGTAATTACAGTATTAGCTGAAACTATTCTTAATTCTGTAGCACTGAATCATAAATGTATTTTAGAAACAAAAAAACATATTGAAAAAAACATTAACAATAATCTTTCTCATGCACAATATCAAAAATATACCAGAAAACTATCTGAATCTTTAGCACAGTTACGAGTTATTGAAATGATGAAAGTTTTAAAATAACACTATTTAATTTTTAGCGGCAGGGTTTTAATTTATTTCCTGTCGCATATTTATTTAAGATGTGAGTGATTTTATCGAAATATATAATATATTTAATGCATATTAAAATTAGTAATTATATATTTCAAATATCAATGTTTAATGCTTGCAAAGCATGTTGATCTATAAATTTTTTTCTCGGTTCTACAGCGTCTCCCATTAAAGTAGTAAATAATTGATTAGCAGAATATGCATCTTGAATGTTAACTTGTAACATACGTCGTGTTTCTGGGTTCATTGTTGTATCCCATAGTTGATTAGGATTCATTTCTCCTAATCCTTTATATCTCTGAATGGAAATATTTTGTTGAGAATTTTTTATTAAATCATTTAATGATTCTTCTAAATTCTTTATATCATAAATAATATTTTCTTTTATTATAACAGCTTTTTTGGTTATTAATTCTGACATCATTGCATTTAATTGACATATTTTTTTATATTCTTTACTATGGAAAAATGAGTATTCTAATCGGTAATATTTGATACATCCATATCTACAAGTAATGAGTATTGGTAAAAAATTTTTCTTTTCTTTTTCTAATTCAATATCGTATGTATATAGATAGTTTTTTGTAGTTTTATAATTTAATTGATATATTATTTTTTTTATCCAATTTTTTACGTGTTTTTTATTTTCTAGAGTATGTAATACAGGATGATATATTAATTCTTTTAAAAATACAGATGGAAAATGGGTATTTATAGATTGTATTATTTTTTTTATTTCATAATATTTTTTTATCAAAGTATTTAATGAATAATGATTAACAAAATTATTGATGTTATTTTTTATATGTAATTTAGCGCCATCTAATGCTATATCAATTTGGTGTTGTTTCATTGTTTCATTATCTTTAATATAATATTCTGTATTTCCTTTTTTTATTTTATAAAGAGGAGGTTGAGCTATATATAGATAACCTTTGTTAATAATTTCTGGCATTTGTCGATAAAAGAATGTTAACAGTAATGTGCGAATATGAGAACCATCAATATCAGCATCGGTCATGATAATAATACGATGATATCTTAATTTTTCTAAATTATATTCTTCTTTTCCTATACCACATCCTAGTGCAGTAATTAAAGTGGCCACTTCTTGCGAAGATAACATTTTTTCAAAACTAGATTTTTCTACATTTAATATTTTTCCTTTTAATGGTAAAATAGCTTGATTTTTTCTATTTCTTCCTTGTTTAGCAGATCCACCTGCTGAATCGCCTTCGACTAAATAAATCTCTGAAAAAATAGGATTTTTTTCTTGACAATCCGCGAGTTTTCCAGGTAACCCATTAAAATCTAAAGATCCCTTTTTTCTAGTTATTTCTCGAGCTCGTCGTGCAGCATCTCTTGCGCGAGCTGCATCAATTATTTTATTAATAATATTTTTAGCATCATTTGGATTTTCTAGAAGATATCCGAATAAATGTTCATTGACTAAAGATTCTACTATTGATTTTATTTCGGATGATACAAGTTTTTCTTTTGTTTGAGAAGAAAATTTAGGATCAGGTATTTTGACTGAAATAATAGCTATTAACCCTTCTCGTGTATCATCTCCAGTAACAATGATTTTTGTTTTTTTATTATATCCTTCTCGATCGATATAATTATTGAATGTACGAGTGATTGCTGTTCGAAAACCGATTAAATGGGTTCCACCATCTTCTTGGGGAATGTTATTGGTAAAACAATGTATATTTTCTTGAAAACTATTGTTCCATTGCATAGCAATTTCTACTGTAATGTTTTCTTTTTTATCTAAAAAATAAAATATATTTGGATGAATAGGTATTTTATTATTACTTAAAAATTTTATAAATGATTTTATTCCACCGGTATAATGATAATGATCATTGATATTTTTTGGAATATCTATTAAATGAATAGAAATGTCAGAATTAAGAAAAGATAATTCTCGTAATCGTTTTGACAAAATATCAAATTTAAAATCAATAATATTAGTAAATGTTTTATAACTAGGCCAAAATCTAATTTTTGTACCAGTGTGTTTTGTTGATCCTATTACGGAAAGATTGTTTTGAGGTACACCATTTATATATAATTGATAATATATATTGTTATTTCTATAAATCTTTAATTCTAATTTTTCAGATAATGCATTTACAACAGAAATACCTACTCCATGTAAACCACCTGATACTTTATAAGCATGATCGTCAAATTTTCCTCCAGAATGTAGTACAGTCATTATTACTTCAGCAGCAGATACACCAACTTCGGGATGAATATCAACAGGAATACCTCTGCCGTTATCTTTTATAGATACTGAGTTATCATTGTTAATAGTAACAATAATTTCTTTACAATATCCAGCTAATGCTTCATCAATGGAATTATCCACCACTTCAAATACCATATGATGTAATCCTGTACCGTTATCTGTATCTCCAATATACATTCCTGGACGTTTTCTAACTGCATCCAATCCTTTTAAAATTTTAATACTTGATGAATCATAAGAATATGACATGAATCCTCTTACTCAATGGTAATATAGCACTATTATTATAGTGATGATTTTAACATAAATTAGTTTATGTATTATGAAATGATTTTTTTAATATATAAACTAATATTAATATTTTTACACTATGTGTTTTACAATCGTAAAGGCATGATAATATATGAAATTAAAGAGTTTTCTGTTTCCTGTAATTGAATTTTAGAAATAGTTTTGTCTATAAAAAACATAATTGTTTCATGGTGTAATACATTTAATACATCTAAGATATAATTAATATTAATATCAATTTCTATATTCATATTTGAAGAATATTTTAAGTTGATTATTTCTTTTGCTTGTTCGTTTTTATTGTTTGTGCTAATTTCTAATTGATTTTTTTTTAAAAGAAAATGTACTGCATGAAATTTTTCATTAGATAAAATTGCTACACGTAATAGTGATTCTTTTAGTATATTAATATTAACTTCTATAATTTTAATTGGATGATGTATTAGAATTAATCTATAATCTGGAAACGAACCTTCTATTAATTTAGAAGTAATTGTCATGTTTTCCATTTTTATTCTGATGCTATTTAATCCTATTAAAATATTTGATAATTCATCACTATTATCTAATAAACGCATTAATTCTATTATAGTTTTTCTAGGAATAATTATCGAGTAAGGTAATATTGAGAGATTTATTGGCATATTATAAATTGCTATGCGATAACCATCTGTAGCAATAGCTCGGATATTATTCTGATCGATTTCAAGCAGCATACCATTAAGATAATAACGGACATCATGATTAGCCATAGAAAAATAAGTTGCATGTAGCATTATTTTCAATATATGTGGAGAAATATTAAATTGTATCTTAGTTTTAAAATTACATATGCTAGGAAAATTTTTTTCTGATAAAGTCATAAGTGAAAAAAAGCTGTTTTTTGTAATAATAGTCAAATTTTTTTCATAAGATTGTATAGTAATAATAATATTTTTAGATAAACGACGGCAAATATTAAATAATTTCTTTCCAGCAACTGTTGTACTGCCTATTTGATATAATGTTAATATTGGTATTTTAATAATTATTTCAATTTCTAAATTAATAGCGGTTAAAAATAATGTATCTTTATTAGTTTCTAGTAATACATTTTCTAAAATAGAATGAGTATCTTGTTTAACTAATAAAGTATGTATTTTTTGTAGTGCTTTTAACAGTTGATCACGTGATATAGTAAATTTCATAGATTTATGAAGATAATAGTTTAATTAAGTTTGAGTAGTCTTTTTTAATATCATGATTTTCTTCTCGAAGTTGTTCGATTTTTTGACAAGCATGTAACACTGTTGTATGATCTCTTCCTCCGAAAGCATTTCCAATTTCAGATAAACTATGATATGTGAGTTTTTTAGACATTGCCATTGCTATTTGTCGTGGACGAACAATAGATCGTGAACGACATCTAGATAATAAATCAGATATTGTAATATTATAATATTCAGAAACTTGTTTTTGAATATTATCAATTGTAATTAATTTTTCTTCTAAAGCAAATAGATCCTGTAATGCTTCACGAACAAAATCTACGGTAATATTTCGACTAGTAAAATTTGCATTTGCTATAATACAATTTAAAGCACCTTCTAATTCTCGGATATTGGATCTTAAGTTTTTTGCAATAAAAACAGCAACTTCATAAGATAAGTTAATATTATTAATATCTGCTTTATTCATCAGAATATCTACTCTAGTATTTAATTCAGGAGGATGAATAGGTACTGTCAAACCCCATCCAAATCTTGATTTTAATCGATCTTCTAAACCAATAATTTCTTTAGGATAACGATCAGATGTTAAAATAATTTGTTGATTGCCTTCTAAAAGAGTATTAAAGATATGAAAAAACTCTTCTTGTGATCGTTCTTTATTGGCAAAAAATTGAATATCATCCATTAATAAAACATCTATTGAACGGTAATATATCTTAAATTCTTCTATTGTATTATTTTGTAAAGCTCTTACCATATTTTGTACAAAATGTTCAGAATGTATATAAACTACTTTAATTTTAAATTGATTAGATATGATGTTATTTCCTACAGCATGTAATAAATGTGTTTTTCCTAAACCTGTTCCGCCACATAAAAATAATGGATTATATGAATTTCCAGGATTTTTAGAAATTTGATATGTTACTGAACAAGCCAATTGATTAGATTTGCCTTGTATAAAGTTATTAAATTTATATTTTTTATTAAGATTATCAGTATAGGATAATTGTTTTGATATAGAGGTATTATTCCATGCAGATATAAAATTTTTACATTGATAATTTAATGTTATTAATTGTCTTATTTTATCTCCTGTATATTTATTATTTACTTTAAATTTTAACATAGGTGGTTTGTGACCGCAAAAATTATGGAGTAATCGATTAAGATTAGTAAGATATTTATCTTGTACCCAATCTAAAACAAAGCGATTAGGTGCTGACAATTCTAACATATTTTTGTTTAATTTAGCTTTTAAAGGACGAATCCACATACTAAATTCTGTTGGTGGTAAATCATTCTGTAAGCATGCAAGACATTGTTGCCAAAGCGAAAGTGACACGGTCGACTCCACGTGAACAAAATCGATAAGAAAAAAGTATTAAAAATATAAATATAGTTATTATGTATATATATTATATTTTTAAAAAATATAATATTTATTTATATAGTGTATTTTTTTATTACTAACTTTAATAAGAATCTTTAATATTATATCAGAATAAAAAATATGAATATTTTAAAATTTCTTATTCTTGATTTTAGTGATTATTATAGATAGTTAATTTTTATTATTATAATTAAAGCTTGTTGACTCTAATAATAAGCATTATTATTCTTACTGTTATAACTGAAATTTTTAATTTTTTTATTTTTAATATGATATAACTAAAAATAGGTATTTAAAAATTATGAAAAGAACTTTTCAACCTTCTATTTTAAAACGTAATCGATCACATGGATTTCGTGCTCGCATGGCAACAAAAAATGGACGTCATATTTTGTCGCGTAGACGTTCTAAATTGCGTGTTTTTTTAACTGTTTCTTCTAAATAAAAATAAGTATAATGTTTTATTTTTTTTTTAAAAAGAAAATGCGTTTATTAAAATCTCATCATTTTAAATATGTTTTTTTTAAACCATTTAAATTAGAAATATCAGAAATGATTATTTTAGGGCGTTTAAATTCATTACAATATTCACGTCTTGGTCTTAGTATTTCTAAAAAAAATATCAAACATGCATATCAAAGAAATTATCTTAAAAGATTAATGCGAGAAGGTTTTCGATTATCTCAACATAAAATAATAGGAATAGATTTTTTGATTATAGCAAAAAAAAATGCTATGAGACTGAATATTGATCTATGTAAAAAAATGTTGGAGAAAGTATGGTGCGATTATCATCAATAATGTCTCAATGTTTAATATTTATTATTTTAATTTATCAATATTGTATTAGTATATTTATACAACCTTGTTGTCGTTTTGATCCTACTTGTTCTCAATATGCCATGAATGTTATAAAAAAATTTGGATTAAAAAGAGGTATTTATTTATTTTTTAGAAGAATATTAACATGTCATCCTTTTTATGTTAATAATTATAAGGTTATTGTTAAAAAACTTGCCGATAAAAGAGAATATAAATAATGGCTCTACAACGTAATATTTTAATTTTTTCTTTTTTATTTATTTGTTTTTTATTATGGCAGATATGGCAAACCAAAATAACTTCAGATTTAGCAATAAAAAAAATAGAGCAAAATCAAGTTAATTTATTTAATCACACTGCAGTAAATAAAAAAAATATTTTTATTAAAACTAATGTAATATCTTTAAGTATTAATCGTAATGGAGGAGATATAGAACAAGCGAATTTATTAAAATATAAAAATAAATTACATTCGTTACAACCTTTATCATTACTTACCACTACACCAGATTTTTTTTATCAAGCACAAAGTGGATTAACTGGGAAAGATGGTCCAGATAATCCTCATTATAATTTAAGACCTTTTTATAAAACAGCAAAAAGTTATTTTAAATTAAAACATGGGCAACAGTTACGAGTACCCATGTTATGGATTGATACAAATCATATAGTTTATATTAAAACTTTTGTGTTTAAATCGGATACATATGATGTTAAGGTTGAATATACGATCAAAAATAATACTAATAAAACATTAGAGTATTCAATTTTTGGACAATTAAAACAAAGTGTGAATTTACCAAAGATAAAAAATACTCATAGTAACAATTTTGCATTGCAAACTTTTCGTGGAGCTGCATATTCAACTGATGATAATAAGTATAATAAATATAATTTTGGTAATATATCTGAAGATAAAAATTTATATGTTAAAACAAATCATGGTTGGATAGCTATGTTGCAACAATATTTTGCTACAGCATGGATACCTCAGTCTCAAAGAGAAAATATAATATATACATCTAATTTCGGTCATAATATAGTCGGTATTGGGTATAAATCTGATACTTTTTATGTCATTCCAAATACAACTAATAAAGTTTATGCAAAATTATGGATTGGTCCAGAAATTCAAGATAAAATGTCTAATATTGCTTCTAATCTTGATTTGACAGTAGATTATGGTTTTTTATGGTTTTTATCACAGCCACTATTTAAATTGTTAAAAGTGTTATATCATTTAATAGGTAATTGGGGTGTAGCTATTGTATTAATTACCGTCATTATGAGAATTATTATATATCCTTTAAGTAAATCACAATATATTTCAATAGCAAAAATGCGTTTATTACAACCGAAAATAAATGATTTGAAAATAAAATTTGCAGATAACAGAACTCGTCTTAGTCAAGAAATAATGATGTTATATAAAAAAGAAAAAATTAATCCTCTTGGTGGTTGTTTGCCTGTTTTTATACAAATGCCTATTTTTTTAGCATTATATTATATGTTAATGAGTTCAGTAGAGTTGCGTCATGCACCTTTTTATTTTTGGATTCATGATCTATCAAGTCAGGATCCTTATTATATATTACCTGTTATTATGGGTATAACAATGTTTTATATTCAGAAAATTTCTCCTAATACTGTAACTGATCCCTTTCAAAAAAAGATAATGGGTTATTCGCCTATATTATTTACAATATTTTTTTTATGGTTTCCTTCTGGTTTAGTATTGTATTATATTATCAGTAATATAATAACTATTTTACAACAAAAATTTTTTTATTATTATCATAGAAAAATTATAATAAATAAATATCGATAATATATTAAATATCATAATTTATTATTGAATAACAGAGGTTATTATTATTATATGATCTTTAGTAAACACGATACGATCGTTGCACAAATTACTCCTCCAGGAAGAGGAGCAGTAGGTATATTAAGAATTTCAGGTGAAAAAGCTGAAGAAGCTGCATTGCGAATATTAGGGAAAATACCAAAAGTCAAATATATAAATTATTTATCTTTTTTTGATGAAGAAGGAAGGATCATAGATAAGGGTATAGCTTTATGGTTTGTTAAACCATATTCTTATACTGGAGAAAATGTCTTAGAATTACAAGGACATGGAAGTCCTATTATATTAGATTTATTAATAAAAAACATTATTGCTATACCAGGGATTAGATTAGCACGTCCTGGCGAATTTTCTGAACGTGCTTTTTTAAATGGTAAGTTAGATTTAGCGCAAGCTGAATCTATTGCAGATGTAATTAATGCTAGTTCTGAACAAGCAGTAAGATTATCTTTAAAATCATTACAAGGTTTATTTTCTATGCATATTAATAAATTAATAAAAAGTGTTACTCAAACACGTATAGATTTGGAAGCTGTAGTCAATTTTCCTGAAGAAAATATTCACGTGAATTTTGAGAAAGACATTGAAAATAAATTAAAATCTATAATATCTAATATGAATCATATTTTGGATTTATCTAAAAAAGGCAGTATTTTACGAGAAGGTAAAAAAATTGTTATTGTAGGTCCGACTAATGCAGGAAAATCTAGTCTTTTTAATGCATTATCATATACTAATTCTGCTATTGTAACTGATATAAAAGGTACTACTCGAGATTTGCTACGTGAATATATTCATATTAATGGTATTCCATTTGAATTAGTGGATACTGCTGGTTTACGTAAGACAGAAGATAAAGTTGAAAAAATCGGTATTGATCGTGCTTGGAAGGAAATAGAATTAGCTGAATATATATTTTTTGTTGTTGATAGTACTCTTGATGAATCTACAAAATCTACTTTATATATTGATTTTTTTAATAGAGTTGTTAAAAAAAATCGTATAATTGTTATTTTAAATAAAGCGGATCTTATTAATACTGCAGTTAGAATTAAAATAGTTAACAAGATACCATTTATTTCAGTATCTGCATTTACCGGTGATGGTATAGAATTTTTACTAAAATATTTGCAAAAAAATAGTATGGGTGTATTTAATGAGAATATTGAAGGATTATTTTTAGCCAGACGACGTCATCTTTATGCTTTAGATAAAGCGTTAAATAGTATATCTTATGGAAAAACTAACTGGATTAATTATAAAAATGTTGAATTATTAGCAGAAGATTTACGTATTACGCAAGATTTTTTAGGAGAAATATTAGGTAAATTCACTACAGATGATTTATTACATTCTATTTTTTCTGATTTTTGCATTGGAAAATAAATATTTTTATTATATTGTTAATCATTTTATTAAATATTACATTTAGGACATAATAATGAGTTATTTATGTGCTCCGTTTTTTAATGAAAATATTTTATTGAAGTATGCAAAAAATTTAACAGGATATACATTAGGAGAATTGTCTAATGCATTGTTGAATAATATACCTAAAAATATAAATTATGATAAAGGATTTACAGGTCGATTGATAGAAAAGTATTTAGGTGTTTTATCTAATAATCAACCTCGACAAGATTTTTATGCAATTGGCATTGAGTTAAAAACAATTCCTATTAATCAATATGGATATCCTTTAGAAGATACTTTTATTTGTACTGCCCCTTTAGTGAAAAATACCGGTTTAATATGGGAACATTCATATTTTTATAAGAAGATAAAACGTATATTATGGGTTCCTATTTTAGCAGAAAAAAATATCATAGTATCAAAAAGAGTAATTCAGAAACCATTCTTATGGAGTCCTACAAGAATAGAAAGAACATTAATAAAAAAAGATTGGGAAGAATTTATGGATTTGATCGTTTTAGGAAAAATAGAAACTCTTACAGGTGAGTATGGTCAAGTATTACGCATTTTAAAAAAATCAAATGCAAAATATATTAAGGGAATAGGTGAAAAGGGGGAGTCTATTAATACTCCTATTAGAACACTATATTTTAGAAAAAAATTTACATATCCAATATTATCAAGATTTTTAAATTTAAGTATATAGTAATATTTATTTAAAGAGATGTATCATTCTTAGTTTTGCCCGAAGGCGGAATTGAACCACCGACACGGGGATTTTCAGTCCCCTGCTCTACCAACTGAGCTATCCGGGCATATTATATTATTTCATTATATCAAATATATAATTATTAAAACATTAAAACAAATAATATGTCAATAACTTTATTAAACATTTTTGTAAAAAAATTATCATATGCCCCTTGAAAGTTTTACAGAACATCCATATATTATAGAATAAAGATATATTATATTTTATTATTTGGTTTATATAGTAATTACTTTAAGAAGGTTGCATATGAAAATTCGTCCATTACATGATCGTGTTATTATTAAACGTCAAGAAGTTGAATCTAAGTCAGCCGGTGGTATTGTGCTAACAGGATCAGCTGCAGGAAAATCTACTCGGGGTATTGTAAAGGCTATTGGAAATGGTCGAATGTTAGATAATGGTGAATTAAAATCATTAGATGTTAAAGTTGGAGACACTGTTATTTTTAATGAAGGTTATGGTGTAAAAACAGAAAAAATTGATAATGAAGAGTTTTTAATTTTAACTGAAAGCGACATTCTAGCAGTAGTTGAAGATTAGATTTTAATATTTTGATTTAATAAAACTGATTTAAGGAAAAATGAAATGGCCGCTAAAGATGTAAAGTTTGGAAATGAAGCCCGTGTAAAAATGCTTCGAGGTGTAAATGTATTAGCAGATGCAGTAAAAGTCACTTTAGGTCCGAAAGGTAGAAATGTTGTATTAGATAAATCTTTTGGTGCTCCAAGCATTACTAAAGACGGTGTTTCAGTTGCTCGTGAAATTGAATTAGAAGATAAATTTGAGAATATGGGTGCTCAAATGGTAAAAGAAGTGGCTTCTAAAGCAAATGATGCAGCAGGTGATGGAACAACTACTGCAACGTTATTAGCTCAAGCTATTGTTAATGAAGGGTTAAAAGCTGTAGCAGCTGGTATGAATCCCATGGATTTAAAACGAGGTATTGACAAAGCAGTTATTAGTGCTGTAGAAGAATTAAAAAATTTATCAGTTCCATGTTCTGATTCTAAAGCTATTACTCAAGTCGGTACAATTTCTGCAAATGCTGACGAAAAAGTAGGAGCATTAATTGCTGATGCAATGGAAAAAGTTGGTAATGATGGTGTAATTACCGTGGAAGAAGGTACAGGTTTACAAAATGAATTAGAAGTAGTTAAAGGTATGCAATTTGATAGAGGTTATCTGTCTCCTTATTTTATTAATAAACCAGAAACAGGAATTGTGGAGTTAGATAATCCTTATATTTTAATGGCAGATAAGAAAATATCTAATGTACGTGAATTACTGCCAGTATTAGAAGCTGTAGCAAAATCTGGAAAACCTTTATTGATCATTTCAGAAGATTTAGAAGGTGAGGCATTAGCGACTTTAGTAGTGAACTCAATGAGAGGTATCGTAAAAGTTGCTGCCGTTAAAGCTCCAGGTTTTGGTGATCGCCGTAAAGCTATGTTACAAGATATTGCTATTTTAACATCTGGTACTGTAATATCTGAAGAATTGGCGATGGAGTTAGAAAAATCTACTTTAGAAGATTTAGGACAAGCTAAAAGAGTAGTCATTAGTAAAGATACTACAACGATTATTGGCGGTACAGGCGAAAAAAGTGCTATTAAAAATAGAATTTCTCACATAAGACAACAAATTCATGAAGCAACATCAGATTATGATAAAGAAAAATTAAATGAACGATTAGCTAAATTATCTGGTGGCGTTGCAGTATTAAAAGTAGGTGCTGCTACTGAAGTTGAAATGAAAGAGAAAAAAGCACGTGTTGAAGATGCATTACATGCTACTCGTGCAGCTGTAGAAGAAGGTGTTGTGCCTGGTGGTGGTGTAGCATTAGTTCGTGTGGCAGAAAAAATATCTCATATATTAGGTCAAAATGAAGATCAAAATGTAGGTATTCGAGTTGCGTTGCGTGCGATGGAAGCACCTTTACGTCAAATTGTATCCAATTCAGGTGAAGAGCCATCTGTAGTAACGAACAATGTCAAAGATGGTAAAGGTAATTATGGTTATAATGCCGCTACTGATGAATATGGTGATATGATAGATTTTGGAATATTAGATCCTACTAAAGTAACTCGGTCAGCATTGCAATATGCTTCATCTGTTGCTGGATTAATGATTACAACAGAATGTATGGTGACAGATTTACCAAAAGAAGAAAAATCTGATATTAGTTCTACTCCGTCTAGTGGGATGGGTGGAATGGGTGGAATGATGTAATTCTATTATTTTTATAATTTCTCTCCTAGATTCCATTGAGGTTTTAGGAGAGAAGTTGATAAAATATTTGAGATATAAAATATATGATTATGTATTCTAGTAATAGTTTACGAATAGGTTACAAAATAATATTTAATAGAGAACCGTATATAGTTGATTCCAATGAGTTAGTGAAACCAGGGAAAGGACAGGCTTTTTCACGTGTGAAATTAAGAAATTTATTAAATCAGAAATTAATAGAGAAAACATTTAAATCTACTGATTGTTTAGAGGCAGCAAATATTATTGATATTATTTTATTGTATTTATATAAAGATAATGAATATTGCGTATTTATGGATAATAATACGTTTGATCATATTTTTATTAATAAAAAAATATTAAATGATAAAATAAAATGGTTGTTTGAACAAGATAAATATCTTGTAACTTTTTGGAATAATATACCTATTGCAGTACACTTAAATCAATTTGTTACATTAAAAGTGATAGATACTGAACCTGGAATAAAAGGTGATAGTATAGGAAGAAGCAGTAAGATAGCTCAGTTAAGTACAGGAGCAATAGTTAAAGTACCATTGTTTATTCAAATTGGTGATTGTATTAAAGTTAATACACATTGTGGGGAATATATATCAAGACTTTAATATTCATTACCTTTTATATATTGACGATAGCTATCCCACTCAAAAGTCAGCCATAAACTATTACCAAGTTTCATGCGATCAATGACTCTTTCTCCTAACAGATTTTTCATACCTATATGATCTAAATTTGATAACATGCCGGTAGACCTTTTTGAAGATGATCTTCTATCGACAATTTGATTAATAATTACTTTTTCATAACGTGATTCAGTTTGCATACCGATTTCATCTATCATTAATAAATCTACACTACTTAAATTATGTAATAAATTTTCTTCTGTAATGTCACTAGTACCACTGAACGTACCTTTCATGTTAGACATCAAATCTGCTACTGTAACAATTAATACATTTTTCCCATTTAAAATTAAATGATTGCCAATGGCTGATGCTAAGTGATTTTTTCCAGTTCCAGGTCGTCCAGAGAAAATAAAACTAGCAATGTTTCCATTAAAATCTTCAGCATATCTTCTAGCTGCTGTGACTACTTTTTGATGCCCTGCATGTTGAATACAATAATTATCAAATGAACAATTCATATATAGTTCACGGATACCAGAACGTCCAAGTATACGTTGCATTTTCATTGCGCGATTTTTTCGAATAATAGATTCAGAAGATAATACACCTTCTTTTTGATTCCAAGATAGTAAGTCTTCGTCAGTATGAAATTTAGGTTTAATATGATTAGGCATAAGACGTTGTAATTTTTTAAAAAAAATTGTTTTATTTTTCATGTTATTGTCCCCTAAAACCATCGGGTATATGTTGGTCTGGTTTAGGTAAATCATTAATATCTCTTTTATTATATGTACTATTAATAATTCGAATATGTTGTATACTTCTAGCTAATTTTTGTTGCCATTGTATATGATGAAAAAATCGTCCTTCAGCTTCCCAGTAAGTTATAAATAAAGCTAATTCAGTAATAGTAATTGGTGTATTTAATATAATACCCCAAATTGCAGCTTGTTTTAAAAAATCATCATCTGGTTTCCATTCTTTATGCATTTGAAATTTACCTATTGGTATTTTTACTGATGAAAATTTTTTTTTGTTATTTTTTTTAGAGATTAGATTAGTTTTAATTATTTTTTTTGTTTTTTCTTTTAAGATATTATTTACAGAAAATAATTGATTTAATAAATTAGGAGTTATAGCATACATAATAGGGATATTATTTTGGAATATAGCTATAGCGCCTTCTTTTGCAGAATTAAGAGCCTTAATTGGATCGTTTTGAAAATTAGATAAAGTTATGACTGTTGGAACTAATATTTTTATAGACATAAATTTAAACCCTATTTCAAGTTTTAGTAATATAAAATTAATATATTATTTTTTTTCTAAAAAATTATATTTTTCATAAATATAAATACAGTACGTTACTTTTCCGGTTGTTTTTTTTTTATATAATATCCAATTTTTTGGAATATTAATATTATATTTTTTTTCTTTTTCAATATATATCCATGTTTGATTTTTTAGATTGATATTTTCATTGATAATTGTAATAGTTTTTTCTAAAATATTGCTATGAAAAGGTGGATCAAGAAAAATAATATCATAAAAAAAATTTTTTTTATTGGATTTTTTTTTTAACCATTTTAATGTATCTATATGAACTATTTTTATTTCCGATATATTTAATTTTTTTATTGTATTAAAAATAGTATTTATAATTTTTTTATTAATTTCTAATAAAGTGACTGTTTTAGCATTACGTGATATTGATTCAATTGCTAATGCTCCACTGCCAGAAAAACAATCAAGACAATGCGCGTTGATAATTTTTTTATTTAGCCAATTAAATAAGTTTTCTCTAATTTGATTTGTTGTAGGTCTTAACTCTTTTATATTAATTATTGGTATGTTTTGTCTTTTAAATTTTCCCGCAATAATACGAATAGTTGTCTTTTTTTTTATTTTTCATTATATACTGTAAATATTATTATGAATTTTTAATTATATCATAAGAAATTGAAGATATTATTATTTTTGTAAATAATTTTTATTTATGAAATAAAAATATATTTATTATATTTTATTTTTAGGTGATAATGATGTCAAAAGATAGAAGTAATATTTTTACTAAATGGATTGCATTAGTAAAGAATATAAAAGATAAACAGGTAAATAAAAAAGAAAGTTATGTGAAGCATAATGAAGATATAAAAGTAACTCCTAAACAGATCTTAAATGATCATACACTGCAATATAATATAATTAATAAAATTAATGATGATGATAATATAGATAGTTATAAAAAAAAATCATTGGATATAGATCATCAAAATTCTATAGTAAAAAATTTTTTTATTATAAAATTACGAAATAAACTAAAAAATATAAGAAAAAAATTTGGTCTTGGTATTAAAAATATTTTTTTAAAAAATAAAATAGATGCAGTATTATTTGATACTTTAGAAGAAAAATTATTACTTTCTGACGTTGGTACAGATACTACTAATTATATTATTGATAAATTAAAACAAACAGTTATTAATAAAAAGATTAGCAATATAGAAGATATATATGTTTTATTAAGAAATGAAATGTTAAAAATATTATCTACAGTTGAAAAATCTATAGTAGTTGATATTCATTGTCCTTTTATAATACTAGTAGTCGGTGTTAACGGAGTAGGTAAAACAACTACAATAGGAAAATTAGTATATCAATATAAAAAATTAGGGAAATCAGTTATGTTAGCAGCTGCTGATACTTTTCGAGCTGCAGCTATAGAACAATTACAAGAATGGGGAATACAAAATGCAATATCAGTGATTGCTTCACATATTCATGCAGATCCTGCAGCTGTTGTATTTGATTCAATAAAATCTGCACAAGCAAAAAAAATTGATATTTTAATTATAGATACTGCAGGTAGATTACATAATAAAATAAATTTAATGAAAGAATTAAAAAAAATAAAAGATGTAATAAAAAAAGTAGATAAATATGCCCCTCATGAAATCATGTTAGTACTTGATGCCTGTAATGGTCAAAATTCTTTACAACAGACAGAATTTTTTCATAAATATTTAAATTTAACAGGGATAACATTAACAAAATTAGATAGTACTGCAAAAGGTGGTATTATTTTTTCTATAGCAAAGCAATTTTCTATACCTATTCGATATATTGGTATAGGTGAAAAAATAAGTGATTTAAAAAAATTTAATAGTCATGAGTTTATACAATCAATTTTTTAGAAAATAATGAAATCAATTTATCTTAAAAATAAATATATAGTTTTTGATTTATTGACATAAATCACGTATTATAAAATGATTCATATAAATATTTCAAATAGTAATTTAACTATGTATCTTAGGGATTAAAATGATTAATAAAATGAAAATTTTACCCCTTACTTCTTTAGGTAATTTAGATGCTTATATTAGATTAGCTAATTCTTATCCAATGTTATCAATAGAAGAAGAAAAATTACTTACTGAAAGGCTTTATTATAATAGTGATTTAGAAGCTGCAAAAACATTAATTTTATTTCATTTACGGTTTGTAATTCATATTGCACGTAATTATTCAGGTTATGGATTACCTCAATCTGATTTAGTGCAGGAAGGTAATATTGGTTTGATGAAAGCAATTCGTCGTTTTAATCCTGAAATAGGTGTTCGTTTAGTGTCTTTTGCGGTACATTGGATTAAATCAGAAATACATGAATATGTTTTACGTAATTGGCGTATCGTAAAGGTTGCGACAACAAAATCACAGAGAAAATTATTTTTTAATTTGAGAAAAAATAAGCAACGGTTAGGGTGGTTTAGTAAAGATGAATTAGAAATGGTAGCTAAAGAATTAGGTGTGCATAGTGAAGATGTACAAGAAATGGAATGTCGTATGTCTGCTCAAGATATATCATTTAATGTATCTCCTTATGATAGTTCTAATGAAAATAAATCAGCAAATATTTTTTCTTATTTACGAGATTATTCTTCTAATTTCGCTATTGGAGTAGAAGAAGATAACTGGGAAGTGCATGCTACGAATAAATTAACAAATGCAATGCTTGTTCTAGATGAGCGTAGTAGATATATTATTAATGCACGATGGTTAGATGAAAATAATAAAATTACTTTACAAGAAATAGCCGATGATTATGGTATTTCTGCAGAACGTGTTCGTCAATTAGAAAAAAATGCAATGAAAAAATTGAAGATAGCAATTGAAGATTAATGAATTAATATGAAAAATAAATTGTTAATAATGGTTATTAATGTTTTATTATATTATTAATTATTATAAAATGATAAACTATTTTATTGATATATAGTAAGGATTTATTATATATTTTAATGATTAGAACATCTTATAAAAAATTATAATATAAGATTAATTATTTTCATAATGTAGTGTATATATTTTATTTTTTTAAATTTATATATTAAATTATTATTATAATAATATAGCATATAGTTATATAGATACATATTAGATATGTTAAAAAATGATTCTTATCACTGGAAGAATAATATTTAATTTTAAAAATATTAATAATATAGCAGTTATTATCTATATGATCATTATTTATCAGTTTTAAAATATACTAATTTTTTAAAAAAATTAGTATTATAACGAATATATAATTTTTTATTTTTTATTAGAACTAGGATTATTGCATGGTTATTTTAAATCATATACTAGGATTTCCTAGGATGGGATTAAATCGTGAGTTAAAAAGAGCGCAGGAAGATTATTGGTCTGGTAAAATATCAAAAAATGATCTTTATTTAGTAGGGAAAAAAATACGTAAACAACATTGGAAAATTCAAAAAGATTCTGGAATAGATTTATTATCTGTAGGTGATTTTGCATGGTATGATCATGTTTTACATACCAGTATGTTATTAGGTAATATACCCGAAAGACATCGTAATAAAGATAATTCTGTTGATATAAATACTTTGTTTCGTATAGCTAGAGGTAAATCTCCGATTGGTCCTTCAGTCGCTGCATCTGATATGACAAAATGGTTTAATACTAATTATCATTATATAGTACCTGAATTTACTAAAAACCATCATTTTACTTATCAATGGTCACAATTGTTAGATGAAGTTGATGAAGCATTAGAGTTAGGATATAAAATTAAACCTGTTATTTTAGGTCCAATGACTTATCTTTGGTTAGGAAAAGTTAAAGGTGAAGAATTTAATCGTTTAGATTTATTAAAAGATATTATACCAATATATAAATATATTTTTTCTGAATTAAAAAATAAAGGAATAGAATGGGTTCAGATTGATGAACCTATTTTAGTATTAGATTTATCTGAAAACTGGAAACATTCTTTTAAGCAGGTATATAAAGAATTACAATCTAATATAAAAATTTTAATGACTACTTATTTTGATAGTGTTATGCATAATATAGATGTCATTTCTAATTTATCTATTAATGGATTACATATTGATCGTGTTTATGGCAATGATGATTTATTTTTATTACATTCTAAATTACCCCAAGATTGGGTGCTATCTATTGGAGTTATAAACGGGAAAAATGTTTGGAGAGCAAATTTAATTTATTGGTTTGAAATGATAACTCCATTGATAGATATGAGAAAAAATATTTGGATTGGTTCATCGTGTTCTTTATTACATAGTCCTATGGATTTAAACTTAGAAGTAAAAATGGATAGTGAAATAAAACACTGGTTGTCATTTGCTGTACAAAAATGTCAAGAATTATCATTGTTAAGTAATGCATTAAATGTTAACAATTCTAGTATTTTAGAAAAATGGAGCGATTTTGTTAAGTCTCGATATTATTCTAATAGAGTTAATAATATTAATGTGCAACAACGTGTTGCACACATAGATTTAAAAAATAATTTTAGAAAGAATAATTTTGTTATTCGTGAAAAAAAACAAAAAAATAAATTTAATTTACCTATTTTACCTACCACGACTATTGGATCTTTTCCTCAAACTGATTCAATTAGAAAGTTACGTTTAGATTTTAAAAAGGGAATATTGAGCTTAGAAAAATATACTATTGAAATTTCCAATCATATAAAAAATATTATTCGTAAACAAGAAGATTGGGGTTTAGATGTTTTGGTTCATGGAGAAACTGAACGTAATGATATGGTAGAATATTTTGGTGAAAATTTAGAAGGATTTATTTTTACGTCTAATGGATGGGTGCAAAGTTATGGTTCTCGTTGTGTAAAACCACCTATTATTTTTGGTGATATTAGTCGTTCTAAATCTATTACTGTAGATTGGACTAAATATGCTCAATCTTTAACTAATAAACCCGTTAAAGGTATGTTGACAGGTCCTGTCACTATTTTATGTTGGTCTTTTCCTAGAGAAGATATTTCAAAAGAAACTATATCACAACAAATTGCATTAGCATTACAGGATGAAGTACAAGATTTAGAAAAGTCTGGTATAGGAATTATTCAAATAGATGAACCAGCATTAAGAGAAGGCTTGCCTTTACGAAAAAATGATTGGGCAGATTATTTAAAATGGGCAGTAGAATCTTTTCGTTTAAGTTTTTTTGGAGTAAAAGACGAAACACAAATTCATACGCATATGTGCTATTGTGAATTTAACGATATTATGGATGCTATTGTTGCATTAGATGCAGATGTAATTACTATTGAAACCTCCCGTTCAGATATGGAGTTATTAGATTTTTTTAAAAAATTTAAATATCCAAATGCTATTGGTCCAGGTGTTTATGATATTCATTCTCCGAATATACCAACGGTGTTATGGATTGAACAGTTGTTAAAAAAAGCTATAGAGTATATTCCATTTGAACATATATGGGTTAATCCAGATTGTGGATTAAAGACAAGAAACTGGGAAGAAACAGAAAAATCTTTAAGGAATATGGTACAGGCTACAAAAAAATTAAGAAAATCAATATATACATCATAATTATATATATAAAATGGCGCTGATAGGCGCCATTTTTATATATATAATTATGATGTATATATTTTTATAGTTTTTAAAATATCGTGAAGATATATGTTTACTTGTTTTTATATATTGATTTTTTAAATATTGTTATAATATAAATTAGGTACTATTATATATTTTACAATAATAAAAATAGGGAAAATAAATGTATTTTTTATTAATTTTTCGTATTATTGGTTTTATTATTATATTGTTTTCTTTAACGATGTTTTTTCCATATATACTATCTTTTATATATTTAGAAAATACAAATAAAATATTTATAAAAACTTTTTTGATAATTTTTTTAATCGGATTGTGTTTATGGTTTCCAAATCGAAACATTAAAAACATTATACAAAAAAGAGAAGGTTTTTTGATCGTTGTATTATTATGGATTGTTTTAGGTGTTTTAGGTGCATTGCCATTTATTTTTTATGATAAAATACACTTATCTATTACCGATGCTATTTTTGAATCTTTTTCAGGATTAACTACTACAGGTGCTACTACTCTAACTGATTTAGATATTTTTCCTAAATCTATTTTATTTTATCGACAAATGTTACAATGGTTTGGTGGAATTGGTGTTGTAGTATTGGTCTTAGTTATTTTTCCATCTCTTGGAATGAGTGGTGTATATCTTTATCATACGGAAACTATAGGACCTTTAAAAGACAATAAAATATTACCTCGTGTTACTAATATAGCAAAATCTTTATTTTTTATTTATGTGTTATTGACTAGTATTTGTGCGTTTTTATTTTGGTTGTTCGGTATGTCATGCTTTGATGCTATCTCGCATAGTTTTTCTACAGTTTCTATTGGAGGATTTTCAACGCATGATAATAGTATTGGATATTTCAATAGTGAAAGTATTAATATTATCACTACTATTTTTTTAATATTATCTAGTTGTAATTATACATTACATTTTTTATTATTAAGTAATTATTCTCTTTCTGTATATTTAAAAAATGTTGAATTACAATGTTTTATTATCATACAGTTAATGTTATTTATAATAACTATATTATTATTTTTTTTTAATGAATTTCATGTGATGTCGTTAATAACATTAATGCATATATTTATTCAAATTATTTTTATTGAAACGACTTCAGGATTTATCATAGAAAAATTTTCTTTATGGCCATCTTTTTTACCTATTTTATTATTAGTATCAACTATTATAGGGGGGTGTTCTGGGTCTATGGGTGGAGGCAGTAAAATAATACGAATGTTATTATTATTCAAACATATTAGTCGAGAAATCAAACTATTAGTTCATCCTAATGCATTGTATAAAATAAAAATTGGTGATATGGTGATACCGACTAAAACGTTGAATACTGTATGGGGTTTTTTTTTATATATTTTTTGATATTATTGTTAGGAATATTGCTATTGTTTTCTACTGGTATTGATTATTATTCTTCATTTTCAATTGCTATTTCTAGTTTAAATAATTTAGGGTTAGGTTTAGGACTAATAATAAATAATTTTCAATTAGTTAACCAAACAGCAAAATGGATTATAATTTTGATGATGATATTAGGTCGATTGGAAATTTTTACATTTTTAATTGTTTTTACTCCTGTATTTTGGAAAAATGTTTCTATAAAGTGTAATAAAACAATTAATAAATGATCATTATTCAATATTTTGAATCTGTTCTCTCATTTGTTCAATTAATACTTTTATCTCAATTGCAGCAGTAGTAATATGAGAATTAGTAGATTTTGATGCTATAGTATTAATTTCTCTATTTAATTCTTGCATCATAAAATCTAATCTTCTACCAATGGGTTCTAATTGATTCAATACTGCTACAGTTTCATGAATGTGTACATCTATTCTATCTAGTTCTTCGGTAATATCACTTTTTTGTATCAGTAATAACATCTCTTGTTCTAATCGATAATCATCTATTTTTATATCTAATTCTTTTAATTTAATTATTAATTTTTCTTTATATAATTTTAATACTGTAGGTATTTGTATTCTTATTTTTATAATTTCATCTTGTATTGATAACAAACGTGTTTTTATTAAATTTTTTAACAGTAATCCTTCATCGGTACGTACATTAATAATTTTTTTTATAGATTTTTTAAAAGCATTAAATATTTCTATTTTTATAATTTCAAGATTATTCTTTTTTTGTTCAATGACACCAGGCCATTTTAACAAATCAAAAAAATTAATTTTTATTTTATAATTTTTTAATTTCATCTTTTTATAAGTTTTTAATAAATGATTTATTATAAAAGTATTAATCAAGAAATTATTTTCTCTACAATTGATTGGATTAAATTTTAAATAACATTCTATTTTTCCTCTATTTAAAGTATTTTTGATATATTGACGAATTTTTGATTCTAACATTCTAAATGCTTCAGGCATACGAATATATATTTCTAGGTAACGTTGATTCAGTGTTCGTATTTCCCAAGTTGCATTACCCCAAATACCTTGGAAATCTTGACTAGTATAACCAGTCATACTAAGTATCATAAAAATCCTATAAAGTAAACGTATATAATAAATACATATTTTTTAATGTTTAAAATGACGACATCCAGTGAAAATCATTGATATATTATATTGATTAGCTGCTTCTATAACTTCATGATCTCGAATAGAACCTCCAGGTTGTATAATACAAGAAATACCTGATTCAGCAGCTATATCAATACTATCATGAAATGGAAAAAAAGCATCAGATGCCATAATTGCATTCTTTGTACTGATATTAGTATCTATTGCTTTCATATTAGCAATTTTAGTTGCGTATACACGACTCATTTGGCCAGCGCCAATACTAATAGTAGTATGATTATATACATATACTATAGCATTAGATTTTACATATTTTACTATTTTCCAAGCAAAATGAGCATCATTCAATTCTTTTTGATTAGGTTGTCGTATAGTAACAATATTCCAATTATCGATATTATTATTGTCATAATCTATTTCTTGTACTAACAAACCACCCTTAATAGATTTATATTCTAATGTATTTATATTTTTTTTCCAATTACCAGATAACAGTATTCTAATATTTTTTTTAATAAATATTATTTTTAATGCATCCTCATGTATATTTGGAGCAACAATAACTTCAACAAAATGATTGTCAACAATTTCTTGTATAGTTTTTTGATCTAATATACGATTAAATGCAATTACTCCTCCAAATGCTGATAATCGATCACTGTTATAAGCGCATAAATATGCTTCTAATATATTGTTTTTTGTTGCAACACAACAAGGATTGCCATGTTTTACTATAACACAACTAGGTTCTATAAATTCTTTTACACATTCTAATGCTATTTCAGCATCTAATATATTATTGTAAGATAATAATCGTCCTTGAATTTGTTTTGCATTACTGATACATCCATTTGATAGATTAGATGTAATATATAAAGCTGATTTTTGATGTTGATTTTCACCGTAACGAAGATTTTGTTTTTTTGTAAAACAGATGTTTAGATTTTTTGGAAAAATATTTTTTATTTTTTGAGTAAATAATTTTTTTTTAGATAAAATAAAATATTTCATAATAGCATGATCATATTTAGCAGTATAGTCAAATGCTGAAATAGCTAAATTAAATTTTTTTTCCATTGTACAGGTATTTTGATGATTATCCATTTCTTCAATAATAGATTGATAATCAGATATTTTTACCACAACAACAACATGTTTATAATTTTTTGCTGCAGATCGCACCATAGCTGGTCCACCGATATCAATGTATTCTATAGCATTATCTAAAGTAAAGTTGTTATTTTCTACAAAATCTTGAAATGGATAGAAATTTACTATAACCATATCTATGTTAATTAGTTTATACTGTTTAATGATTTTTTCATCTATTTTTTCTTTAGCTAAAATACCTCCATGCACTTTAGGATGTAATGTTTTAATTTTTCCATGCAGAATTTCTGGAAATTCTGTATAATCTGATATTTCAGTACAATGAATGCCTGAGTTTTTTAATATCTTATATGTACCTCCTGTAGAAAATATATTAATATTTCGTAAAATAAGATTTTTAGCTAATTTCACAATGTCTGATTTATCATAAACACTAAGTAATGCATTTTTTATTATGTTATTTTTTTTCATATATTCCTATAAATATTAATGTTATTATTAAAATAGTTATATTGAATGTACTGTAAAAAATAATAATATTTTTAATTATATGTAATATAATTTTTAATAAAAAATAGAGGTAATATTTACCCCTATCTGTTAATATATATGTTATAAATAAGTTATTTAACAGCTTTTTTTAAAGTTTTTCCAGACACAAAAGAAGGAACTTTTTTAGCAGATATATTAATTGATTTTCCTGTTTGAGGATTTCTACCTAAACGCGCTGCACGATGATTAATTTTAAAAGTACCAAATCCTACTAATTGTACCGGTTTACCATCTTTTAAAGATTCTGTAATAGTATATAATGCAGCTTCTATCGTTATTTTAATTTGTGTTTTAGATAGTTCCGTCATTTCTGAAATAATATTAATTAATTGAGCTTTGTTCATATTGCTTTCCTAAATTATATTTTATAATTTATTAAATTAAAAACTATAATAATGATAAAAATAATTATATGTTTTATACATATTATAATTTTATCCTGGCAGTATTATTTTAATATAACATTTTTTATTAAAATATTATTTTATATTATAAAAATAGAATTTTAAAAATATTGATATTAAAATATTATTACAGTGAAAAATTACCATTTTAAAGTAAAAATTCAATATATAATAATTATTATATAAAATATATTTATAAATTTAATTCTTATAATTATATTATATATATTTAATTTGTAAAAAAGAAATCAATTTTTTAAAATTGTTAAATAAATACAAATAATAAATACATATTTAACAAACTACTGGGTATTAATCAGTAGTTTGTAGTATGATAATAAAATTTATTTATCTTTTTTATTAAGAATAGTGGAATTAAGTAATTCCGATAAGTTTGCAGAAGCTTCTTCTGGACTAATGCCAGAGAAAGTAGAATTAATTATTGGCGATTGTGCAGATGGTAATCGATTATTCTTTTGATGCAGTCTATTCATGTGATAAGCATATCCTGTACCAGCAGGGATTAATCTTCCAACAATAACATTCTCTTTTAATCCTCTTAAATCATCTTTTCTTCCAGCAACAGCTGATTCTGTTAACACTCTTGTAGTTTCTTGAAATGAAGCTGCTGATATAAATGATTCAGTAGATAAAGATGCTTTAGTAATACCTAATAAATCACGGTGAAAAGTCGCTATATTTTTGTTTTGTTTTTCTAAATTACGATTAGCTATTTTTATACGATAATATTCAACTTGTTCTCCATTTAAAAAATCTGAATGACCGGATTTAATAACAGTTGCTTTACGTAACATTTGACGAATGATAACCTCAATATGTTTATCATTGATTTTTACGCCTTGTAAACGATATACTTCTTGTACTTCATTAACAATATATCTTGTAACCGCTTGTATCCCTCTTAAACGAAGAATATCATGTGGAGATTCCGGTCCATCCGATATTACATCTCCTTTTTCTACTCGTTCTCCTTCAAAAACATTTAATTGTCTCCATTTTGGGATCATTTCTTCGTAAATTTCGTCGCTATCCATAGGAGTAATGATTAAACGTCTTTTCCCTTTTGTTTCTTTACCAAAAGATATAAATCCACTAATTTCTGCTAAAATAGCTAATTCTTTTGGTCTTCTTGCTTCAAATAAATCTGCTACTCTAGGTAATCCTCCTGTAATATCTTTAGTACCACCTGATTCTTGAGGAATTCTAGCTAATGTATCTCCTGAACTAATTTGAGTTTTATTATCTAATTGTACAATACTTCTACCAGGTAAGAAGTATTGAGCAGGCATATCTGTACCTGGAATTAAAACATCATTACCTAAATGATCAACGATTTTTAATGCTGGTCTTAAATCTTTAGCAGTAGAAGTGCGTTCAGCGGTATCTAAAATTACTATTGATGATAGCCCTGTAAGTTCATCAGCTTGTCTAATAATACTTTGTCCATCTATCATATCTATAAATTGCACATATCCGTTTACTTCAGTAATAATAGGCATTGTATGAGGATCCCATCTTGCTACAGTTTCTCCTGCATACACTGTTTCTTTATGCCCTTTGACCATCATTGCACCATAAGGTAATTTGTAACTTTCTTTTGTTCTGTCTAATTCATCGATAATTTTTAATTCAACATTACGTGATGTAATAATGATCTTACCTTCTGAATTAATTACTGATTTAGCATGATTGAGATTTATTCTACCTTTATTTTTTACCTGAATATTAGATGTAGTTGCTGCTCTTGAAGCTGCTCCTCCAATATGAAACGTTCTCATAGTTAGTTGTGTTCCTGGTTCACCAATAGATTGTGCTGCTATTACTCCAACAGCTTCACCTTTATTGACTAAATGCCCTCTTGCTAAATCTCTACCATAACAATAAGCACATACACCAAAATCTGTGTCACAGTTCACAACTGATCTGACCTTGATACTATCGATAGAGTACATTTCTAAAATATCGCACCATTTTTCATTTAGTAAAGTATTCCGTGGCACTAAAATATCTGCTGAATTTAATTTTAAAACATTTTCAGCTGTTATACGACCCAAGACTCTTTCTCGTAACGGTTCTTTAACATCTCCACCTTCTATTACAGGTATCATAATAATACCTTCATGTGTTTTACAGTCATCTTCAGTAATCACTAAATCTTGTGCGACATCTACTAAACGACGGGTTAAATATCCGGAATTAGCTGTTTTTAATGCTGTATCCGCTAGTCCTTTGCGGGCACCATGAGTAGATATAAAATATTGTAATACATTCAATCCTTCACGAAAGTTGGCTGTAATAGGAGTTTCAATAATGGAACCATCAGGTTTAGCCATTAATCCTCTCATTCCAGCTAATTGTCGTATTTGTGCTGCGGAACCTCTTGCTCCTGAATCAGCCATCATAAATATACTGTTGAAAGATATTTGTTTTTTTATTAATTGATTTTTGTCAATTGTTGATTCTGTAGAAATATTAACCATCATAGCTTTTGCAACTCTCTCATTAGCCGCTGCCCAAATATCAATAACTTTATTATATCTTTCTCCTGCTGTTACTAAACCTGATTGAAATTGTTCTTGTATTTCTACCACTTCATTTTCAGCTTCTGTTATTATATTTAATTTTTCACGGGGTATAACCATATCATCAATTCCTACAGATGATCCTGAACGTGCTGCATAAGCAAATCCTGTATACATGATTTGATCAGCAAAATTAACAGTAGCTTGTAAACCTAAAATACGATAACAAGTATTAATCATGTTAGAGATAGTTTTTTTCCCTAAAATTTGATTTATCATTGAAAATGGTAGTCCTTTTGGTACAATCATCCATAAAATAGCTCTTCCAATAGTGGTATTAATTATTTGAGTCTTTTGAATAAATAAATCTTTTTCTGTCTTTTGGTATTCAGCGATTCTCACTTTTACTTTAGAATGTAATTCAGCTAATTCTGAACGATATAATCGTTCAGCTTCTTTTGGACCACTAAGGATCATACCTTCACCTTTCCCATTAATTTTAGATCTAGTCATATAATATAGACCTAAAACAACATCTTGGGATGGAACAATAATAGGTTCACCATTAGCTGGTGAAAGAATATTATTAATAGACATCATTAGTGCTCGTGCTTCTAATTGTGCTTCCACTGTTAGTGGAACATGTACCGCCATTTGATCACCATCGAAATCTGCATTATATGCAGCACAGACTAATGGATGTAGTTGTATGGCTTTACCTTCAATTAAAATTGGTTCAAAAGCCTGAATACCTAATCTATGTAATGTAGGTGCGCGATTTAATAATACAGGATGTTCACGGATTACTTCATCCAATACATCCCATACTACTGATTCTTCTCTTTCTACCATTTTTTTTGCAGATTTAATGGTTGTAGCTAAACCGTGCATTTCTAGTTTGCCATATATAAATGGTTTAAATAATTCTAAAGCCATTTTTTTTGGTAAACCACATTGATGTAAACGAAGATAAGGACCTACAGTAATAACTGAACGACCAGAATAATCAACACGTTTACCTAATAGATTTTGACGGAAACGCCCTTGTTTACCTTTTATCATATCTGCTAATGATTTTAATGGTCGTTTATTTGATCCGGTTATAGCCCGTCCTCTACGACCATTATCTAAAAGAGCATCTACTGCTTCTTGTAACATGCGTTTTTCATTTCTGACAATTATATCTGGAGCTGATAAATCTAATAATCTTTTTAAACGATTATTTCTATTAATCACTCTTCGATATAAATCGTTTAAATCTGATGTAGCAAATCTTCCTCCATCTAAAGGTACTAATGGTCGTAAATCAGGTGGCAAAATAGGTAATACATTTAGAATCATCCACTCAGGTTTGTTGTGTGATTTTATAAATGATTCTAATAATTTAATGCGTTTTGTCAGTTTTTTTCTTTTAGTTTCAGAATGACTATCATTTAATTCATGACGTAATTTTTCGTATTCTTCAGATAAATCGATATTTTTTAAAAGAATCTGTATTGCTTCAGCTCCCATTTTTGCATCAAAATCATCTCCAAATTCTTCTAATGCATTTAAATGTTGTTCTTCAGTTAAAATTTGACCTTTTGTTAAATTAGTCATTCCTTCATCAACAATAACATAAGCTTCGAAATATAATACCTTTTCTATATCTCTTAAAGGAATGTCCAATAACAAACCAATACGTGATGGCAATGATTTCAAAAACCAAATATGTGCTGTTGGAGAAGCCAGCTCAATATGTCCCATTCGTTCACGACGTACTTTGCTTTGGGTAACTTCTACTCCACATTTTTCACAAATTACTCCACGATGTTTTAAACGTTTATATTTACCGCATAAACATTCATAATCTTTTACTGGACCAAAAATACGAGCACAAAATAATCCGTCGCGTTCTGGTTTAAAAGTGCGATAATTAATTGTTTCTGGTTTTTTGACTTCTCCAAAAGACCATGAACGAATTGTATCTGGTGAAGCTAATGAAATTTTAATTGCGTTAAATTCTTCTATATTAGTTTGTTTTTTTAAAAATTTAAGTAGGTCTTTCACGGATTAGCTCCCGTCGGAGTAAACGTTGCAAGAGCATCTGAATAAGTAAAATCAGAATTTTGTTTTAATTAATATATAATATTTTATTGATCTTCAAGTTCGATATGAATACCTAACGATCGAATTTCTTTTAATAGTACATTAAAGGATTCTGGCATTCCTGGTTCCATTTGATAATTTCCATCTACAATATTTTTATACATTTTAGTACGTCCATTAACATCATCAGATTTTACAGTAAGCATTTCTTGTAAAGTATAAGAAGCTCCATATGCTTCTAATGCCCACACTTCCATTTCACCAAAACGTTGTCCACCAAATTGAGCCTTTCCTCCAAGTGGTTGTTGAGTGATTAAACTATATGATCCTGTTGAACGTGCATGCATTTTATCATCTACTAAATGATTTAATTTTAACATATACATATAGCCTACAGTTACTGGTCGTTCAAATTTTTCTCCTGTACGTCCATCAAATAATGTAATTTGTCCAGAAGAAGGAAGATCGGCTAATTGTAATAATTGTTTAATTTCATCTTCTTTAGCACCATCAAATACTGGTGTTGCAATAGGTATACCGTTTCTAAAATTTTTTGCTAACAGTAATATTTCTTCATCTGAAAAAGTATTAAAGTTAATTTTTTGTCGTATATTATCTCCTAAATCAAAAGCTTTTTGTATAAATTCACGAATATTATTAATTTTTTCTTTTGTTTTTAACATATTATTAATTTTGTTACCCAATCCTTTAGCTGCAAGACCTAAATGGGTTTCTAATATTTGACCAATGTTCATTCTTGATGGTACACCTAATGGATTTAGAACTACATCAACAGGTATTCCATTTTCATCATATGGCATATCTTCAATGGGATTAATTTTAGAAATTACACCTTTATTACCATGTCGTCCAGCTATTTTATCACCAGGTTGAATTTGTCGTTTAACTGCTAAGTAAACTTTAACGATTTTTAATACACCTGGAGCTAAATCATCACCTTGAGTTATTTTTTTACGTTTTTCCTCTATTTTTTTTTCAAAATCTTTTTTTAATTCAAGATATTGATTTTTTAATTGTTCTAATTGTATTTTATGAGAATAATTGTTTAATTTTATATTCAACCATTCTTCATGAGATATTTTATTTAGTTGTGTTTCAGAAATCCCGGTATTAATTATAAATTTTTGAATACGAGTAAATAATTCTGATTTAAATATTTTAAATTCTTCTGTTAAATCATTTTTTTACTTTTGTAATTGCATATCTTCAATTTCTAATGCTCTTTTATCTTTTCCTACTCCATCTCTGGTAAAAATTTGTAAATCTATTACAGTACCTGATACCCCATTGGGAACTCGTAATGAAGAATCTTTGACATCAGATGCTTTTTCACCAAATATAGCACGTAATAATTTTTCTTCAGGTGTTAGTTGTGTTTCACCCTTAGGGGTAACTTTTCCAACCAATATATCTCCACCTATTACTTCAGCACCAATATAAACGATACCTGATTCATCTAATTTAGATAAAGCTGCTTCTCCTACATTAGGAATGTCAGCAGTGATTTCTTCAGATCCTAATTTAGTATCACGTGAGATACATGATAATTCTTGAATATGAATAGTGGTAAATTGATCTTTTTGTACTATATTTTCAGAAATTAATATAGAATCTTCAAAATTATATCCATTCCATGGCATAAAAGCTACACGCATATTTTGTCCTAAAGCTAATTCACCTAAATCAGTAGATGGTCCATCTGCTAATACATCTCCTGGTTTAATTATTTCTCCTAATTTAACACAAGGAGTTTGGTTAATACAGGTATTTTGATTAGATCGTGTATATTTGTTTAAATTATATATATCAATTCCTGCTTCACCTGTATTCATTGATTTTTCATGTATTCTAATGACTATTCTTGATGCGTCTACATATTGTACTATACCTTCTCTTTTTGCTACAGCAGTCACTCCAGAATCAACAGCTACAGCTCTTTCCATACCTGTACCGACTAAAGGTTTATCTGCACGTAATGTTGGTACAGCTTGTCGCTGCATATTAGCTCCCATTAAAGCACGATTCGCATCATCATGTTCTAAAAATGGGATTAAAGAAGCTCCAACAGATACAATCTGTTGTGTAGAAACATCCATATAATTGACCTGTTCTCGACTAAATAAACTTGATTCACCTTTATGACGACAAGTCACTAAATCATTGATAAAACCACCTTGGATATCTAAATTAGTATCGGCTTGAGCAATAATATAATTACCTTCTTCTATAGCAGATAGATATTGTATTTCATTGGTCACCATACTATTTTTAACTTTTCTATACGGTGTTTCTAAAAATCCATATTTGTTTGTTTGTGCATAGACAGATAGTGAATTAATTAATCCAATATTAGGTCCTTCTGGTGTTTCTATTGGACATACTCGTCCATAATGGGTAGGATGTACGTCTCGCACTTCAAATCCTGCGCGTTCACGTGTTAATCCACCTATACCTAAAGCAGATATTCGTCGTTTATGAGTTATCTCAGATAATGGGTTGTTTTGATCCATAAATTGCGATAATTGACTCGAACCAAAAAATTCTTTTACTGCTGATGAGATTGGTTTTGCATTAATCATATCTTGAGGCATGATAGTATCTAAATCACCTAATGATAATCTTTCTTTAACTGCTCTTTCTACACGAATCAATCCTATACGAAATTGATTTTCTGCCATTTCACCTACTGATCTAACACGACGATTACCTAAATGATCAATATCATCTATTTCTCCTTTGCCATTCCGAATAGATATTAATTTTCTAATTACATCAATAATGTCTAATTTACTAAGAGTACCATGACCTTCAATAGTATCTCGTGATAAAGAACGATTAAATTTCATTCGTCCTACAGATGAAAGATTATATCTGTCTTCAGAGAAAAATAAATTTTCGAATAAGTTTTCAGCAGCTTCACGTGTAGGAGGTTCACCAGGTCTCATCATTCGATAAATTTCGACTAATGCACTAAAACGATCTTCGGTTTGATCAATGCGCAATGTTTCAGAGATATATGGACCATGGTCCAAATCATTTGTAAATAAAGTTTCTATGGTATTATATTCATTTTCTATAATACTATTTAAATGATCTAACGTTACTTCTGTGTTAGATAAAATAATAGGTTGTTTGGTCTGTTTATTTATATAATTTTTAGCAATAATTTTATTTATGATATATTCATTAGGTACTTCAATATCATGAATATGATCTTGTTCTAATTTTCGAATATGTTTAGCAGTAATACGAGAACCTTTTTTTATATAAATCATTCCATTTATTTTAATATCAAAAGATGCTGTTTCACCTCTTAGTCTATCTGGTACTAATTCCATATGTATTTTATTATTAGTAATTCTATAAATATTTTTTTTAAAAAATAAATCAAGAATATTTTCTGTAGAATAATCTAAAGCACGTAAAAGCACAGTGACAGGTAATTTACGTCTGCGATCTATACGCACGAACAAATGATCTTTAGGATCAAATTCAAAGTCTAACCATGATCCACGATATGGTATAATACGTGCATTGTATAATATTTTCCCTGATGAATGAGTTTTTCCTTTATCGCTATCAAAAAACACTCCTGGACTACGATGTAATTGAGAGACGATTACTCTTTCTGTTCCATTAATAATAAATGTTCCATTGTCAGTCATTAATGGAATTTCTCCCATATATACTTCTTGTTCTTTAATATCTTTAACAGTTGCGTCTAAAGATTCACGTTCATAAATTATTAAACGTAATTTTACTCGTAATGGAGCTGCATATGTGGCACCACGTATTTGACATTCTTTAACATCAAAAAGACATTCTCCTAATCGATAACTAACATATTGTAATTCTGCATTACTATTATAACTACGAATAGGAAATACAGACCGAAAAGCAGCTTCTAAGCCATGTTGATGATCTGGATTTTGATTAATGAATTTTTTAAATGAATCTAATTGTATAGACAACAAATATGGTATATCCAAGATTTGTGGACGTTTTCCAAAATCCTTACGAATTCTTTTTTTTTCGGTATAAGAGTAAACCATGGGGTTCCTCAGTTAGCTAGCGAGTCAAACTATTGTTTTTTATTTTAAAGTAAATTGCTTATATCATAAAATGATATGTTATAAATTTTTAATATTTATTTAAATTATTTATATATTTAAATATTTTTATTATCAGAATAAATGTAATAGCAATGTTTAAATAGAATTACAAATATCAAAAATTTTTATTTTAAAATAAGCTGGTGACTAAAAATAACCAGACACCAGCTTATGATAATTAATTTTTTATATAATTATACAGAGATTATTTAATTTCAATTTCAGCACCGGCTTCTTCTAAAAATTTTTTTAAAGATTCTGATTCTTCTTTGTTAATATTTTCCTTTAAAACAATTGGTGCAGATTCTACTAAATCCTTAGCTTCTTTTAGTCCTAAACCTATTTTACTACGTACAGCTTTAATAACCGAAATTTTATTATTACCAATGGATTTTAGAAAAACATTAAATTCTGTTTTTTCTTCATTAGATTCTGTGTCTTGTGTTGTAGAGACAGAATTTACGACAGATGATGCTGAAACACCAAATTTTTTTTCCATAGCAGATACTAATTCAACAACGTTCATAACAGACATTTTTTCTATAGCTTCTAGAATTTGTTCTTTATTAATGATAGACATAAAAATTTCCTAACAAAAATCAAAAATAGTTCGTATTATAGATATTTAATCATATAAAGAGTAATTTTAAAAAATTAATTAATTTCTTTTTTTTTAGATATAGCGGCTAATGTACGAACCAGTTTTCCTGCAGCCACTTCTTTTATTAAAGACATAAACAGTGATATAGCTTCATTATAAGTTGGTATGTCTGCAAGAATATTAATTTGTGAAATAGATAAGTGTTTTTTTTCAAAAGCACCGCCAGTAATTTTAAAACTTGTATTTTTTTTTGAAAATTCTTTTAATAATCTTGCTGCACTACCTGGATGTTCAAGAGAATATGCAATCAGAGTAGGTCCATTAAATGTATTTTTAAGACATTCAAAATCAGTGCCCTGAACAGCCAAGTTTAATAAAGTATTGCGTACAATATTAATTTTTACTCCAACCTCTCTGCTTAATTGTCTTAGTCTAGTGATATTATTTGATTTTACACCACGAGAATCGGCAATTATAACTGACAATGCTGTACTAGCTATTTTATTAATTTTAGCAATAATTTCTTTTTTATTCTGCAGATTTAACGGCATTTATATTTTGCTCCTAGATATTACTTAACATATATGACTAAATTTATACTTGATGTCAGAAATGATTAGTCCTAAAAGCAGAAATTTAGAATATAAAGACATTTTTTAACAAATTATATTTTTTAAAAGATTATGTTACATAAAAACATTTAAAAAATAATTAATACTGTGAATTACAATATATCATTTTTATTAAATACCGTATTGATTATTTAATAATTAATATTTTACATAGGATGTTATTATAAATAATTTTTCTTCTAGCGTAAAGTATAAAGTAGTTGTAAAATGTTAATTTGCATGTTTTTTATAAAGTCGATTGATCAATGATCATTCCTGGACCCATAGTAGTAGATAAAGTTATTTTTTTTATATAAGTACCTTTACATTTTAATGGTTTGTACTTTTTGAGATCAGATAATAATGTATTTAAATTTTCTTTAATATTTTTTGTTAAAAAAGTAATTCGTCCGATGGTAGAATGTATGATGCCATTTTTATCATTACGATAACGTACTTGTCCTATTTTTGCATTTTTAACAGCTTCAAAAATATTTTCTGTTACTGTACCAAATTTAGGGTTGGGCATTAAACCTTTAGGGCCTAATACAGGACCTAATTTTCCTACTAATGCCATCGCATTTGGTGATGCAATAACAACATTAAATTTTAAATTTTCTTTTTTTATTTTGTCAAATAAATCTTGCATACCAATAAAATCTGCACCAGCTAATTTTGCTGATTTAACATGCAGTCCTTCAGTAAATACAGCAACTTTAACATCACGACCAACACCATGAGGTAAAATAGTACATCCTCGAATATTTTGTTCAGATTTTTTAGCATCTATACCTAAATGAATAGCAACATCAATACTTTCAATAAAATTTTTGGTCTTAATTTTTTTTAAACACTCAATGCTTTCATCAAAATGATAAATCTTTTTAAGATTAATGGTGTTTTTTACATATTTATTTTTTTTAGTTAATTTAGTCATTAGCTGTTCTCTATTATCAAACCTATAGATTTTGCTGTTCCTTCAATAGATTTTGCTATTTTTTCAATATTAGAACCTGTCATATCGGTTTTTTTAATTGATGCTATTTCTATTATTTGCTGTCTAGTAATAGTTCCGATTTTTTCTGTTTTTGGTTTACTGGATCCTGCTTTAATGCCTGCATATTTTTTTAATAGAATAGACGCAGGAGGAGTTTTTGTAATAAAAGTAAATGATCGATCAGAATATACAGTGATAACTACAGGTATCGGTAATCCTTTTTCTATATTTTTTGTTTTTGCATTAAATAATTTACAAAATTCCATAATATTTACACCTTTTTGACCTAATGCGGGTCCTATTGGCGGACTAGGATTAGCATTGCCTGCTGCGATTTGTAGTTTGATATAGCTTTGTATTTTCTTTGCCATAAATATACCATGAATTTAGTATTTATAAATTGATTTTTTAAAAAATGTTATTTTTTAAAATATTATGTAATATTATTAATTTTTTTCTACTTGTCCAAAATCTAATTCGACGGGCGTTGATCGTCCAAAGATAGATACTGATACTTTAATTCTATTTTTTTCATAATCTATTGCTTCTACAATACCATTAAAATCAGAAAAAGGACCATTGTTTACTCGAATGGTTTCTCCTGGTTCAAATAATATTTTTGGTCTTGGTTTATCGCTAATGTTTTTTAGTCTATTAATAATTATGTTAACTTCTTTATCACTAATAGGAGAAGGACGATCTGATGTTCCTCCTACAAACCCCATTACTTTGGGAATATTTCGTACTAGATGCCAAGTTAATTCATTCATAATCATTTGTACTAGAACATATCCTGGAAAGAATTTATATTCGCTTTTTTTACGTTGTCCACCTCGAATTTCTATAACCTCTTCACTTGGAACCATAATGTTTCCAAATAGATTTTCCATGTTATTACGTTTAATATGTTCTTTAATTGATTGTTCTACACGACTTTCAAAACCTGAAAATGATTGAATTACATACCATTTTTTTTTATTTTCATGCATCTTATAGTCTCAAGTGAGTAATAAATGATACCAAACGGAATAGAATATTATCTAATCCCCATAATATTAATGACATACATATAGTAGCTATTACTACGATAAATGTAGTATAAAATGTTTCTTTTTGATTAGGCCAAATAATTTTTTTGATTTCATTTTTAGATTGATATATAAAATATAGAAGTTCTTTTCCTTTTATTGTAGAAAAAGCAATCAATATCGATAACTGGAAAAAAATAATAAATAAAAAAAAATGAAATATAAATTTCCAATGTGGAAAAATATATTTTATAATGATTGGTATAAATGCAGTCATGATTGCTATATACCATTTTATTCTTTCTTGCTTTTTGAAAAATTTATATAAGTAATTTTTAAAATGCATTGATAATCCTAAGATATATGTTTCAAAAATATTTTGATAAAAATTTACATTCGGATTTTATTGTACTATAAATTACTATATTTCAAATTAAAATTAATAATATATAATATTTAGTTTATTCTATTATATTTAATAATACTTAATGCTGATACCTAGATTTGAACTAGGGACCTCACCCTTACCATGGGTACGCTCTTCCATGCTGAGCTATATCAGCATATCTTTTTTAGCGGACAGCGGGAATTGAACCCGCATCATCAGCTTGGAAGGCTGAGATAATAACCGTTATATGATGTCCGCAATGTTAAATCCCATATTTTTATTAAAAATTTTGGTGGGAGAAGGATTTGAACCTTCGAAGTCTATGACGGCAGATTTACAGTCTGCTCCCTTTAACCGCTCGGGAATCCCACCGATGTAAAATTTATAACTAATAATTGCCGGCTACCGGAATCGAACTGGTGACCTACTGATTACAAGTCAGTTGCTCTACCTGCTGAGCTAAGCCGGCGTATAAATTTTTATATATCAATTATATATATTACGTATGGATTTCATTTTATGCAATAAAATTTTTAAAAAATTTTTAAAATATAAAGATTATATACGAAATATGTAAAAATTAAATATAACATAGTTTTAAATATTATTAATATTTTTATATATGATATATATTATAAACTATATTGCAGAAATTTTATAGGACATACATTCAATAAATAAAAATATATTTATAATTAAGGATTAAATTAATGAGTTATTTTTATATACGTCATCAAGAAAAATTAAATGAAGATTTAATAGATTTACATAATAAAATTAATATTTCATTTGAGTTTTTTCCTCCTAAAAATAATATTTTAGAAGAAACATTGTGGTCTACGGTTATGCAATTAAGTTTATTGAAACCAAAGTTTTTTTCAGTAACTTATGGAGCAAATAATGGTGAACGCAATCGTACTTATGATATTGTAAAATCCATACAAAAACGTACAGGTATTATCGTTGCTCCACATTTAACTTGTATAGATATGTCAAAGCACGAATTAAAAAAAATAGCTAATGAATATTGGGAAAATGGTATTCGTCATATAGTTGCATTACGTGGTGATCAATTAAAAAAATCTAAAAAAATAAAAATGTATGCTGCCGATTTAGTGAGTTTATTAAGAGAAGTAGCTGATTTTGATATTTCTGTAGCAGCCTATCCTGAAATGCATCCAGAATCGATTAGTATACAAGATGATTTAAACAATTTAAAAAGAAAAATAGATGCTGGAGCAAATAGAGCAATCACACAATTTTTTTTTGATGTAGAAAATTATTTACGATTTCGAGATCATTGTTATAAAATAGGCATCAATGTTGAAATTATACCAGGTATTTTCCCAATTATTAATTTTAAGCAGATGCAACTATTTGCCAAAATGACAAATGTGTATATTCCAAAATGGATATATCAGATATTTAATGGATTAGATCAAGATTTAGCAACAAGAAAAATATTAGGAGCTAGTATAGCTATAGATATTGTAAAGATCTTATATCAAGAAGGTATAAGAAATTTTCATTTTTATACCTTAAATAGATCAGACGTTGTGTATTCAATATGTCATAGATTGGGTATGTCAGTATCTAAAATAGCATAATATATATGTCTCGTAAGAAAGGTATTATTAATATATTACTTTTTTTTGAAATTTAAAATTCTTTATTAATAGTATTTGAATAGTAATGAATGATATGGCATTCGATCATATAAAGTAAAATATTTTGAAAATTTTTATTAATATATTAGTGTATTATTACTTCTGATATATTTTTAATGCATTAATTAACAAATTATATATAGTTTTTCGTTTATAATATATATTAATGAAATTTATAATCAATGTTATATTTTATTGCAATGTAATATATTTTTGATTAGAAATTGAAGATTGATAATATGTATTAATAAAAGTAGTAATAATAAATATATTTCGAATTTTAATTGACTCAGTTATTTATGTATAAATTTTTTAAAATAATCATAAAAATTTAATATGTGATTATATAACACTTTTAAGATAATCTTACTAAATATAAAGATATTAAAAAAATTAAAAATATCAGCAATCTAAATAATTATAAACATACTAAATATATTAATTACTTAATAAGTATTTAATGATAATTGTTATTATTGTAATAGAAAATGTTTTTAATAAAAATATTATTTAGTATATTTATTTTTTTAACACATTAAAATAATAGGTAGTATATTATAGTTATGAATAAAAAAAAAATTAATAAAATAGTTCTTGCTTATTCTGGAGGATTAGATACATCAGCAATCATTCCATGGATAAAAGAAAATTATCAAGCAAAAGTTATTGCGTTTGTTGCAGACGTAGGACAAAATAGAAAAGAACTTGAAAACATTGAAGATAAAGCATTGATATCTGGTGCCGATAAATGTTATATAGTTGATTTACGTGAAGAATTTATATCAGATTATGTTTATCCAGTATTACAAACTGGTGCTTTATATGAAGGCAGTTATTTACTAGGTACTGCTATGGCTCGTCCTATTATCGCTAAAGCACAAATTGATCTTGCTATAAGTTTAGGTGCAGATTCTTTATGTCATGGTGCAACAGGTAAAGGGAATGATCAAGTGCGTTTTGAAACTACATATGCGGCATTAGCTCCTGAGTTAATAGTTATTGCTCCATGGAGAGAATGGAATCTTTATTCACGAGAAGATTTATTATTATATTTAAAAAAAAGAAATATTTCCACTACTGCTACTTTAGAAAAAATATATAGTCGAGATGAAAACGCTTGGCATATTTCAACAGAAGGTGGAATACTTGAAAATCCTTGGAATCCAGCTAATCAAGATTGTTGGATATGGACAGTAGATCCTAAACATGCACCTAATGAACCTGAATATCTATCTATTGATATAGAACAAGGTCGTATTATAAAAATTAATAATAATCGATTAACGCCTTTCAAATGTTTAGAATTTTTAAATAAAATTGCTGCTAAACATGGTATTGGTCGTTTAGATATTATAGAAAATAGATTAGTTGGTATGAAATCTAGAGGTTGTTATGAAACACCGGGTGGTACAATTATGGTAAAAGCCTTACGGGCTATTGAACAATTAGTATTAGATCGTGATAGTTTTAAATGGAGAGAACAAATAGGCATAGAAATGTCTTCTGTTGTATATGATGGAAAATGGTTTGCTCCTTTTCGTCAATCATTACAATCTGCAGCTACTTCATTAGCATCTGAAATTACAGGTACAGCGCGATTAGAATTATATAAGGGTAACGTTACTATCATGCAAAAAAAATCTCCTAACTCTCTGTATTCTGAAGAATTTGCAACATTTGGTGCAGATCAAGTATATAATCATGCTGATGCACAAGGATTTATTAATATTTTTTCACTGTCTAATCGCATTCGTGCAATCAATAAATGTAATAAATAATGTTATTTTATATTGTTTAAGAATGTAATTTAGATAAATGAATATTAATATTATATTTTTATATGGTAATAAATTAATGGAGTAAGTTTTATGTCTTTATGGGGTGGACGTTTTACCGAATCGTCTAATCAATTTTTTAGAAAATTTAATAATTCTTTATTTTGTGATTATCGTTTAATAGAAGCTGATATTTTAGGTTCTATAGCATGGTCTAAATCTCTTTATGATGCACATGTATTAAATATTAATGAACAAAAAAAAATAGAAAGCGCTTTACGATGTTTGTTAAAAGAAACAAATGATGATCCAAAAAAAATATTAGAGAGTAATGTAGAAGATATTCATACTTGGGTTGAATTGCAATTAATTAAAAAAATTGGATCTTTAGGTAAAAAATTGCATACTGGACGTAGCAGAAATGATCAAGTATCAACAGATTTAAAAATCTGGTGCAAATATACAATAGATCATTTATTACGGTCTATTTATAAATTAAAAAAATCATTTTTATTTGTTGCGGAATTAAATCAAAATGTTATTTTTCCAGGTTACACTCATTTGCAAAGAGCGCAACCGATTGTTTTTTCACATTGGTGTTTAGCATATATAGAAATGCTTAAAAGAGATGAAAGTCGATTAAAAGATGCATATAAAAGATTAGATGTTAGTCCTTTGGGATCTGGTGCTTTGTCTGGTACAAGTTGGAATATTGATCGACAAAAATTAGCCAAACGTTTAGGTTTTACTTCATCTACTTCTAATAGTTTAGATGCTGTTTCAGATAGAGATTATGTTGTAGAATTATTATCTATCTCTTCTATTGGTATGTTACATTTATCGCGATTGGCTGAAGATTTGATTTTTTTTAATTCTGGAGAAGTGGGATTTATTGAATTATCTGATAATGTTACTTCAGGTTCATCATTGATGCCACAAAAAAAGAATCCTGATGCATTAGAATTAATTCGAGGAAAATCAGGACGGGTTTATGGTGCATTAATTAATATTTTAGTGTTATTAAAAGGATTACCGTTATCTTATAATAAAGATATGCAAGAAGATAAAGAAAGTTTATTTAATGGATTAGATACTTGGGATGATTGTTTATGCATGTCATCTATAATTTTGGATGGTATACGATTAAATATATATAATTGTGAAAAAGCAGCAGAACAAGGTTATTCTAATGCTACAGAATTAGCAGATTATTTAGTAAACAAGGGTCTTACTTTTCGTGATGCACATAATATTGTTGGTAAAATAGTACTTAATGCAATAGAAAAAAACACTCCATTAGATAAAATGGATTTAATGGATTTTAAAAAATATAGTACCATCATAGATATAGATGTATATTCTGTATTGGATTTGTATGCATGTATTAATAAAAAAAATGTTAAAGGTGGTGTTGCATTTAATCAAGTAAACAGTGCTATTTTAGAAATTAAAAAACAATTAAAAGATACTGATATTAATTTAAAATAAATTAATGTTAATCGCGACATATTGTATGTCGCGTAAAATATTTTAGTGCTTATAAAAATTTTTAATTTTATTATTTTATTAATGATAACTTATTGATATAGTAAGATACGTTTTTATGCAATTAAAATTATAAATAATAATTTTAATATATTTTCGTATAAGTAAATAAATTTTGCTCATAATATATCATTTTTACTAATATATAGTTTATAAAATAGTATGATAGATAATATTTTTAATAACTATTTTAGAAAATTTTTAATATTAAATAATTTTTTTATTTTTTGAGGTATAAATTTTGTTTGAAGAAATTCATTTAATATGGCATGAAGTTATATCAGAAGTGAGAAAATTATCACATGTCGAAATAGATTTAAAAAAATTGTATCATGAGATGATTCTGCAACATAAATCTTTTGAAAAATCATTAAGTTATATTTTATCAGATAAATTATCGAATCCAATGTTTCCAAATAGTTTTTTTCAAAAAATAATAGAAAACATATATATATCGAATCCTTCTATAATTCAATGTGCAATTAAAGATATTTATGCTGTATATTATCGAGATCCTGTTATCAAAAATTATTCTAGTATATTATTATATTTAAAAGGATTTCATGCATTACAAATATATAGAGTTAGTCATCAATTATGGAAAATAGGACGTAATTCTTTAGCTATTTTTTTACAACACAGAAGTTCTATGTTATTTTCAGTTGATATTCATCCAGCAGCAAATATTGGATATGGAATTATGTTAGATCATGCAACAGGTATAATAATAGGTGAAACAGTTTTAATAGAAAACAATGTTTCCATTCTACATGCAGTCACTTTAGGTAGTACAGGAAAAAAAATTGGGAAAAGACATCCTACGATTCGTGAAGGAGTTATGATAGGAGCGGGAGCTAAAATTCTTGGTGATATAGAGATAGGATTAAGAACTAAAATTGGCGCAGGATCGGTAGTTTTGCGTTCTATTCCTGCTGATGTCACCGCTGTTGGAGTACCAGCAAGAATTATTACTAAATCTGTAGAAAAAATTAGTATATATTAAAATAAATATTTATAGTATTAAAAATAATTAATAATATTATTTTATAATATCATTATAAAATATAAAAACAAAGCTTCTTAATAAAAAAGCTTTGTTTTTATTAAAAATTATTAATCGTCTAAGAAACTACGTAAAATTTCAGATCGACTAGGATGTCTTAGTTTTCTTAAGGCTTTTGCTTCTATTTGTCGAATACGCTCTCGTGTGACATCAAATTGTTTCCCTACTTCTTCTAAAGTATGATCTGTATTCATATCTATGCCAAATCTCATACGTAATACTTTTGCTTCTCTTGCTGTTAATCCAGATAAAATGTCATGAGTAGCATTACGTAAGCTTTCTGAAGTAGCAGATTCTAAAGGTAATTCTAAGGTAGAGTCTTCAATAAAATCTCCTAAATGTGAATCATCATCATCGCCAATAGGTGTTTCCATAGATATGGGTTCTTTGGCTATTTTTAATACTTTTCTAATTTTGTCTTCTGGAATTAACATTCTTTCCGATAACTCTTCAGGTGTGGGTTCTCGTCCTATTTCCTGTAACATTTGTCTAGAAATTCTATTTAATTTATTGATTGTTTCAATCATATGTACTGGAATTCGAATAGTACGAGCTTGATCTGCAATGGAACGTGTTATTGCTTGTCTAATCCACCATGTTGCATATGTTGAAAATTTATATCCTCTTCGATATTCAAATTTATCTACTGCTTTCATTAATCCTATATTGCCTTCTTGAATTAAATCTAAAAATTGTAATCCACGGTTAGTATATTTTTTTGCTATTGATATCACTAATCTTAAATTGGCTTCTACCATTTCTTTTTTTGCCCTTCTTGCTTTTGCTTCTCCAATAGCCATTCTTTTATTAATATCTTTTACTTGTTCTAACGTTAATCCAGTATCTTTTTCAATTTGAATTAGTTTTTTTAAAATAAGATCAACATCTTCTTTTATGTCATATAATTTTTCAGACCATGGTTCATTTATATTTTGAGCAATTTGAGACCAATTATTATTTATTGATTTTCTTATAAAACAATCAATAAAATTTTTTTTAGGCATTTTACATTTATCTATACACAGTTTCATTACTAATCGTTCTTGAATTTTAACTTTTTCCATCATATTGCGCATATTTTTTACTAAATAATCAAATTGTTTTGGAACTAAGCGAAATTGTTTGAATATTTCTGATAAGTTATGTATTTCAATTAGTGAATCTTTATGATTTCTATGTTTATTTTTTATTGTAAGATTAGTAATATTATATTGACGATGTAGTTCAAAAAATTTTTCTTTAGCTAACTCTGGATCGATACAATTTTCATCATCATCGTCATTGTTTTCATCATCATGATCATGATGATGAGCACAATGATGTTCTTCATATGATAATTCAGATCCAATATGAGTTGATATAGGTGAAAAAAATTCTTCTATATTAGGATCTACAAAACCTATAATTAATTCAGATAATTTTATTTCTCCTAATTCGACACGATTATATTGTTCTAGTAAATAAGTAATAGCTTCTGGATATTCAGCGACAGAAGATTGTACTTGATTGATACCTTCTTCAATACGTTTTGCTATATCAATTTCACCTTCTCTAGTTAATAATTCTACAGTGCCCATTTCACGCATATACATACGTACTGGATCGGTAGTACGTCCAAGTTCTATTTCCACATTGGATAATGCTTGCGCTGTTGCTTCAGCTACATCTTCATCGGTATCTGAGTTGTTATCGTTAAGAATAAGATCATCGGCATCTGGTGCTGCTTCTACTACCTGTATTCCCATGTCATTAATCATTTGGATTATATCTTCGATCTGATCGGAATCAACGATATCTTCCGGTAGATGGTCATTAACCTCAGAATAGGTTAAATAGCCTTGCTCCTTACCATGAGTGACAAGTAGCTTAAGCTGTGACTGCGGGTTGTGCTCCATAAGATAATATCCACATTTCTGTTGATTTCATTGGTGTTAGATCAACGGTGTAGTTGATCATGAATAATTAAATAAATATTATAATGTATTTTTTAATTATAAAATATGTTATCATTGAATAAATAAACTATATTTTCATTATATATAAAAAATATATATTACTATTCGTATTTTTAATATCTGTTAAATCATTTTTGTATTAATCTTTTATTAATTTTCCATAGTTCATTTTTTTCGTTTTTGTTTAGTCCTTTTTTTCTTTCTTGATTAATTAATGATTCTTGTCGTATTTCTAATACTTTATTATATAATCCTTTCAATAAATCTAAAAATACATTTTTTATTGCTTCATTAACTATCATATGATTCCATTGAGCTAATTTATAAAAAATTTTTATTTCATCGGTATCTCTATATATTTCTAATATTTGTCCTGTGTGTAATTTAGGATTTTTAGAACAGGTTTTCACTAATTTTAAAAAAAAAGACAATCCTTTTATTTTAGCATTGATTAATTTTTTGATTGAAATAATGTATTTAACTAAATAAGGATTTTGTAGTAATAATGCAATTAATATACGCATATTAGTGTTTTTAATCCGATTATTAGTATCATAATGCATGTGTTTATTTTTATTAATAAATAATTGTTCTAATTGATATGCATCTGGAATACCTAAGTAATTACCTAGTATGTTCTTTAAGTAAATATTTATAGTTTTTCCTGGTATTAAATTAATTAAAGGAATAGCTTTGGCACTTAAACGACAGCGATCTTCTATTGCACCTAAATTAATTTTTTTTAATAATTTATGAAAAAATACCTTTGAAAAACTAATGGCATGATGTATTCTATGTTCAAAAGCAATTTTACCTTCTTTTCTGATTAAAGAATCAGGATCTTCATTTATAGGTAAAAATATAAATTTAATACTGCGTTCATCATGTATAAATGGAAGATGTTTTTTTAATGTTATCCAAGCAGCTTTTCTTCCTGCAATATCACCATCATAGCAATATATTAAATTATTTGTCGTTCTAAACAGCAATTGTATTTGTTCATATGTTACGGATGTTCCTAATAATCCAACAACATAATCAATATCAAATTGATTTAATGTTATAACATCGATATATCCTTCTACAATTAATAATTGATCAGGTTTAAGATGTTTTTTTTTCATTTCATAAAATCCATATAATTGTTGGCTTTTATGAAAAACATCAGTTTCTGGAGAATTAATATATTTAGGTAATGTATTATCTAATGTTCGTGCTCCAAATCCATTTATTTGTCCATTTTTATCATGAATAGGAAACATAATTTTATTACGAAATCTATCATATATAAATCCTTTTGAACTTTTAATCAGAATGCCAGCATGAATTAATGCTTGCTTATTTTTTGTGTTTATTTTTAGTTTAATAGATACGTGGTTCCATTGTTTTGGTGCAAAACCAATAGAGAAATAATCTATCATTTTTTTATTAATGCCTCTATGTATCAAATATTTATAAGCATCATTATTACTATGATAAATAATATTGCTATGATATAAATTGGATGTTTGTTTAATTAAAAAATACAGATGTGCTTTATTTTTATATTTTTTATTATCTTTGATATATCCTGTTTTATAAGGTATTTTTATTTGATTTAAAATAGCTAATTGTTCAATACTTTCGACAAAATTTAAATGTTCATAATTTATTAAAAAATCAATGGCATTACCATGAGCATGACATCCAAAACAATAGTAAAATTGTTTTTTATCGTTGACAATAAAAGATGGGGTCCTTTCATTATGAAAAGGACATTTAGCATGATAATTATCTCCTATTTTTTTTAATGGAATACGTATATTAATTAAATCTATTATATTTGTTTTAAATAACAAATCATCAATAAAGTGTTTAGGAATTTTCCCCATCATATTTTTTTAATGTATATAAAACACTGTAGTAAAATATAATTTTAACAGTGTTTTATTTTTTGTTTATAATTATAAGAAATTAGTACATACGAATTCGTTTAGCATTTTCTCTAGAGAGTTTTTTAGCAAGACGTTTAACAGCAGCAGCTTTGGCTCTTTTTCTTTCGGTAGTAGGTTTTTCATAAAATTCTCGACGTCGAATTTCAGCTAAAATACCAGCTTTTTCACAGGATCTTTTAAATCTACGAAGAGCGACATCGAATGGTTCATTTTCACGAACTTTAATAATTGGCATTGAGGTTACCTCATGAATAGATTATTTTATTTTAAAAAATGATATGTTATATTAATCTTTATCTTAGTATAAAATATGTTGTTTTTATTTTAAATATACAAAAATTATATTTTATAAAATAAATAATGATTTTTATTAATCATAATTCTTAATAAATAATTTATAATAATATATAATATAATTTAGTATATAGATAAATTTAATTTAGTAGGAATGCCAAAGTGCGTATACTCGGTATTGAAACTTCTTGTGATGATACTGGAATTGCAATTTATGATAGTAATTTGGGTGTAATAGTAAATGATATACATAGTCAAAATCAATTGCATTCTCATTACGGGGGTGTGGTTCCTGAATTAGCTGCACGTGGTCACACACAAAATATAATACCATTAATTAAACAGTTATTAAAAAAATCACAGTGTCATATAAATTCAATAGATGCAATATCTTATACTGCAGGTCCAGGATTAATAGGATCGTTATTAATAGGAGCAACTGTAGGAAAGACTTTATCTTTATCATGGAATATACCCACTATATCAGTAAATCATATGGAAGCCCATTTATTATCTCCTATGTTGGAAAATAAAAACATATCTTTTCCTTTTATTGGTCTTTTAGTGTCAGGAGGACATACTCAATTAATACAAGCATATGAATTTGGACATTATCAAATTTTAGGAGACACCATGGATGATTCTGCTGGTGATGCTTTTGATAAAACAGCTAAGTTATTGAATTTACAGTATCCAGGAGGGAAATTATTATCTAATTTAGCAAAATATGGTACACCTGGTCGTTTTACATTCCCTAGACCTATGTTATATAGTAAAGATTTAAATTTTAGTTTTTCAGGATTAAAAACTCATGTAGCTAATATAATTAATAATGAAAAAAAAGATTTTCAAACATGCGCTGATATTGCATATGAATTTGAATCTGCAGTAATAGATATTTTAATAATAAAATGTCAACGTGCATTAAGACAAACAGGGTTTAAGCGTTTAATTATTGCGGGTGGAGTAAGCGCGAATTCTTTATTACGAAGAGAAATAAAACATATGACTATAAAGGAAAATTGTGAGATATTTTATGCACCATTAGAATATTGTACGGATAACGGTGCTATGGTAGCTTATGTTGGAATGTTACGTTTTTATGAACGTAAGTATTCTCCATTAAATATTTTTGTACATCGTAAATGGTCATTAAGTGATTTGAAAAAATACAATGCATGTATATAAATATTTTAATTTTTATTTAATATAGTTTATTAAATCTTCCATGGTGATTACTGTGATTTTTTTTAGTTGTGCAAATCTTATAATTTCCGGGGTTCTGGACATACTGCCATCATCGTTAGTTAGTTCACATAATATACCAGTTGGTTTTAATTTTGCTAAATGCATTAGTTGAATAGTAGCTTCTGTATGTCCTCTTCGAACTGATAGGCCTTCTTGATGCGATAGTAATGGGAAAATATGCCCAGGACGATTTAAGTCACTTGGTTTCGCATGATCTGATGTGGCCGTGTAAATTGTTGTTAATCGATCTTGAGCAGATACACCAGTAGATACGCCTTGTGCTGCTTCAATTGAAACTGTAAAATTTGTTTGGAAAGTACTGGTATTATTTTTTACCATCATTGGTAATTCTAATTGTTGTCTACGTGCTTCAGTAATACATAGACAAATAATTCCACTACCATATCGAATAGTTAAAGCAATTTGTTCTACGGTTAATGATGTACAACTAAAAATTAAATCTCCTTCATTTTCTCTATTAACGTCATCTATTAATATAATGCCTTGTCCTTTATTAAGCGATATAATAGCGTTTTTAACACGTTCTTGTGAATTTTTTCCGAATAAAGATAGTGAAGATTTTTGATTCATAATTATCAATCCTGTTTATGTTTTGATAAAACTATATAGTATATTTATTATATAAATTTCTTTATAAAATTATTATATTCACAACAGCATTTAAATATTATAATAATATTAATAAATGATTTATATCGTAAACACTTTTAACATTATATGTTATAAAATATTAATTTTAGTAAATTTAATAATTTTAAATATGATTTATTAGGTGTAATAATTTAGGGTTGATACTAAATTAATAAAAAATTTATAGTATATATTTTATATTAAAAATATTATCAAAGCAATATTGAATATAATTATGTTATTTATAATGTCAATATTATAAATAAATTTAACATTTATTAAATACTCATGTTGTATTCAAATAACAATAATATAAAAAGATCATTAATTGTGAATAATAATATAATATTATCAATATAATATTGATTTTTTTTAAAATAAAATAATATTGTTATTAATCTTTTAATAAATTTTTACTGGGATATAAATTTTGTGAAAGTATATTTGGTAGGAGGAGCAGTACGAGATAAATTGTTAAATTTATCTATTAAAGATAGAGATTGGGTTGTAGTTGGTAGTGATGCAGATACATTACTAAAAAAAGGTTATAAGCAAGTTGGAAAAGAATTTCCTGTTTTTATTCATCCTATTACTTATGAAGAATATGCGTTAGCTAGAATTGAAAGGAAATCCGGAGTAGGATATTCTGGTTTTAAAACCGATTATTCTACACAAGTCACTTTAGAAGAAGATTTGATGAGAAGGGATTTGACAATAAATGCAATTGCTCAAGATAATAATGGGAATTATATTGATCCTTTTAATGGTAAAAAAGATTTAGAGTTAAGATTGTTAAAACATATTTCTAATAAATTTAAAGAAGATCCTTTAAGAGTATTAAGAGTTGCTCGATTTGCTGCTAAATTATCTTCTTTAGGATTTCATATTGCAAAAAAAACTATGATGTTAATGTCGGATATTTCATGTAGTAATGAATTATTGTTTTTAACAAGTGATAGAATTTGGAAAGAGACAGAAAAAGCTTTAATTACTTCCCATCCACATGTTTATTTCCAGGTGTTGTATAATTGTCGAGCTTTGCCAGTATTATTTCCAGAATTAAATAAATTGTATTCTATATTTTTATCTTATGGGATGGATTATAAAATAATAAATATAGGAAAATTTATGTTGATGAGATTAGCTCAAATATCTTTGTTTAGTAATGATGTCGATGTACGTTTTTCTAGTTTATGTCAATTATTTAGTCATACTATAATATCATATACATCTAAAATAAAAAAATATGCATATTATAATAAAACTGCAGCATTGTTAACAAAAAAATTTTGTAAACGTTTACACGTTCCTTCTTATATTCAAAAATTAGCAGTTATTACATCGGGCTATAATGATTTTTTGAATAGAATCAATTTTCAGTCTTCAGAATCTATTATTAAACTGTTTGATAAAATTGATGCTTGGAGACAACCAGACAGAATTAAAAAATTATCTTTATTAAGTAATATATATATTTCCAATGATATTTTTTTCAAATCGGTATCTTATAATCCTGGTAAATATTTACAAAATATGTTTGATATAGCAAAAACTGTTTCTGTTAAATCCGTTGTACGGTTAGGCTTTAGAGGGATTGATATACGTATAGAACTAACACGGTTAAGAATATCATCTATTGAAAAAAAACGAATGCTTTTTTTGAAAAAGCATATAAATGATAATATTTAAAATATTATAATATTAATCATTTTATAGATGTTACAAAATTTATTTATTTTTAATCGATAATGTAAATATAACATTAATATTTATTTTTATCTAAAATAAAATCTTATATAAATTAAATTATATGATTAATATTTTTAAATACAAATAAAACGGTTATTGTTATACCGTTTTATTTGTTAAAAAATTATAGAACAGCACTCATAATAACAGTTTTTCCTGAAATAGTATCGCCGGAATATTTTTTTAGTGATTTTATTTTTTCCATGTTTCCAATAACAATAGGAGTCACTATAGATTTAGCATGAGATTTTAAAAATGGTAAATCTAATGTAATTATAACATCTCCAATCTTTACTTTTTGAGATTCTTGTGCAATTTGTGTAAATCCTTTTCCTTGTAGATTAATTGTATCAATACCAAAATGAACAAATATTTCAATTTTTTCATCAGATATTATTGAAAATGCATGCATAGTTTTAAATATTTTTCCAATAGTTCCATTTATTGGAGCAACAATCTGACAACCTGTAGGATTAATAGCTATACCGTCACCAACAATTTTTTGAGAAAAAACAGCATCTGGAACATTTTCAATATCAATAATATTTCCTGATATAGGTGATATAATATTTACTATATTATTAAAATCCTTATTCTTACTTTTAAAAAATTTTGAAAATAATTTCATTTATTACTCCTATTAATAAATATTATAGCAATATTTTTTATTAGTAAATTTTTTTATGATTTATGAATTCTTGTATTACATTAATTAATTCTTTTGCAGTTGCTTGCATTAATGCTGATTTAGCTATATTTTGTGCATCCTGAAAACTTATATTACGGATTATTTTTTTTATATGTGGAATACATGGAGCACTCATACTTAATTCATCTATACCCATTCCTAACAATAATATAGTAGCTTGTGTATCTCCTGCTAATTCACCGCAAATTCCAGTCCATTTATTTTCATTATGAGAAGCATTAATAACTGTCTGAATTAAGTTTAGTACCGATGGACTCATAGGGTTATATAAATGAGCTATTAAATCATTTCCTCTGTCGACAGCTAAGGTATATTGGGTAAGATCATTAGTACCAATACTAAAAAAATCCACTTCTTTTATAAGATGATGTGAAATAAGAGCAGATGCTGGTGTTTCTATCATTACACCAATAGGTATATTTTTATTGAAATTTATTTTTTTTGTATATAATTGTGCTTTTAACATTGCTAATTCAACTTTGAGCATTCTTACTTCTTCTACTGAAATAATCATTGGAAACATAATTTTTAGATGGCCAAAAGCAGAAGCACGTAATATAGCTTTTAACTGATCATGTAAAATGTTTTTTCTATTCATACCAATACGAATTGCTCTCCAACCAAGAAAAGGATTTTCTTCTTTTGGAAAATTCATATACGGTAAATTTTTATCTCCCCCTATATCCATAGTTCTAATAATAATAGATTTTTCTTGCATTTTTTCAGCTATGTTTTTATATACTATAAATTGTTCCTCTTCAGATGGTAAAGTATCACGTTCCATATATAAAAATTCAGTTCTATATAAACCTATACATTCAGCACCATTATAGATGGCGCTAGCAATATCTTTAATATTACCAATATTGGCTCCTATTGTTATTTGATGTTTATCTGGGGTAATAGCTGATAAATTTTTTAATGACAGTAATTTACTTTTTTCATCTTCATATTTTTTTTTTAACGTTTTTATATTTTTTATTTTTTGTATAGAAGGATTAATAAAAATAGCATTATTAATACTGTCTAAAATTAAATAATCATTATTTTTAATTTTTTTTGTAATATTACCTATACCGACAATAGCAGGTATTTCTAATGATCTAGCAATAATAGCAGTATGAGATATTTGACTACCTAAATCGGTAATGAATCCTAATACTTTTTTACAGTTTAACTGTGCTGTTTCTGAAGGAGTTAAATCTTTAGCTACTAAAATAACTGTATCTTGTATATTACTAAGATCTATAATATTTAAATTAAGAATATTTCTTAATAATCGATTACCTATATCACGGATATCAATCGCCCTGTTTTTTAAATATTCATCATTTAGTGCTTCTAATTTTTTTACATGTGTTTGAATAATTTGGTTAGTAGCAGAATCAGCTGAAATACAGTTTGTCTTAATTGATGTAATAATTTCTTCTTTTAATTCTTCATCTTCAAGAAGTATGATATATCCTTCAAAGATTTTTGATTTTTCTTTTTCGCAAGCTACAATAGCATTTGATTGTATTTTTTGAAGTTGTATTAATGTTTTTTTTCTACCATAGAAAAAACGGTTAATTTCTTGTTCTATTTTATTGGAATCAATGTTTTTTTGATTAATAATAATTTTTTCTTCTTTTAATAATAATGCTTTTCCAATAGCAATACCTGGTGATGCTAAAATACCTGAAATCATAACATTACCTTTTTATATAATAATGATTGATTCAATGAAAGTAATTTTTTATATTAAGTATTACATATTTATTTAGTTTATTATCCGGAAGTATGTAAAAACTCCCGGATGAATAATTCTTATGATGTAATTACTGCAATATATTTATAAACTAGAATGATTATTCTAATTTCATTATTACTTTTTCTAAATATATAATAGCTTGTTCTTCATCTATACCTTCTGCAGATAAAGTAATTGTGCTACCGTGTGTTAAGCCTAAAGTTTGTAATTTAAATAAACTTTTTGCACTTTCTGTTTTTCCATTACAAGTAACTGTTATATTTGATGTAAATTTTTTTGCTGCTTTAACAAATTGTGCTGCAGGACGTGTATGTAATCCATTTTTTGCTTTTATCATAACATTTTTTTGTAACATGATTTTCCTTTAATTATTTTATTAATAGAAATAAACATATTTTATTAAATTATTTTTATATATATATTTATGTAATAAAGGGTAATTTTTTATATACCAATATGATTAATTGAGTATTTTATAACGAATTATATAAAAATATGTGATTATACAATCAATAGATCATTATATGACTGAAATATTATAATGAATACCCAGTATACAAATTTTTATTTGGCATAATACGATATATTATCAAATATAACAGTTTTTAATTTATTTTATAAATTATCAAATAAACTTGTACTTAAATATCTTTCTCCTGAAGATGGTAAAATGACAACTATTGTTTTTTTTTTAAATATTTTTTCTTTTTGTATTTTTATTGCTGCATAAAGGGCTGCGCCAGAAGAAATTCCTGCTAGTATACCTTCTTGTTGCATTAATTTTTGTGCTGTTTTTATTGCTTCTTCATTAGAGACTGTAATAACTCTATCAATTAAGTTAAGATCTAAATTTTTAGGGATAAATCCAGCTCCAATACCTTGTATTTTGTGTGTCCCCGGATTTATTTTTTTGCCAGATAAAAATTGTGTAATTACTGGTGAATCTTTGGGTTCAACAGCTATGCTTAATATGTTTTTTTTTTGTTTTATATATCTGCTGATTCCCGTAATAGTACCACCAGTACCTACTCCTGATACGAGGATATCTATATTCCCATCAGTATCATACCAAATTTCTGGACCAGTAGTTTTTTCATGAATTTCTGGATTTGCTGGATTATTAAATTGCTGTAAAATAATATATTTTTTAGGGTTTTGTGTAACAATTTCTTCTGCTTTAGAAATGGCTCCTAACATGCCTGTTGTACTATTTGTTAATATTAATTTAGCACCTAAAGCTATTAGTAATTTTTTTCTTTCAATTGACATGCTGTCAGGCATTGTTAAAGTTAATTTATATTTTTTTGCAGCTGCAACAAAAGCTAAAGCAATACCTGTATTGCCACTAGTGGGTTCTATTAGTTCTATATCTTTATGTAAAATTCCTTTTTTTTCTGCATCCCATATCATATTAGCACCTATACGACATTTTACACTAAAGCTGGGATTTCGAGATTCTATTTTGGCCAATATATTACCATTACCAACTTTATTTAGTCGAACTAGAGGAGTATGACCTATTGTTAGTGAGTTGTCTTTATAAATTTTATTCATAAATATCCTTAATTTTTTCAAATTAAAATAATTTTAAAATAAAAAAAATAATTTATTGAATTTAACATTTTTATTTTATGATAATGATTCTTATATATAAAGTTTATTTTTGATAAAAATAAATTGATAAGTATACTAAGAAAGTAAGAGTTTTTTATTTAATTTTATATAATGTATTCTATTGCTATCAATAATATTATTATTTTCTTTTTATTGCTGATAGAACTGTGAATAAATAGGATATTAAAAATTTAGATTGAATATTATGAGTTATAATATTTATATGGTTTACATTATTCATAAATCATTAAAAACTATATACAATATGAATGATTAATATTATAATTAGAGATTAATAAGTATCAAGATTACAGTATAATGTTGTTATTCATATAATAATTACATTAGATATTACCTTAACTATCAATTGTTAATAAAATACATATAATTAAAGTATAATATCAAATTATGAAGATTTATTTTTTAATTTTTTAAAATATTAATTTATATTAGGATTAGAAAAGTTATAAACATTATTTTTTATATTTTTCATGTTTTTATTATCATGGTGTACTATGAAATCTATTAAAAATAAGATTTTGCAATTACGAAAAGAATTGTCTTATCATGAATATTTATATCACACGTTAAATGTTCCAGTTATTTCAGATTCTCAATATGATATTTTGATGACAAAATTAAAATTTTTAGAATCAAAATATCAACATTTAATAACATTGGATTCGCCCACTCAAAAAATAGGATCTATTATTCGTAGTGATTTACAACCTGTTTATCATATTACACCAATGTTATCTTTAGACAATATTTTTGATATAGATAGTTATTTAATATTTGAAAAAAAAATTCAAAAATATTTTAAAAATATCAGTACCATGCAGTTTTGTTGTGAATTAAAAATAGATGGATTAGCATTAAGCTTATTATATAAATATGGAAAATTAGTATATGCTGCTACTCGTGGAAATGGTACAATTGGCGAAAATGTTACAAAAAATGCTTTAACAATAAAATCACTTCCATTATGTTTAAATAAAGTTAATCTTCCCAAGATTTTAGAAGTCAGAGGTGAAGTATTTATGAAAAATAATGATTTTAAAAAATTAAATCATCGTTCTCTGATAAAGGGAGAAAAATTATTTTCTAATCCTAGAAATGCAGCTTCTGGATCATTGCGTCACAATGATGTTCAGATTACTAAAACAAGAAATTTAATGTTCTATGCATATGGATGTAATATTATTCAAGGTATCAATAATTTATATAGTCATTTTGATAGCTTGCAGAAACTGGAACAATGGGGATTCCCTATTAGTAAGCATACATTAGTATGTAAAAATTCTAAAGAAGTGTTATTTTTTTATAATAAAATACAGAATATAAGAAATACTTTGGATTTTAATATAGATGGCATTGTTATTAAAGTGGACAATTTAAATATTCAAAAAAAAATAGGTTATATTAGTAAATCTCCTCGATGGGCTGTGGCGTTTAAATTTCCTGCTAAACAAAAAATTACAGAAATCTTGCATGTTGATTTTCAAGTGGGTAGAACAGGACGCATAACACCTGTTGCAAGATTAAAACCTATTAATATCTCTGGAGTAAGAATCACTAATGTTTCATTACATAGTAATAAAGAAATAAAAAGAATAGGCTTACATATTGGAGATTTGGTTACAATATGTAGATCTGGAGACGTCATTCCTAAAGTAATTAATATAATAAAATCTTATCATGCACAACCGTTAACTGATATAATATTTCCCAAGCATTGTCCGGTGTGTAAATATAATATTATTCAGAAAAAAAATAATGGACATGCTTATTGCAGCGGAGGATTCCATTGTTCTGCACAAAGAAAAAAATCTATGTTACATTTTTTTTCAAAAAAAGGATTAAATGTTTATGGACTTGGTCCCAAAACAATTAATAATCTTATAGATGATCATTTTATAAAAACGCCTGCGGATATTTTTACATTAGATCTCAAAATGTTAAAGCAATTAAAAGATATGGGTCATCAATCTGCTATAAATCTTTTACAATCATTACATAAAGCAAAAATAGTTACTTTATATCGATTTATTTATGCATTAGGTATTCATGATGTAGGTGAAATGACTGCTAGATTATTATCTAAATATTTTTTGTCGTTACAAAAAATTATGGATACAGATATTTTAACATTGAGTTCTTTACCAGGTATTGGTAATATTATTGCTGTAAATATTTTAAGTTTTATAAAAGAAAAAACAAATCGTAAATTAATTTTTAATTTATCTAATACATTAAATATTTATACATCATATAATCAAAAAACTAGTTTTAAAAATTCAGCTTGTATGTTGCTGAATAAAAAAATTGTTTTAACTGGGACATTAGATGGCATTTCAAGAAATACAATTATAAAAAAAATAAAATCTTTAGGAGGTATTGTTGTTAATTATATTTCAAAAACAGTAGATTTAATATTTATAGGGAAAAATCCTGGAATAAAATTAATTAAAGCTAAAAATCTAGGAATAAAAATTTATAATATTGAATATTTTTTACAATTATTTAAGTAAAATTATAATTTTTTGGGTCGTGCAGGATTTGAACCTGCGACCAATTGATTAAAAGTCAACTGCTCTACCAACTGAGCTAACGACCCTTTTGGTAGGTGATGACGGATTCGAACCGCCGACTTCCTCCGTGTAAAGGAGGCGCTCTACCAACTGAGCTAATCACCTTGATTTAGAGATATATTTTACATGATACTAATACTCTTGTAAAGAGTATATATGTTTAAAATTGATATTTTTTAATTAAATATAACAATATTACTAAATTAATATTTATTTATTTGTATATTTACAATCAGAGATCTTGTATGATAATTAAAACTCGTTTTGCACCTAGTCCCACTGGTTATTTTCATATTGGTAGTGTTCGAACAGCACTGTATTCGTGGTTATTTGCAAAGCATAATGAAGGTTTATTTTTACTGCGATTGGAAGATACTGATTTTGAACGTTCTACCACATCATCTGTAGAAAACATTCTAGATGGATTAAAATGGTTAGGGTTAACATGGGATGAAGAACCGTATTTTCAAAGTAAAAATTTAGAAAAATATCAAAATACTGCTTATGAAATGTTAAAATCAGGGCATGCATATAAATGTTACTGTTCACAAAATAGATTAGATACATTAAGAAAAAATCAGATTTTAATGGGGTTAAAACCACGATATGATGGAAAATGTCGTAATCTAAGAAAAGAACACATAATAGATAAAGTATATGTGATACGTTTTCGTAATCCTAGAACAGGTAAGGTAGTATTTAATGATCACATTAGAGGGAAAATTGTTTTTAATAATACAGAATTAGATGATTTAATTATTTTACGTAGTAATAAAGTTCCCACATATAATTTCTGTGTAGTTATTGACGATAGAGATATGCAAATCACTCATGTTATTCGAGGTGAAGATCATATTAATAATACTCCTCGTCAAATTAATATTTTACATGCTTTAGGGGCTAAAATTCCACAGTATGCGCATGTTTCAATGATTGTAGATAATTTTGGAAAAAAACTTTCTAAACGTAATAATATTGTGGATATAATGGAATATTATAAGATGGGTTATTTACCTGAAGCCATTTTAAATTACATAGTACGTTTAGGATGGTCATATGGAAATCAAGAAATTTTTAGTGTAAATGAAATGAAAAAAAAATTTACTTTAGAAGGAATTAATAAATCATCTAGTATATTTGATACAAAAAAATTATTATGGTTAAATCATCACTATATTAATACATTGCCAGTTGATTATATCAGTAAATGTTTAAAATATTACTTTAGCAAACAAAATATCGATATTAATCATGGCCCTATGTTAACTGATGTAATTAATATTTTAGGTCATCGTTGTAAGACATTACAAGAAATTGTACAATTATCTCGATATTTTTATGAAGAATTCCATTGTGCAGACAATGCAATAATAAAAAAATATTTAAATATGAGTCATTTAGTCATTTTGGAAAAAATGAGTAATAAAATATCATTATTATCATTATGGAATGTTGAAAAATTATCGCAATCAGTTAAACAATTATCATGTGAATTAAATGTGCCTTTCAAAGAGATAGGAATGCCTCTCCGGGTTGCTATTATTGGATCTATGATTTCTCCTAGTATCGCTATTACTATGTATTTTATTGGTAAAACGCGTTTATTGCATCGTATAAAAAAAGCTATAAAATATATTAAATTAAATTTTATTAAATAGATTTATTAACGTACTGTTTTTAATTTTTATTGAAAAACACATATCATTATATTATAGTTACAATATTGTATAGTTATATAATTACTATAGGGGCTATAGCTCAATTCGGGAGAGCATTTGTATGGCATGCAAAAGGTTAGCGGTTCGATCCCGCTTAGCTCCAAAAATATATTCTATTTTTAAATTTTTTATATTTATCATTAATTGTTAAGTTGTCTTGAATAAAATGTGCTGGATTACTACCAGCACTTTCATTTTTTAAATTTGCATACTCATAATTTCTTGATAACCAGAAATTAATTTATTTCTTATTTGTACCGCCATATTGATAGCAATGGCAGTTTTTTGTACATCTATCATAATATCACTTAAAGATAGTTCAGATTTATCTAAGATAAATTCTTGTGAATTGTGTACTGTTTTGTTATGCATAAGATTGATTGCATTAATGTTTGATTTCATATAGTTATAAAACTTATCATCTGACAATAAATTATTGTTTGTTTTTTTTGTAAATGTATCAAAATTGATTTTATTATTTATTTTATTAATAAGCATAAATTTCTCTAAATTAATCTTTAATGTTTTATTTTTTAATATATTATCATATCTTTTTTATATAATAATTATGCATTGATAAAAATTCAGTAGATTTATTATATGTTTAATTTTATATATTAGTAAGTTTTAATGATGTAATGAATTATTATAAATTATACATTATAGTGATTACTACATGATTGTAATAAATAAAAATCAGACAGGAATATGATATGAATGTTGAAGTTAAAAAAAAAATAGATATAGATTTTAAAGAAAAAACGGTCTTAAATCAATTTTTAAACAAATTTAATATTAATTTATATACAGTATTAATAATTACATTATTTTTTATTATAATGATATTCCTAAATGTTTTATGGAGTAATTCATCAAAAAAATATCAAATATTATATGATCATTTGTCAAATGATGATCGCAAAAAAATAGTATCTCATTTAATACATATGAATATACCATATCGATTTAATGAACATTCCGGTATGTTGTTAGTGCCAGAAAATCAAGTATATGATATACGATTGCAATTGTCTGAACAAAATTTACCAAAATCTTCTAGTATTGGTTTTGAATTATTAGATCAAGAAAAATTTGGAACTAGTCAATTTAATGAACAAATAAATTATCAACGAGCTTTAGAAGGAGAATTATCTAGAACGATAGAAAGATTAAAAATGATTACACAAGCTAGAGTGCATATTGCATTATCTAAATCTTCTTTATTTATACGGGAAATAAAGGAACCAACTGCATCAGTTGTATTACAAGTACAACCTAATCAATCTTTAGACAGAGAACAAATTAATGCTATTCTGCACTTAATTGCAAGTAGCGTATCTGGTTTAAAAACAAATCATATAACAATTATAGATCAATATGGAAGATTATTAAATAGTACAAATAATTTGTATAATGAATTAAATGAAGTGCAATTTAAATATTCTGAATCGATAGAAAAACATTATAAAAAACATATTGAAGATATTTTAACTCCAATATTAGGATTGAATAATGTGTATGCTCAAGTAACAGCGCAAATAGATTTTAATAATCAAGAAGAAACAGAAGAAAAATATGAACCAAATGTAGATACTTTACATCAATCTATTCGTTCTCATCAAAGTAATAATAAAATAGTAATCGATGAAAAAGATATAGATCATGCTGTTACTAATATATTACATCATAAAAAAAATAATTTTAAAAATAAATCAGATATTACTTTATTAAACAGAAACAATAATAATTTGCAAAAAAAAAATAAATTGCATGTATTGACTCAATCGCAGAAAAATCATGATGATACAGTTAATTATGAATTAGATCATACTGTATTACATACAAAAATGAAAATTGGTAGAATAAAACGTTTATCAGCAGCAGTAGTAGTAAATTTTATTAAAAATAGTCAAGGTGATTTTTTTCCTATGACTAAAATACAAATTAATCAAATAAAAGAATTAACTTGTCACGCAATAGGATATTCTAAAAATAGAGGTGATAGTGTTAAAGTTGTAAATTATTTATTTGTAAAAGATACTACAGAAAAAATATTTCATAAAATAGTAATTGACAAAAAAGTAGAAAATAATATAAATAAAGCTCCGATACTACATTCTAGTATTGAAAGATTTTTTATTTGGTTTAATGTTTTTCACGATATTAATATAACAATGTTTTTATTTTGGATTATAGGGTTTTTATTAATTTTAATTTTATATCAGTTGTTTATATTGAAAACATTTTTTAAAAAACAAAAAATATCATGTATAAAAAACAACAACGAAAAAATAGAAAAAAAAGAAAACAAATCTAAAGAACATATTAAAAATAATGTTCACAATGATCAAGAAAGTTATAATAATATCAAACACAAACCATCTAGTGATATAGCTAAAACTGTAAGGAAATGGATAAGCGACGAAAAATTATGAGTTTATACGGTATAAAAAAAAGTGTAATGTTATTGATGTTAATAGGTATTGATCGTGCAGCAGAAGTATTAAATCAATTAACTATTGTCGAAATTAAGAAAATTATTAAATATATGGTACATATGTCTCATATGTTATCTGAAGAAAAATATGCTATTGCAAAAGAATTACAAACACTTATTGGTGAAATAAATAAATTTCATTTTTTTAATAAAGAGGATATATTCTCAATGTTAAAAAAAGCTTTTGGTGAGAATACTGCAAATATATTTTTAGATGAAATCATAGAATTGGATGATATATATTCTATGATTAAAAAATTTGATATTATGAACGTTAATGAATTATTCCAACTGATCAAAAATGAACATTTACAGATTATTACTATTATTATTATGAATATATCTTATCATCAAGCGGCACAGATATTAGAAATTTTTTCTAAAAAACAACGTTTTGAAATTATGTTAAGAATGTCTACATTTGTAGGATTACCAAAATCTGGAAAAATAGAATTAGTATATGTACTAAAAAATATTTTAAAGCGTTATCAAAAATTTTTAAATAATGAACAAGGAATAAAAATTACTGCAAAAATACTTAAATTAATAAACATTCAATATGAAAGAAATATTATTAATGAGTTTTCAGGATATAGTAAAAGTTTAACAAAAAAAATTTTAAATGAAATGATGTTATTTAAAAATATTATCAATATTGAAGATAAGCATGTTTGTTGGTTAATACAAAATATAAAATTAGATATTATCTGTACAGCTTTGAGTAATGTAGACTATGTTTTTCAAGAAAAATTTATTAAAAATATGTCTAAAAATGATGTAATATATTTACAACAATTTTTTTTAAAAAATATTACATTATCAGTATCTAAAATAAAACATGCACAAAATTATATATTAAAGAAAGTAAAATTTATTTTGAATAAAGAGATGCTTATTGAAAATAATAGGAAAGAACAATGTCTAATATGATACTAGAAAAAACATGGAAACGTTGGTATCCAGAAGAAGTTGGTATTAAAAAGAAGACAATAGAGCAATGTATGTCCGATGATGTATTATCAGAAAAAAACGAAAAAAAAATCAGTAATTGTCAAAATATTCAGAATAATCAAAATAAGCAAGATTATGAAAACGGTTTTAAAGAAGGGTATAAAACAGGTTATCAAACAGGCATAGAAAAACAAAATTTAGAATTAAAAAAAGATGAATTATCATTAAAAGATAGAATGCATAAATTGATTACTGATTTTGAATTGGGATTAGAATCATTTGATAATGTGATCGTATCTCATTTAATGCAGTTAGTATTACAAATATCAAGAAAAATAACAGGCGAAAATCCTGTATTAAATAATATTATCTTATTTAAAAAAATTAAAAAAATCATTAAATTACATCCCATATTATCCAATAAACCTAAATTAAGAATTAATCCAAATGATAAACTCTTAATTGAAAGGCATTTTGGTAATATTTTTTATCATTATAATTGGAATATTTTATATGATGATAATGTATCTCAAGGCGGTTGTATATTAGAGTCAGAAAAAATAAATTTAGATGCTACTACTTCTCTATTATGGAAGCAATTATATCAGAGTACTTTGTTGAATGAGCATAATTCATGAGTATACGATTAACACAATGGTTAAAGAAAATAGCTGTTTTAAAAAATAGTATTAATAAGATTCCAGATTCATTTTATTATGGATATGTAAGTAGTATTAATGGTTTATTAATATATGTCAAAGGATTAATAATCCCAATAGGATCAATATGTTTAATTGAACATTTTAGTAATGGAGAATTTTTTAAAATAGAAAGTGAAGTAATAGGTTTTAAAGAAAAAATAATATTATTGATGTTATTGAACGATATTAATGGCATTCAAAAAGGTGCGAGAGTATTTGTAAAGATCGAGAAAGGTATGTTTGTTTTTTCCAGACGAGTGCCAATTAGTGTTAAATTATTGGGCAGAGTAATAGATAGTATAGGCAATCCATTAGATGGTTTACCCAATTTAGATTTAGAAAAACTTTTTTCATTAACTGCTCCTGCAACAAATCCTTTACATCGTGATTCTATTACTACAATATTGGATGTTGGTGTTAGAGCAATTAATGGTTTATTAACTATTGGCAGAGGACAAAGAATAGGATTATTTTCTAGTTCTGGATTAGGAAAAAGCATGTTGTTAGCAATGATGGCAAGATATACTAAAGCTGATATAATTATCATTGCGTTAATAGGAGAACGTGGTCGGGAAGTTAAAGATTTTATTAATAATACATTAGGTATGAAAGGTTTATCTCGCGCTATAGTAATTGCTGTGCCTATTAATCGTTCTCCATTATCACAAATTCACGGTGCTAATTATGCTACTCGTATTGCAGAATATTTTCGAGACCGTAATAATCACGTATTATTAATTATGGATTCTTTAACTCGTTATGCTATGGCGTATAGACAAATCGCGTTATCAATGGGTGAATTACCGGTTAGTAAAGGATATCCGGCATCTACTTTTACTAAAATTTCCGATTTAGTAGAACGTGTCGGTAATGGTATTAATGGTAATGGTTCTATTACAGCTTTTTATACAGTATTAACAGAAAATAATTTAGATAGTGATCCTATTGCAGAAATGGTGCGATCTGTTTTAGATGGACATATTATGTTATCAAAATTATATGCTGAATCAGGACATTATCCTGCTATTGATATTACAAATTCTATTAGTCGTGTAATGACTGCATTGGTTAGTAAAAAACATTATTTGCAAGCATGCTATTTTAAAAAATTAGTATCTACTTATCAACGTAATCAAGATTTAATAAAAATAGGAGCTTATATTTCAGGAAATGATTCTATATTAGATAAAGCAATATCTTTATGGCCTATTTTAGAAAAATTTTTAAAACAAAAAATGTTGGAATCTTATAATTATAAAGATTCTTATAAAGAACTAAAAAGAATTTTAATGTAAATGTATTTTTAAGTATTATTATGGTGTAAGAATATATCATGGTATTAAAAAAATCTACAATTAATATATTAAGAATGTTAGAAATAAAAAAAATAAAAAAAACGAGTATGTCAGTTAAAAAATTATTTTTTGCACAAAATAGCAGTATGCAACAATTACATGTATTATCTAAATATCAATCAGATTATTACATTGAGTTTTTTCAAAAATTTAAATTAGGTATATCCAATATTAATTGGAAAAATTATATCGGTTTTTTGGAAATGTTAAATAAAGGTATTAAACAACAAAAAGATATTAATATGATATATAAAAACAAAATAGAAAAAAAATTATTAAAATTATCGTATATGTATAATAAAATACAATTATGGAAATTATTAGAATATCAAAATACCAATGACACTTTAAAAAGAAAAATAGAATTAGATCAATTGAAAGTAGATGAGCTATTTCAGATATATATTTTGAAAGATAAATAAAGGTATATAAATATCATGTCAATTACGGTTGATCATATTATAAAACAAATTTCTCAATTAACAGTTTACTCCAATGATTCTAATAAATTAACTAATAACAATTTGCTTCCAAATAAGTTAAAGAATATTAATATTAAAAAAGATTTGTTGTTTTTGAAAAAAAATAATCTTATCACAAATAAAAAAAATAAAAATTTTAATGTTATTTTTTCTAATTTTTTGATGTATTATGCATCATATTATAATTCGTTATTATCAATTAATAAAATAAAAAAAAAATTACATTTTCATAATAATAAAATATATTTTGATAATGTACATCGTAATATGTTATTTCCAGTCAATGATGCCATTCTATTAAGTAATAAAAATAATTATTATAAATACAATATTAGTACTTTATTAAAATGTCATGAATATTCTTTTTTTTTTAAAAAAATTAATACTTTCGTAACATCGAATATTTTACTTGATAAAAAACAAAATTATATTAATGATAATCCATATAAAATTTATAAAAAAACGTTAACTATCTTAGATGATAATATAAATTTTTGTAAGAAAATAGAATTATTTAATGATGATATAATAAATAATCATAAATTATTAATCCATAATATAACATTTAAAGATAATAAAAAATATATATTAGTATATAGTGCAGATATCACACCATTTTTAAATAAAATTACAAAAATGAAAAAAAATTTTTTTCATACAGCATTTGATGTTTATAATTATTTTCATATTAATATGAACATTACTGATACGATTAATATTTTAAAAAAATCATTGATATCTGATAAGATTAATATGAATAATACTTTATTATTACAAATTAATATTTTAAAAAGTAACAATGTTTTTCAAGAAACAATTAATAAAAAATTATTAACAATCATTATGAATGCCTGTTTTTTAATTAATTTTCAAGAACATAAAGGATGTATAGATTGTATTTTTTTGAAATTGAAAATCAATTATAAAGAAAAAACGGCCAAAATATCTATTTTTTCTAAAAATTATGCATTATGTATTGCATTAAAAGAATCATTAATATCTTTAAAAAATACATTTAATAAATATAATTTTCAATTAAAAAATATTATCATTAAAAATAATGATTGTTTTAAAAATAAAAATTATGATGATAATAATAACTTTATTAATCAGAGATCTTTTTTTTCAATAATAATAAACAACAATAAAAATATTCAAGATTCTGTTATACGTAATAAAATTTATTTTCAAAATAAATATTTTACTTCTAATGTAATTGATATATATGCTTAATGTTTTATAAAATATGAAAACTGTGTTAAACATTTTTATAATATACTTATTTATCAGGATATAATTAATGGAAAGATTATTTTATTCTATCAATAATATAAGAAAAAAAATAAAAAATAAGGACAATATAAAAATAAATAAATTTGATTTTGAAAAATTACAACATCATAGTATAGATGTTTATAATGTAATAAAAGATAATTTTTTTTTACAAAATAAAATACATTTATTTGAAAAGATCAATCAAGATTTTTTAGAATTATTTATTGAAAAACTATCTAACTTTATTAGTATAGATAATATAACCATTACGATATTAGAATCTACATTGGATGTTTATGAAAAATATATCATTAAATTAAAATTACCCATTACTTTAAATATGATTCAATTATTTCCAAATAAAGATTGTGCGATTATTATTTTATCATCTCATTTAGTATCTATAATAATAGAATATTTATTTGGTGGTAATGAATTTTGTTTATATAAACAGGATTGTAAAAAACAATTTACAAAAATTGAATTAGAAATTATAAAAAAGCTAACAAACATTATAACTTTCAGTTATAACAATATTTTTAAAAAAATGTTTTCGTTATCGATGAAATATATTTTTTCCGAAAATGTTTTGGATATCAGAAAAAAAAATTCTTTATCTGAGAATAGCATGTTTTTATTTACTGTTTTTAAAATTACATTTAATAAAACATATTATGGCATATTCAGAATATGCATTCCTATAATGACAATGAATAGATTACATATCAATTCAGTTTATTTGTCAGCACACAAACAGGTTGAAGGTTTCAACAAAAACAAAAAAAATTTTTTAAAAAATAGTATTTATAATTGTAATTTAGTATTGAATGTAAAATTACTAGAGAGTGTAATTTGTTTGTCTTATATAATAAAATTAAAAAAAGGAGATATTTTACCTATTTTAAAACCTGAAAAAGCTGTAATATATATTGATAAATTTCCGGTATTTCAAGGTAGTTATAAAACTGTCAATAAAAAAAATTCTGTTTGTATCAGATCTATAATGGGTATGCATAAGGAACAAATAGTGAAACAAGATGATATCTCTCTTGATAAAAATAAAATATTAACAAGTGATCTAAATGATCATCGTCCTATTAAAAATAATTCAGTAAATCAAAATAAAAATATAAAACGGGAACATAAACTTCAGATATCAAAATCTGGTAATGAATCCTTTATATTAAATAATATTAGTCATCTTTTGAATGTTCCAGTGAACATAACTGTTCAGTTAGGTCAAATTACTACAACAATAAAAAATTTGCTAGAAATGTCTCAAGGTACCATTTTAGTATTAGATAAAAACATAGATGAACCATTAGATATTTTTATTAATCAATTTTTAATAGCTAAAGGTGAAATGGTAATGGTAGATGATCAATATGGAATGCGTATAACAACTATTTTTGATACTTCAACAATTATCGATAATGTTAGTGTATAATCAATGAATGAATATTTTTTACAAAAACAATTGATGACATTACAAAATATTTTTCACGGGAAAATATTTACTCAAGTCAATGTAATGACATTACAGATTATAATTTTAATTTTTATTTTAATCTGGATATTGAAAAAGCTATTTTTATTAAATAAAAATAATATACAGGAATTAATTACAATAATTTCAAAAAAATATATTGGATCAAATGAAAGTATTGTTATTATAGAATTAAAAGATGTTAGATTAGTTTTAGGTGTCACAAAGAATAGTATTAATATTTTACATAAAATCACAATCTTTGAAAAAAAATTAGAAAAAAAAATAGTTTCATCTAATTTATTAGGTATGTGGTTAATAAAATTATTTAAAACACTGTGGAATAAATTAATGATTTATCGAATTATTTCTTTTTTTGTTTTATTTTTATGTTCTCCTATAGTACATGCTAATATTATAGAGGACGGAATACATCATATTTTATCTGATAGTAATAACAATTGGTCATTTCCGATACAAAGTTTATTGTTTATTACTGCATTAACATTTTTACCGGCGTTTTTTTTGATGATGACTAGTTTTACTAGAATTATTATTGTATTTGGATTTTTACGTAGTGCATTAGGTACACCTTATGCACCTCCTAATCAAGTATTATTAGGTTTAGCATTATTTTTAACATTTTTTATTATGTCTCCTGTTTGTGATAAAATATATGAAGATGCTTATATACCATTTAGTGAAAATAAAATTAATATGGAAATGGCTATTGAAAAAGGAATATTACCTATAAAGAAATTTATGATTAATCAAACACGTCAATCAGATTTAGAATCATTTGCAAAATTAGCAAATATATCAGGTTTTTTAAATAAAGATAATATTCCAATGCGCATTGTATTGCCATCTTTTATGATTAGTGAATTAAAAACTGCTTTTCAAATTGGTTTTACTATTTTTATACCTTTTTTAATTATAGATTTAGTAGTAGCAAGTGTCTTAATGGCATTAGGTATGATGATGGTACCTCCATCTACAATTTCTTTACCATTTAAATTGATGTTATTTATTTTAGTGGATGGATGGCAACTACTTGTTAATTCTTTATCTCAAAGTTTTTTTCTTAATTAATTTACAATATTATTTTATTGCATTATTTTAATACATAATCATAATGGACATTATATGACAATTGAATATATCATGATGCTTTTTCATGAAGCAACTAAAGTAACATTGATGATTGCTACTCCGTTATTATTATCTACTTTAATAACAGGGTTAATTATTAGTATATTGCAAGCCATCACTCAAGTGAATGAACAAACTTTATCTTTTATTCCAAAAGTGCTTTCTGTGTTAATATCTATTATTATATTTGGACCTTGGATGTTAGGTTTAATTATAGATTATATGAAATCGATATTTTATAATATTATTATAATTACCAATTCATGACTACTTTTGATAATGAGCAATATTTTTCTTTTTTAATAAATTTTATTTTTCCTTTTTCCCGTATTATAGCCTTAATTTTTACTGCGCCTATATTAGGTGATAAATTAGTTAATTATAAAATAAAAATTTTATTATCGCTGATGATAACGGTATTATTGACACCATTGCTACCATCTTTAAATATTACAGTTATTGAAATTCATAGTTTATTAATTATTTTACAGCAAATAGTAATTGGTATAGCATTAGGTTTAACGATGCAATTTATTTTTTCTGTAACATATATTTCGGGAGAAATGTTAGGATTACAAATGGGATTATCTTTTTCTAATTTTTTTGATATTAATAATCACAATAACTTATCGATTATTTCTCATTTTTTTAATATATTTATTTATTTATTTTTTTTATCTATTAATGGTCATTTTTTTTTTCTTGATGCGTTAATTAATACATTTTATACCATTCCAATAGATAAAGTAATTTTTCATCCTAATATGTTATTAGAAATAGTAATTTTATATAATGTAGTTTTTGTTAATGGTGTCATGTTAGTTTTTCCTATAATATTTATGATTTTAATACTAAATATTATTTTAAGTTTACTTAATCGTGTATTGCCACAAATTTCAATTTTTTCTATTGTGTTTCCTATAACTTTATTAACTGGTATATTTATGCTTAATATATTAATGTCTATGTCACCTATTATTACAAATAATATTTTTAGAAATTTATTACAATTACTAATTTTTTAAATTTATGATATTATTTGTTAAATATTATTGTTTATAAACATTATTATATTATTTTATTGATTTTATTAAGAAATTAGACCTTAATTAAAAACTATAATTTAATTAGAGTCTATTTCTTTTACTATAAAAATATTTTTAATTATTTTAGTTTTTTTTCTTTATATAAAACATGTTTTCGTATAATAGGATCATATTTTTTTAACTCTAATTTTTTTAATGTAGTTCTTTTATTTTTAGTAGTAGTATAAAAATGTCCTGTTCCAGAAGATGATATTAATTTAATTTTTTCTCTATTTTTCTTAGCCATATTGATATTTCTCTATTTTATATTTTATTAGAAATGATTTGTTTTAGTACAAAATCTATACCTTTTTTATTAATTAGACGTATACCTTGTGCAGAAACACGTAATGTAATAAATTTTTTTTGTTTTGGCATCCAAAATCTATGAAGTTGTAAATTAGGTAAAAATTTTCTTTTTGTAGCATTCATAGCATGCGATCTATTATTTCCAGTAATAGGTTTTTTTCCTGTGACTTGACAAATGCGTGACATTATAATCTCCATAAAAATCTTTAATATTTAAGTCATTATCAAATGATTATATATCTCTTTTTTCAATATTTTTGATTTATATCTTGTTTTTTATATTTTTTAATGCATTTATTATTGTATTTTTAGTTTCTTGAAGATTTCCCCATCCAATGATATTTACCCATTTCTCTTTTTCTATTTTTTTATAGTTTTTAAAAAAATGTATGATTTGTTCTTTTAATAATTGAGGTAAATCAATAATATCTTTGAATGAATCATATTCTGGATAAATTTTAGAATGAGGTACTGCGATAATTTTATAATCTTCTCCAGATTCGTCATTCATTTTTAACATACCTAATGGTCGTGATCGAATAACTGAACCGGGTTGTAAAGCATAAGGTGTATATACTAAAACATCTAACGGATCTCCATCTTTAGAAATAGTATTATTAATATAACCGTAATTACATGGATAAAACATCGGTGTTAACATAAATCTATCGACAAATAATACTCCATATTTTTTTTTGATTTCATATTTTATAGGACTTGAAAAAGATGAAATTTCAATAATTACATTAATATCTTCAGGTGGATTTTTACCTGCAGTGATGTCATTTAAAGACATATCATCATTCCTTATAGTTAGTAGATTTTTTTATAAATATTATTCTATAATAGAGTTTTTACTATATTGACACTTTATAATTTTTTATAGATTATAATAGTAATATATGCACTAGTAAAGTATATACGAATGTTATATATACTTCGTAAAATATTAATATTTTATATTTATAGAAATGTTTTTATTTTTTTTATTATTTTAATAATAAAAATTAAAATCCTAATGAAGGAATTATAATGCATGAATTACAGTATGTTCAAGAAGAAGAACAATTATTAAAAAACAAAATAATAAAATGTATAAAATCATCAAATAAAAAAATGCATGATATTACTATTGTTATTAAAAAAACAAAAGGTATCAGTGTTACTGTAAGACAAGGAGTCTTAGAATATGTAGAATTTAACAATGATGGTATATGTTATATTACTGTATATAATAATAAATCAAAAGGTAGTGCATCATCAACAGATTGCAGTTTTAAATCAATGCAGCAAACATTAAAATTAGCAATGCAAATTTCTGATTATACTGATTCTGATGTATATGCAGGATTACCTGAATTAAAATATTTTTTACCGGATTATATTAATAATCTTAATTTATTATATCCTGGTGAATTTAATGTAAAAAAAATTTATGAAATAGCATTATTAACAGAAAATAGTGCATTTCAATTTGATAAACGTATTGTTAATACTGAAGGAGTAACATTTAACAGTCACATTTCTAATATCGTATATGGTAATAGTTTAGGAATCTTCAAAGGATATAGTAGTAGTTATCATACTTTATCTTGTTGTAGTATCGCTAAAGAAAAACATGATATGCAAAGAGATTTTTCTTATACAACTGCTAGACAATTAGAAAATTTAGAATCACCTATATTGATAGGTACAGAAAGTGCTCGTCGTAGTATTGATCGTTTATTTCCTAAGAAAATAAAAACTATGAAATCTGCAGTAATATTTTTTTCAGAAATCGCATCTAGTTTTTTTAATAACTTGGTTTATGCCATTAATGGTAATAATGTATATAAAAAATCTACTTTTTTATTAGATGCATTAGGCTGCACTATTTTTCCAAAGTGGTTAAATATTATAGATAATCCACATTTAGATCAAGGTTTGGGTTCTAAATATTTTGATAATGAAGGTGTATGTACTAAAAATAATGTGATTATAGAAAATGGTATTCTAAAAACTTGGTTATTAAATTCTTACACTGCACGGCAATTAAATTTTGATAGTACAGGGCATGCTGGAGGAATTCATAATTGGTTAATTACTGGTGACGGGAATCTAAATTTTGAAGAATTAATGAAATATATGGATAAAGGTTTATTAGTTACTGAATTGATGGGGCAAGGAGTAAATATTACCACTGGTGATTATTCTCGAGGTGTATTTGGATTTTGGATTGAAAATGGTACAATTCAATATCCAGTAAGTGAGATTACGATTTCTGGTAATTTAAAAGATATGTTTAAAAATATTATTAAAATAGGTAATGATATTAATAAAAAGGACATAATACATTGTGGTTCAATATTATTATCTGAGATGCAAATTTCTGGAATATAAAATAAATCTATACGTTAAGCAAAATCTTATTAATCTTTACATATACTTATATTATATTTAAGAAGTTGACCTATAAGCCGGATTCTGTATTTGACAATCATTCATCTAGGCAAATAATCACTTATTTGCTCAAGCAGCCTACCCTAGTTTTAGTATGGGCAATACTGTAAAACTTCTATTTAGCTTTGCTCCAGGTGGAGTTTACCGAGCCGAGATTGTTACCAATATCGCGGTATGCTCTTACCATACCTTTTCACCCTTACCTGCAGTATTATACTGTAGGCGGTTTTTTTTCTGTTGCACTAGTCGTAAGATCACTCTTCCCAGACGTTATCTGGCACCTTGCCCTATGGAGTCCGGACTTTCCTCTACTTTTATATATATAATATAAAAAATTAGCAGCGATTGTCTGGTCAACTTCATTAAATATGTTTAATGTTTTAATTATAACATATATTATGTCATTATTTACAGTAATTGATAATATGATTATATAATATATTTTTTTTAAATTTATGTATTTTTGCTGTTAATGATACTGATTTTTTTAATGATAGTTCTCGATATAAGAGTTGAAAAGTATGAATAATGTTGATGGGAATTTTTTTTTGAAGTATATTTTGATCTCTATCTATAATAACAACGATTTCGCCTTTGCAATTATTAATATTATTTTTAAGCCACCATAATACTGCATATGATTGTCCTCGATAAATAGATTCCCAATGCTTGCTTATTTCTCTTGCTAATACAATATAACGATTTGATCCAATTTCAGTTACTATATCTTCCATAGTATCTAATATACGATGAGGGGCTTCATATAATATTATTGTTCGATTTTCTTTTTTTAGTTCTTTTAAAACATTGCAACGTGATATTTTTTTTATAGGTAAAAATCCTTCATAGCAGAATCGATGAGTGCTCATGCCAGAAGCACTAAGTGCAGTAATAAGAGCACATGCTCCTGGTAAAGGAACGATACGAATATTATTATGATAGCAATCATTTACTAAAGAAAAACCTGGATCATTAATTAATGGTGTACCTGCATTAGATACTAAAGCAATGTTTTTCCCATTTGTTATTTTAATTATTAATTTTTTACTTTTTTTATCTTCATTATTTTTATTAAATTTTACTAAATAATTATTAATACCATAATGTTTTAGTAGTATTTGAGTATGTTGAACATTTTCAGCTGCAATAATATCTACATGTTTTAATATTTCTAAAGCTCGTAGAGTAATATCAGATAAATTACCTATTGGAGTAGGTACAATATATAATATACCATTTTTTTTTATCATATTTGTATTTTTTATAGTACGTACTGTTTTCATTTTTTTCCTAAAAAATATATTAATTAAATAAACAATAAAAATTACGTTTATCAATAAATATTTATTTTATATTATCAGTTAATATTGCAATTATAACATTTAGAGTACTTTAATAATTAAAGATTTAATAAAAAATAAATTTAATTGCTTATGGTGGAATAAAATGAAACGAGTAGTCATTACCGGAATGGGTATACTTTCTAGTATTGGCAATAATAAAAACGAAGTACTCACCTCTTTAAAATTGGGTAATTCAGGCATTTCTTTTTCTAAAGAAATGAAAGAAATAGGTATGCGTAGTCATATATGGGGAAATATAAAATTAAATATTCATAATTTAATTAATAATAGAATTATACGTTTTATGAATGATGCTTCTATATATGCTTATTTATCGATGAAAGAAGCAATACAAGATGCAAATTTAACTGCAGAATTATATCAAAAAAATGATAGAGTGGGTATAATTGTCGGTTCAGCGGGTGGTTCTCCAAGAAGTCAAGTATTTGGAGCGGATATTATCCGTAGTATTCGAGGATTAAAAGGAATTGGTCCGTATTTAGCAATAAAATCTATGGCATCAAGTGTCTCAGCATGTTTAGCAACTTTTTTTAAAATTTATGGTGTAAGTTATTCTATTAGTTCAGCATGTGCTTCATCTGCTCATTGTATTGGTAATGCAATAGAATTAATTAAATCAGGCAAACAAGATATTATTTTTGCAGGAGGTGCAGAAGAATTAACTTGGGAGTTAGCTTGTGGTTTTGATGCTATTGGTGCTTTATCTACACAATATAATGCTGATCCAAAAAGATCATCAAGAGTTTATGATATTAATCGTGATGGATTTGTAATTTCAGCAGGTGCTGGTATATTAGTTATTGAAGAATTAACACATGCTTTATCTAGAAATGCTTTTATTTATGCAGAAATTATTGGTTATGGTTTTTCCACCGATGGGGATAACATGGTTATACCTTCGGGCGAAGGAGCAATTCGTGCTATGAAATTAGCTTTGACGCAAGCAAATATTATCATTGATTGCATCAATGTACATGGTACATCTACAAAAATAGGTGATATTAAAGAAATTAATGCTATTATAAAAGTTTTTGGCAATAATAATATCCCATTAATTTCCGCTACTAAATCTATGACTGGTCATTCTTTAGGTGCATCTGGAGTACAAGAAGCTATTTATAGCATATTGATGCTTCAGTATAATTTTATAGCTCCTAGTATTAATATCATTAATCTTGATCCTGAGATTCAAAATATAAATATTGTAACCAGTACTTTATCTAAAAAAATTAAAACAATAATGTCCAATAATTTTGGTTTTGGAGGTACTAATGTATCATTAATAATTAAAAAATTTGAATTATAGATATTAATTTAATAATTATTATTACGACATTATTAATATTTTTTTATAATATATATTATACTATATCTATTATATTATATTTATAAGATTATTTTTATAGAAATTAGTTTAAAATATATTAGTATTGTGATTATCTTTATAATTATTATTAATTAGAGATTACAAAATAAATATTTGTATAAAATATATAGGATATATAAAAATTTAATTTTAATCATTGTGTTAATTGTGTAATCTAGATAGGTATATTGGAGTAGATATATGAATCAATTAGATCAGTTAAAAAAAATCACTACGGTGGTTGTAGATAGTGGAGATATAGAATTAATTGCCAAATATGCTCCAGAAGATGCAACAACTAATCCTACACTGATGTTACATGCTATATCTTTAAAACGTTATAGTACAATAATTAATCAAGCAGTGCGATATGCAAAAAATAGAAATGATTCCAATATGCACATTATGCATGCTTATGATAAAATTATAGTGTTAATAGGAGTGGAGATTTTAAAGTTTATATCAGGAAAAGTGTCTATTGAAGTTGATGCTACTTTATCTTTTAATAAACAAAAATCTATAGACAAAGCTAATAAATTAATTGATATGTTTGAAGAAGAAGGTATTGATCGTTCAAGAATTTTAATTAAACTTGCAGCGACTTGGGAAGGCATTCAAGCTGCACAAGTACTAGAAAAGCAAAACATTCATTGTAATTTAACTCTTTTGTTTTCTTTTGCCCAAGCGCAAGCATCTGCAGATGCAGGTGTATTTTTAATTTCTCCATTCGTCGGTCGGATTTACGATTGGTATCATGTAAGAAATCCACAAAAATATTATCAAGTAGATAATGACCCAGGTGTAATATCTGTTCGTAAAATATATAATTATTACAAGCAATATAATTATTCTACTATTATTATGGGTGCAAGTTTTCGAAATAAGAAGCAAGTTTTATCACTAGCAGGTTGTGATCGATTAACAATATCACCTAACATACTAGAAGAATTAACATTAAATACTGATGTAGTAGAACGTAAATTATTTTATGTTAATGAAAAACAATACCCTCCTATGAAATTACTAGAATCAAAATTTCGTTGGTTACACAATCAAGATGCAATGGCAGTAGAACAATTATCTGATGGAATTCGTAATTTTAGTAAAGATCAAAAAAAACTAGAAATGATTTTACAAGATAAATTTTAACATAATGAGAGATTTTTAATATTTAATAATGTTAATACAGCATCTTAGATAATAATATTATGATTTATTAATTATCGAAGAAGGATTATTTTATGTGTACACGAAGACAATTAGCTAATGCAATTCGTGCTTTAAGTATCGATGCTATTCAGAAAGCTAATTCTGGACATCCTGGCACTCCTATGGGAATGGCTGATATTGCTGAAGTATTATGGAGAGATTTTTTAAAACATAATCCAAATAATCCTAAATGGCATGATCGTGATCGATTTGTACTATCTAACGGTCATGGATCTATGTTATTATATAGTTTATTACATCTTACAGGTTATAATGTATCCATTAAAGATTTAAAAAATTTTAGACAATTAAATTCTAAAACTCCTGGACATCCAGAAATAGGTTCTACTCCTGGTATTGAAATTACCACGGGACCTTTAGGACAAGGTTTAGCAGCAGCAGTAGGTATGGCTATTGCAGAACGCACCTTAGGTGCTGTTTTTAATCGTCCCAATCATCATATTATTGATCATTATATATGGGTCTTTATGGGTGATGGATGTTTAATGGAAGGAATTTCTCATGAAGTATCCTCTTTAGCAGGTACTTTAGGATTAGGAAAACTGATTGCTTTTTATGATAGAAATGGGATTTCTATAGATGGTAATGTTACCAATTGGTTTAATGATGATACAGCTAAACGTTTTGATTCCTATCATTGGCATGTAATTGATAATATAAATGGTCATGATTCAGAATCTATTAGAAATGCTATAATAGAAGCTAGAAGTGTAATAGATCGACCATCTATTATTATTTGTAATACTATAATTGGATTTGGTTCACCTAATAAATCAGGTACAGAAGAATGTCATGGATCTCCGTTAGGAGATACAGAAATTCTTTTAACTAAAAAATCGTTAAATTGGTGTTATGATGCTTTTGAAATTCCAGATAATTTTTATAAAAAATGGGATGCTAAAAAAATAGGAAATATTCAGGAAGAAAAATGGAACCAAAAATTTAATATTTATAAAAAACATTACCCGCAATTAGCTGCAGATTATACACGTCGTATGAATGGTACTATGCCAATAAATTGGGTGGAAAAAACCAATGCGTTCATAAGTACATTACAAAAAAATCCAAAAACAATAGCAACAAGGCAAGCATCACAAAATACATTAGAAGAATTTGGAAAAATATTACCAGAACTTATCGGTGGATCTGCTGATTTAACTCCTAGTAACTTAACTATGTGGTCTGGTTCTCAATCAATTAAAAATTATATTGCAGGTAATTATATTCATTATGGTGTACGAGAATTTGGAATGACATCTATTACTAATGGCATTTCGCATCATGGTGGATTTATTCCATATAGTTCTACTTTTTTAATTTTTGTTGATTATGCCCGTAATGCAGTTCGTATGGCAGCTTTAATGAATACTAGACACATTTTTGTATATACTCATGATTCTATTGGATTAGGAGAAGATGGACCAACACATCAACCTATTGAACAATTGTCTAGTTTACGTTTAATTCCTAATATTAGTGTTTGGCGACCAAGTGATCAAGTAGAAACAGCTGTAGCTTGGAAATATGCTATAGAAAGACAAAATGGTCCAACAGCATTGATATTATCACGTCAAAATTTACCTCAAATAATACGCACCAAAAAACAACAACAAGATATTTTTCGTGGTGGTTATATTTTACAAAATGATTCAAATATACCAGATGTAATTATTATAGCAACTGGTTCTGAAGTAAATCTTGCATTAAAAATTGCTAAATTATTAAATACTTTAGATTATTCAATACGTGTTGTATCTATGTCTTCTACTGATGTATTTGATCAACAGAAAAAATCTTATCGAGAATCAGTATTACCATCTACTGTTATTAAAAGAGTAGCGATTGAGGCAGGTACGGCAGATTTTTGGTATAAATATGTTGGTTTAAATGGATTAATTATTGGCATGAATTCTTTTGGAGAATCAGCACCAGCTGAAAAGTTATTTGATAAATTTGGTTTTACTGTTAGTAAAATAATAAAAAAAATAAAATTATTTATAAATGCTCCATATTCTTCTAAGTGATAATATTATGTATTATGGGGCTAATTGTAGCCCCTATTTCGATTTTAATAGATCGTTATTTTTATAATATATTTAGTATTCATGAGTTAATATTAAAATCACAATTTTTATTGTGGTAACATTTAATAGGAAAACAAAGATTGTTATTTTATAAAAAGGTATGCATATGTTTTGTCCAGTATTAAAATTAGCCAAGCAACTTATTAGTATACCTTCTATTAGTCCAATGGATTTGGGTTGCCAAAAAATTATTATAGAACGATTATGCGCTATAGGATTTAAGGTAGAATTAATAAATATTAAAGACACTTGTAATTTTTGGGCTACAAAGGGTTATGGAAAAACATTAACTTTTTTAGGACATACAGATGTTGTCAATCCTGGAAAACTATGTAATTGGCATATTCCACCATTTCAACCTGTTGTTAAGAATGGTCTATTATTTGGTAGAGGAGCTGCTGATATGAAAGGTGCATTAGCAGCTATGGTAGTAGCTGTAGAAAGATTTGTTAAAAAGTATCCTAATCATACCGGTAGGTTGTCATTTTTAGTTACTTCAGATGAAGAATCTAGTGCGATTAATGGCACTAAAAAAGTAGTGGAAAAATTAAAATCTATACAAGAATGTATTGATTATTGTTTAATTGGTGAACCTTCTAGTTCAGAAATATTAGGTGATGTTGTAAAGAATGGACGTAGAGGATCAATAACTGCTAGTATAACTGTATATGGTATACAGGGACATGTTGCCTATCCGATATTCGGTGATAATCCAATACATAAAGTATTACCTTTTCTTACATCATTGATAACTGAAAATTGGAGTCAAGGAAATAATTTTTTTCCTCCTACTCAAGTACAAATTATTAATATTCAATCAGGTGATGGTAGTCATAATATTATCCCGGGTGAATTATTTGTAGAATTTAATTTTCGTTTTGGTAACGATATATCTATTTTAGATATTCAAAAAAAAGTAGAAAAATTTTTATTAGATTATTGTTTAAACTATTCTATAAAATGGAATATATCTGCTAAGCCATTTTTTACTAAATCTGGTAAATTGTTACAATCTACTATTTCTGTTATTAAAAAAGTAAATAATGTCACATCAAAAGTATTAACTACTGGCGGTACTTCTGATGGACGTTTTGTATCTGATATCGGATCTGAAATAATCGAATTAGGATTAATTAATAAGACTATTCATCAAGTAAATGAATATGTTAAAGTAGTGGATTTAAATTTATTGAGTATAATATATGAAGAGATTATAAAAAAATTATTTATTCTTCCTATATGATATTACAGAGTATCATTATGATACTCTGTCATTAATATTTAAGTATTAATTATACATTAATAAAAAATTAATCTTAATGATTTATTATTGATAGATAATTAGATTATTATAATCGTTATATTATAATGTTCTATATAAGATATATATAATATATAATAGTGTAAGTGTTGTTATAATATTATATAATTATGATAATATTTTTTGAGATTGTTATTTTAAGATGATAAATAGTATTTTTATAGGTATATTTTAGTTTTTTCTAGTGCTTGTTTTAATTTTTGTTTTATAGTATCGGATAATGGAGTCATAGGAAGACGAAGTGTATCTGTATTAATTAATCCTAATTTTTTAGCTGCCCATTTTATAGGAATAGGATTGGGTTCGTAAAATAATATTTTATGTAAAATCATTAAACGATGATTTATTTTTCGTGCAGAAATGAAGTCATTTTGTAATGCTAGAGAGCACATTTTTTGCATTTCTTTTGCGGCAATATTTGCCGTTACAGATATTACTCCATCTCCACCTAATTGTATAAAATCTAATGCAGTAGCATCATCTCCACTAATAAGTAAAAAATCTTTTTTGACAAAAGGTTTAATTAAATTAATTCTTGATAAATCACCAGTGGCTTCTTTAATTCCTATAACATTTTTTAATTGAGCTAATTTAATTACTGTTTGAGGTAATAAATCACATCCAGTACGACTAGGTACATTATATAATATTTGAGGCAGTGCACTACTTTCTGAAATAATTTTAAAATGTTGATATAAACCTTGTTGAGTTGGTTTATTGTAATAAGGTGTCACTGAAAGACAAGCTGCAATACCTGAATTTTCAAATTGTTGAGTTAAAGATATACCTTCTGTTGTAGCGTTAGCACCTGTTCCTGCAATAATAGGAATTTTTTCATCTGCTAAATCTAATGTTAACATTACTACATCGCTATGTTCTTTTTGATTAAGAGTTGCTGATTCACCTGTCGTTCCCACTGATACAATGGCAGAACTATTATTTTTAATGTGATATTCAACAAGTTTTTTTAAACTTTTCCGACACACTTTGCCTTTTTCATCCATTGGTGTAATAAGTGCAACGATACTTCCTTTAAACATTATTTTTCTCTCTTGAAAATGATTATTATATGGTAAAAATTAATGGATATACGATATTAATTATAGTGTATTGTAATAAAATTAATCTCAAAAAAGTTAAATAAAAATAAAAAATAATAAATTGTTTTATATAATGATAATATTTTTGTAAAATTATAATATATAATATTTTTATTTTTATCAAAAAATATGTTTTTTAAAATATATAATATTAATAGCAATATAACTGTTATCGATAAATTTATATTTTATCTGAACATTGTGCTCGATGTCTTAGTAAATGATCCATAATTACTATTGCAAGCATTGATTCTGCTATTGGTACCGCTCGTAATCCTACGCAAGGATCATGACGACCTTTAACATTTATCTCTATTTCTTTATTGTCTTCATTTATGGTCTTAATTGGATAATCAATACTTGAAGTTGGTTTAAATGCTATTGTAGCTATAATTTTATCTCCATTACTAATTCCACCTAAAATACCGCCAGCATGATTAGTTTTAAAACCTTTTTTGCCTATTTCATCACGATGATAACTACCTTTTTGAGTTACTACTGAAAAACCATCACCAATTTCAACTCCTTTAACTGCATTAATACTCATTAGTGCATGAGCAATATCAGCATCTAAACGATCAAAAACTGGTTCACCTAATCCAATAGGAACATTTTCAGCTATAATTGTTATTTTTGCTCCAATAGAATCATGATCTTTTTTTAATTTTTTCATATAATCTTCAATAATGGAAATTTTATCTATATCTGGACAAAAAAAACTATTTTTTTCAACTATTTCCCATGATTGTAAATGACAATGAATATTTCCTATTTGCGATAAATATCCACGTATTTTAATATTATGCATTACGTTGAGATATTTTTTCGCTATCGCTCCTCCAGCAACTCTCGTAGCAGTTTCTCGGGCAGATGATCTTCCACCACCACGATAATCTCGAATACCATATTTTTTTTGATATGTAAAATCTGCATGTCCAGGTCTAAATGCATCTTTAATATTTTCATAATCTTTAGATCGACAATCAGTATTATGGATTAATAATCCAATACTTGTACCAGTAGTTTTTCCATTAAAAACTCCAGATAGTATCATGACTTGATCCATTTCTCGACGTTGTGTGGTATATTTTGAATATCCAGGTTTTCTACGATTGAGTTCTAATTGTATATCTTGGGTACATAACGAAAATCCAGGTGGCATACCATCTACTATACAACCTATTGATAAACCATGCGATTCTCCAAAAGTTGTAATATTAAATATTTTACCAATTTTATTTCCAGCCATATTAATTTTTATCCTGAATAGTTAACGTATAATAGAAAATATTAATAATATAAATAAAATATTAATATTGCATATCAGAAGTAATAATATATTTTAATTATTATTCCAGAAAACTTTAATGTATATTACAATAACAAGTCATAAAGTATTATTTAATTTTAGTATAACATTATATTTTTATCATTAATAATGATAGTTATTTTAATATTATTCCAATTATAATATTTAGTGTATTAGTGTTTATTAAAGCAAATATGATTTTATAATGAAAATTATATATTTATAATTGACTTATTCACTTATTCCAATTTATCTTGTGGATATCTATACATTAAAATTTGGAGTGTTACCAAAAATAAAATATATTATTGATATAAATGATAAAATTAATTATCAGTAATAATTTTTTATTCAAGTAATATAAGACTTATGACCAAAAATAGTTATATTATTTCTACGGACCAATTATTATTTAATAAATTTATGACTGGTACTAAAAAGATTATACAAGATACTATTTATCATGTTCAAAGCAGTAAAAAAAAGAAAAATATATTTTTAGATAAATATATTCATGAAGTTGATGCGCATACTCATTATTTTTTATCTCGTAAATCTAATATTATAATCAACGATAATCCTGTATGCTATATTCGTAATACTATTAATCAAATAGAATTAAAGAAATTAAAAACAGGAAAATATTATCCTGATATTATTCTTGATTTACATGGTTTCACACAGTATGAATCTAGAAAGGCATTAGGTAAATTAATTTCTATTTGTCATTTAAAAAATTTTTTATGTGCATGTGTAATACATGGACATGGAAAACATATTTTAAAAAAACAAATACCGATGTGGTTAGCACAACATCCAGATATTATAGCTTTTCATGAAGCTCCAAAAAATTTTGGTAGTAACGCAGCACTGCTTGTATTAATAGAAAATAATTTTTGATTTTACAGATTATTTTTATAAAAATTATAAGACAATTAATTAGCATATCATTATGATAATGTATTAATAAAATAGTAATATTATAATTTTTATATAGAATGTTATTATAAATTTTTATTAAAATATATATTCTTAAATACATAAGTATTTTAATTATAGTGATATTTAACGTATAATAGTTTTTTTAAAACACTCCTAAGAATATAAAATTTTCATATATAGTATTAATATAAAAATACTAAAATCAATTTTTTCTGAAAACAATATTTTTAAAAAATGCAATACTAACATGTATTCATACAAGTATATTTTTATAAGTATAATTTTTAAAAATATACAATAATTATATATTTATCTAATATTATCCCTCCTGATGTTTTAGGAGGGAATGGATTATAATACGAGATTTTTTAAAAAGGATCTGATGTATGTTAAATAATAATCGTTTACGTATAGCTATACAAAAAAGTGGAAGATTAAGTGATGATTCAAAAAAATTACTAACTCGTTGTGGTGTTAAAATAGATTTCAATCAACAATGTTTAATGCATTTTGCCGAAAATATGCCAATTGATATTATGCGAGTAAGAGATGATGATATTCCCGGTTTAATTATGGATGAAGTCATGGATTTAGGTATTGTTGGAAAAAATGTTTTAGAAGAAGTATTATTAGAACGCCAAGCACAATCAGGAAATGGATTTTATACCATTTTACAACGTCTTGATTTTGGTGTTTGTAGATTATCTTTAGCTATTCCTATGAATAAACAGTATATTAATCTTACATGTTTAAATAATATGCGTATCGCAACATCCTATCCATTTTTATTAAAAAAATATCTTGATAAAAGAAGCATTGTTTTTAAATCTTGTATGTTGAATGGATCTGTAGAGATTGCTCCACGTGCAGGATTGTCTGATGCGATATGTGATTTAGTATCAACAGGTGCAACCTTAGAAGCTAATGGGTTACAAGAAGTAGAAGAAATTTATAAATCTTATGCATGTTTGATTTGTCGACCAGGTTCTATTTCATTATTTAAAAAAGAAATAATTGATAAACTACTTACTCGTATAAAAGGTGTAATTAAAGCTCGTGAATCTAAATATATTATGTTACATGCTCCTATTAATAAATTAAACGAGGTTATTTCTTTATTACATGGAGCAGAAAATCCTACAATATTAAAATTAGCTGGTGATACCACTAAAGTAGCAATGCATATGGTTAGTAGTGAGACATTGTTTTGGGAAACTATGGAAAAATTAAAATCTTTAGGAGCAAGTTCTATTTTAGTGCTTCCTATTGAAAAAATGATGGAGTAATGTGATATGACAGATTTATTAAAAATTATAGATTGGAAATTTTTAAGTGTTAATGAAAAACAAAAAATCTTATTAAGACCTATTATATTAGATTCTAATAATATTGTAGAATTAGTACAAAAAATTATTATTGATGTTAAAAATGTAGGTGATGATGCTTTAAAAAAATATACTAATGATTTTGATAATCAAACAATAGATCATTTTCAGATTAGTGAAAAAAAAATATTATCATCATATAATAAAGTGCATCAAAATGTTAAAAATGCTATTGCACAATCTGCAAAAAATATCACTAAATTTCATTTAGCTCAACAAATTAATGAAATAGATGTAAATATTGATTCAGGTATTCGTTGTCAAAGTATAGTTAGACCGATAGAATCAGTAGGTCTATATATTCCAGGAGGTACAGCTCCTCTATTGTCTACAGTTTTAATGTTAGCGATACCTGCTAATATTGCTAAATGCTTAAATATTGTTATTTGTTCTCCTCCTCCAATTATTGATGAAATTTTATATACGGCAAAAATATGTGGAGTACATAAAATTTTTCAAATAGGTGGTGCACAAGCTATTGCTGCTCTTGCTTTTGGAACAGAAAGCATACCTAAAGTTAATAAAATTTTTGGTCCAGGAAATATATATGTTACGGAAGCAAAAAAACAAGTACTGCATAATGTAAATGATTTGGCTATTGATATGTTAGCAGGACCCTCAGAATTATTAATTATTGCTGACGAACATGCTAATCCTATATTTATAGCATCCGATTTATTAGCACAAGCTGAACATGGATTGAATTCTCAAGTAATTTTATTAACTCCAAGTGTAAAATTAGCTCAATTAGTATTAATAAATATTAACATGCAATTAATGAATTTACCAAGATGTGAGATAATAAAAAACTCTTTAAAAAATAGTTACGCTATAATTACCGATAATATAAAAGAATGTATTCAAATATCGAATTTATATGCACCAGAGCATTTAATTATACATACTGTGAATGCTCGAGAGTTATTGATTAATGTTATTAACGCTGGATCTGTATTTTTAGGTAGTTGGTCTCCTGAATCAGCAGGTGATTATGCGTCTGGTACAAATCATGTTTTACCTACTTATGGTTGTGCTACTACATATTCAGGTTTAAGTCTTATGGATTTTCAAAAAAGAATTAGTGTGCAGGAATTAACTAAACAAGGATTGATCAATCTTGCATCTACTATCAATACATTATCTGATCTTGAAAAAATGGAAGCTCATAAAAATTCGGTAAATGTACGTCTTAAGCATCTACAGGAGATAATATGAAGCTTAGCATTAAAAATTTAATTCGTGATAATATAAAAACATTAGTACCATATCAATCAGCTCGTCGTATCGGTGGTAAAGGTAATATTTGGTTAAATGCTAACGAATCACCGATAGCGAATAATTTTTTTTTAAAAAAAAATATTTTTAATCGTTATCCTGAATCGCAACCTCAAGATTTAATTTTACGATATAGTAAATATGTAAATATATTATCTAAAAAAATATTAGTCACACGTGGTTCGGATGAAGCTATTGAGTTATTAATGAAAACTTTTTGTAATCCAGGACATGATGCAATAATGTTTTGTCCACCTACTTATGATATGTATTATGTTAATGCTAATATTTTAGGAATTAATAGTATACAAATCCCAATGTTAAAAAATTGGCAATTAGATATTGTAAATATTAAAAAACATTCAGATAAAGTTAAATTAATATACATTTGTAGTCCTAATAATCCTACAGGTAATGTCATCGATGCTGTAGATATTAATCAATTACTACAATTTTTTTATGGTAGAGCATTAGTAATAATTGATGAAGCATATATTGAATTTTGTATAGAAAAAAATCTGATTGCTTGGTTAGATAAATATGAGCATTTAGTTATTTTAAGAACTTTATCTAAAGCTTTTGCTTTAGCTGGATTACGTTGTGGTTTTGTATTAGCACATCAAAATATTATTAATATTTTATCTACTGTTATAGCACCTTATCCATTGCCTACTCCAGTTGCAGATATCGCACATCAAGCATTAACGGAAAAAAATATTTTTTTAATGCAATCCAGAGTATCTCAATTAAATAAAAATAGAAAATGGTTGATTAAAGAACTAAAAAAAATAAATTTTATAGAAACAATATTTCATACAGATAGTAATTATATTTTAGTACGTTTTTTTAATGTTGAAAAAATATTTTATAAATTTTGGAACATGGGAGTAATTTTGAGAAATCAAAATTCGAAAAAATATTTAGATGGGTGTATACGTATATCTGTAGGTACTTTTAAGGAATGTTTTAAAGTTGTTGAAATATTAAAAAACGTTAAATAATATTAAATAATAAAAAAGGAAATTACATGTCAAAAAACATTTTATTTATTGATCGTGATGGAACATTAATCACTGAGCCTACGGATAATTTTCAGATAGATAGTATGGAAAAATTAAAATTTGAACCTCAAGTCATTACTGCTTTAATTACATTAAAGAATTATGGTTATAAATTAGTTATGATTACTAATCAAGATGGTTTGGGAACAGAGAGCTTTCCATTAGATGATTTTGAAGGTCCACATAATTTTATGTTATCTGTATTTAAATCTCAAGGAATTATATTTGATGATATTTTAATATGTCCTCATAGATTAGAAGATGATTGTCAATGTAGAAAACCTAATTTAGGAATGGTTAAACCTTGGTTAAATAATAATTGTTTGAATAAAAAAAATAGTTATGTTATTGGTGACAGAATTACTGATATCGAATTGGCAAATAAAATGAATATATCTGGACTGCATTACAACAGAAAAAATTGTAATTGGTCTGATATTAAAAATCGATTAACTCAACATAATAGATATGCAAAAGTATATAGAGTTACTAAAGAAACAGAAATAAATATTGAAGTTTGGTTAGATGATAATAAAGCGAGTATCATTAATACTAATTTAATATTTTTTAATCATATGTTAGAACAAATTATCATACATAGTGGTATTTGTATAAAACTTATAGCAAAAGGAGATATACATATTGATGATCATCATATTATAGAAGATATAGGTATTTGTTTAGGACAAGCATTATTAAAAGCAATAGGCAATAAAATAGGATTGAATAGATACGGATTTTGTTTGCCTATGGATGACAGTATAGCAAAATGTGTTTTAGATATTTCAGGACGTCCATATTTAAAATTTACAGCAGATTTTAAATATCAATTTATAGGAGATTTAAGTACAGAAATGATAAAACATTTTTTTCGAACTTTATCGTATTCTATGCATAGTACTATGCATTTAAGCGCATCAGGAAGTAATGATCATCATAAAGCTGAAAGTTTATTTAAAGTATTTGGTAGAACATTACGAGAAGCTATTCGTATAGAAGGAAATGTATTATTGAGTTCAAAAGGAATGCTGTGATGAAAATTGTTATAGTAGATACAGGATGTGCAAATTTATATTCTTTACAAATTGCGATTCAAAAAATAGGGTATAGTCCTGTAATTACTAAAGATATAGATGTAATATTTCAAGCAGATAAATTAATTCTTCCAGGAGTAGGAACAGTGCTATCTGGTATGAAAACACTATATGAATTAAATCTGATAAAAATTATCCAATATTTTAAAAATCCAGTTTTAGGAATTTGTTTAGGTATGCAGCTGTTTTTTTCTGATAGTGAGGAATCATATGGTGTGAAAATGTTAAATATCATGCATGCTTCTATTGTGAAATTTAAAAATACTGGTTTATCTATTCCTCATACTGGATGGAACACAGTGAGATTTAATGAAAATCATATTTTATTTAAAGGTATAAAACAAGAATCATATTTTTATTTTGTACATAGCTATATGTTACATGTAAATAAATATACTATAGCATATTCTTATTATGGAGTATATTTTAGTGCTGTTATACAAAAAGATAATTTTTTTGGAGTACAATTTCATCCTGAAAAATCTGGTTTTTTAGGTTCTAAATTATTAAATAATTTTTTAGAGATTTAAATTTATGATAATTCCATCAATAGATTTGATAAATGGTAAAATAGTGCGTTTATATCAGGGTAATTATAAAAAACAAATTACCTATAATAAAAATCTTTATTCTCAATTAGAGCATTATTGTATACAAGGGGCTACTACTATTCATATAGTAGATCTTGATGGAGCAAAAAATCCGAAAAATAGACAAATTAAATTATTTAATGAGATGTTATCGCAATATGATTTTTTTTTACAAATAGGAGGTGGTATTAGAGAAGAAAAAGATATAGAAAATTTATTGACAGTAGGAGCTGCACGAGTAGTGATAGGTTCGTATGCAATAAAAAATAAAAAAGAAGTAAAAAAATGGTTTAATAACTATGGTAATAATCGTATTGTTCTCGCTTTAGATATTCGTATACATTCTAATAATTATAAAGAAGTATTGATGAATGCTTGGCAAGATAGCGCTAAATTAAGTTTAGAAAATCTTATTGAAGAATTTTCTGAAGTAGGATTAAAACATGTTTTATGTACTGATGTATCTAAAGATGGTACTTTATCAGGTCCTAATTTTAATTTATATAAAGAAATTACAGCGGTTTTTAAAAATATTCATTTTCAATCTTCTGGAGGTATTAGTGAATTAAATGATATTACGAAACTTAAATTATGCGGGGTGAAAGATATAATTATTGGACGTAGTTTATTAGAAAACAAATTTACTGTATCAGAGGCCATCCAATGTTGGCAAAACGAATAATTCCTTGTTTAGATGTAAAAGATAATGTAGTTGTTAAAGGTATTCAATTTCGTGATCATAAGATTATAGGAGATATTATTCCTCTTGCCCAACATTATGCACAATCAGGTGCTGATGAATTAGTATTTTATGATATTACAGCATCATCTAGTAATAGATTAGTTAATAAAAAATGGATTCAAAAAATTGCTGAAGTAATCGATATTCCATTTTGTGTTGCTGGAGGAATAAAAACTATAGAAGACGTGAGTAAAATTTTAAACTTTGGTGCAGATAAAATTTCTATTAATTCACCGGCTATAAATGATCCTATCTTAATAAGTCGTATAGCAGATCGTTTTGGAGTGCAATGTATAGTTGTGGGTATTGATTCTTGGTTTGATACGATGAGTCATAGTTATAAAGTGTATCAATATACAGGAGATATAAATAAAACTTATAACACTGGGTTGAATACTATTGATTGGGTAAAAAAAGTACAACAACTAGGAGCAGGTGAAATTGTTTTAAATGTTATGAATCAGGATGGTGTGTGTCAAGGATATGATGTTTGTTTATTAAAAAAAATTCGAAAAATTTGTAAAATTCCTTTAATTGCATCTGGAGGTGCAGGAAAAATAGAGCATTTTTATGATGTATTTAATTATTCACAAGTTGATGGTGCTTTAGCGGCATCAGTATTTCATAATAATATTATTACCATAAAAGATTTAAAAGAATTTTTATTAAAAAAAGGTATAGAAATGAGATTATGTTAAATCAAAAAGATTTTTATAAAATACATTGGGATAAAATAAATGGTATGTTACCAGTTATTATTCAACATTATATTTCTGGTGAAATATTAATGCATGGATATATGAATCAAGAAGCTTTATTAAAGACTAATAATGAAAAAATAGTTACTTTTTATTCGCGTACAAAAAAACGTTTATGGACGAAAGGAGAAACTTCTAAAAATTATTTAAAAGTAATCAATATCTCTATTGATTGTGATTATGATACTATTTTAGTATTAGTAGATCCTATAAACAATACATGTCATTTAGGTAAAAACAGTTGTTTTTCGTTACCTAAAATGCCAAATTATATTTTTTTATATCATTTAGAAAAATTATTAAAAGAAAGAAAAAATATTAATCCCAAATTATCTTATACAGCTCAATTATATTCTTCTGGTATTAAACGTATAGCACAAAAAGTTGCTGAAGAAGGAATAGAAACAGCTTTGTCAGCTGTGACTAATAATAAAAAAGAATTGATGAATGAAGCTGCAGATTTAATATTTCATTTACTAGTATTATTAGAAAGTCAAAATTTAAATTTTAATATTATTATTGAGCATTTATATCAAAGACATATATAATTTTTTAATAATTATTGCAATAATTATTTCTATTGTATGATATCAATCTTATTGATAATCATTTATTATATAAATAATTAATGTATTATATATTTTATATTGTAATAGATGATATTTGTATATATAAAACTATTTTTTGAAAATAAAAATTATTTATTATTAACAGTATTTAATCATATAATTAAAAGTATAATACATTTAGTTAACAAGGAATAAAAATGTTAAAGAAACAAATAGGTGTAGTGGGATTAGCTGTTATGGGTAGTAATTTAGCTTTAAATCTTGCACATCATAATTATACTGTTTCAGTATTCAATCGTTCTTCTCAAAGAACAACGTGTTTGTTAAAACATAGTATGGACAACAAAATCTTTCCATATTATTCTATTAAAGATTTTATAGCATCTTTGGAAAAACCACGATATATTTTATTAATGGTAAAAGCAGGTAAAGCTACCGATGAAACCATTGCGTCTATTGTACCGTATTTAAATAAAAATGATGTGTTAATCGATGGCGGTAATTCGTTTTATAAAGATACAATTCGTCGTAATCATGAACTATCTAAAATAGGTTTAAATTTTATTGGAGCAGGGATTTCAGGAGGTGAAGATGGTGCACTAAAAGGTCCTTCTATTATGCCAGGAGGTCAAAGAGTGGCTTATGATCTTATTGAACCGATATTAAAAAACATTTCTGCCAAAGCAGAAGATCAAGAACCATGTGTAGATTATATTGGTCCTGACGGGTCAGGGCATTATGTCAAAATGGTACATAATGGTATAGAATATAGTGATATGCAATTAATTGCAGAAACATATTTTTTACTAAAAAATGTAATATTCATGGATAATGAAGAATTATCTCATACGTTTGAAATTTGGAATAAAGGTGAATTAAATAGTTATTTAATAAAAATTACTCAAAATATTTTTAAAAAAAAGAATCGTAGTGGTGAATATTTAATAGATTTAATTTTAGATCAAGCAGAAAATAAAGGAACAGGTACATGGACTAGTCAAAGTGCTTTAAATTTAGGTGAACCTTTATCATTGATTACGGAATCAGTATTTTCTCGTTATCTTTCTTCATTAAAATCACAACGTATAATAGCATCTAAATTATTAAAAGGGCCTAAAATAAATAAAATTTTGTTTAATAAAAGTGATTTTGTTGAAAAAATAAGACAAGCTTTATATTTAGGGAAAATTATATCATATGCGCAGGGTTTTTCTCAATTAAAATCAGCTTCTATGTGTTATAAATGGAATTTAAATTATGGCGCCATTGCTAAAATTTTTCGTTCTGGTTGTATTATTAGAGCTAATTTTTTACAAAAAATTACAAATGCATATACAGATAATAAATGTGTTGAGAATTTATTATTAACCAAATATTTTCAAAATATTGCTAATAAATATCAGATGGCATTACGTGAAGTAGTATCTTATGCCATTAAAAATGGTATTCCTGTGCCTACTTTTTCTTCTGCAATTTCATATTATGATAGTTATCGTTCAGCTATATTACCTGCTAATTTAATTCAAGCACAAAGAGATTATTTTGGTGCACATACATATAAACGTATTGATAAAGATGGTGTTTTTCATACTAACTGGATGATTTAAATGATTGATAATAAAATTATATCGTAGTTTTTTATATTTTTATTATTTTTTATAGATCTATAGAGGTAATCTGTGTGAGATTATGTGATAAGGACATTGAAGATTGGTTAGATACTAAAAAACTTATTATTAATCCACGTCCTAACAAAAATTTAATAAATGGTGCTACTGTTGATATTCGTTTAGGTCATTATTTTCGTACATTTTCTAAAAAATTTAATGATTGTATTGATTTAAGCAAATCTAAAAAAGACATTAATACTATTTTAAATAAAGCTATGAGTGAAGAAATTTTTATATCAGAAAAAAATTGTTTTTTTTAAAACCTAAAATTTTAGTATTAGGTACCACATTAGAAACAATAGAAATTCCAGAAAAATTAATAGGTTGGTTAGATGGCAGATCTTCTTTAGCACGTTTAGGATTGATGATTCATGCTACTTCGCATCGTATAGATTCCGGTTGGAAAGGGAAAATTGTTTTAGAATTTTTTAATTCAGGAAAAGTAGTTTTAGCATTACATCCTACTATGATAATAGCAGCATTAAGTTTTGAAATATTATCTGGACCAGCATTACGACCTTATAATTTTCGTAAAAATGCTAAATATTTAAATCAACAAGGAGCTGAACGTAGTAGAATTGATCAAGAATAAATTTATATTAATAAATAAATTTTAACATATATAATTAAATTGTTTAAAATTATATTTTATTTTTATATAACGATTTATTATATATTAACTATTTAAGACTAGATTTATCTGGTCTTAAATAAAAATAAATATATATAAAATTTTTAACATTTTCTATAAAATAGAGATAATAATTTATTATGAATTTTGTATCAAAAAAAATTTTAGTAACTTGTGCTTTACCTTATGCTAATGGACCTATTCATATAGGACATTTATTAGAGCATATTCAAGCTGATATATGGGTGCGTTATAATCGCATGAGAGGTCATACGGTGTTTTTTATTTGTGCTGATGATGCACATGGTACTGCTATTATGTTACAAGCAAAAAGAAAAAACATATCTCCTGAGACATTAATAGAAAATACCATTCAAAATCACAAAAATGATTTTTTAAATTTTCATATATCTTATGATCATTATCATTCTACTCATAGTGAAGATAATTTTTATTTTTTAAAAAAAATTTTTTTTATTTTACAAGAGAAAGGTTATATTAAAGAACGTGTTATTTCACAGTTATACGATTCTAAAGAGAAAATTTTTTTACCAGATCGTTTTGTACAAGGATTATGTCCTGTATGTAAATCTATAAATCAATATGGTGATAACTGTGAATTTTGTGGTGCTACTTATGATGCTATAAATTTAATAGAACCTAAATCAGTATTATCGAATACTATTCCAATAATACGTGATTCTATGCATTTATTTTTCAATTTACCTAAATTTAGTAATATGTTAGAAAAATGGATACTATCTGGTGTATTATCTAAAAATATTATAAATAAGACAAAAGAATGGTTTAAATGTGGGTTAAAAGAATGGAATATTTCTAGAGATAGACCATATTTTGGTTTTAAAATACCAAATTATCCAAATAAGTATTTTTATGTTTGGTTAGATGCTACTATAGGTTATATTAGTACTTTTTCACATTTTTGTAAATCTAGAACAGATATAACTTTTAAAGAATTTTGGGATAAGGATTCTAGTACTGAATTATATCATTTTATAGGAAAAGATATTATTTATTTTCATAGTTTATTTTGGCCAGCAATATTAGAAAGCATCGGTTTTCGAAAACCGACTAAAATTTTTGTACATGGTTATATAATGATGAATGGAGTCAAATTATCAAAATCTAAAAATTGTTTTATTATAGCATCTAATTGGTTAAAATATTATAATGCAGATAGTTTGCGTTATTATTATGCGTCTAAATTATCATCTGGTATACAAGATATTGAGATTAATATTAATCAATTTGTACAAAAATTTAATGCAGATGTTATACATAAAGTTATAAATTTAGCATCTCGTAGTGCTGGCTTTATTAATAAACAATTTAATAATAAATTATCAAAAAAATTAGATAACATGACATTATATATGGATTTTATTTTTGTATCTAAAGAAATAGAAAAATTTTTTGATAATCGTAACTTTTCTTTAGCTATGAAGAAAATCATGCAAGTATCTGATATTGCAAATAAATATATTAATGATAAAAAACCATGGACTCTAAATATAACACAACATGATGAATTACATATGATTTGTTCATTAAGTATTAATTTTTTTAGGGTAATTATGACTTGGTTAAAACCTGTTATGCCACGTTTAGCAGAAAAAGTAGAATATTTTTTAAAAATTACATTAACTTGGCAAGGTATTTATGAGCCTTTATTAGATCATGAAATAAACGAGTTTCAAGTTTTATATAAGAAAATAAATGTTTATGAATTAAACTTTTAATATTTAAAATAATCATATTAATATGTTGACATATTGCTATTAATAATATGAAAATTGATATTTATATTTTATTGTACCATGAGATATACCAATAATTTTGTGATAATATATCTTTTTTTTTAGTAATAAATAGTCCAAGAGCACTGATTAGATTATTATTATAAAATAATAAAGGAATATTGTATCGCATCCATATCGGAATGTTGAATTCTTGCCATATTTTTTTTAACTTTTTTTTATTATTTTTTCCTATTAGATAATAGTATCCGTTATCTTGAAATCGAATATTAATTAGTTCATTTTTTTTAGGAACACGGATTTTTATACCCATGGAATGTTGAGAAATAACACCTAATTTATTAGGTAATAATAAAGGTTTGGTAATGTCGTGCCAAAAAATAATTAAATGTTTTACAGATGGTATAATTGGTTTAATAAAATGTATTTGATTTTTATATCGGTAAATTGCATATGTTTTAAAATTCATTTTAGGTGATTTATATATGTCACTATGTATAATATCATTATTTATTTGTTTTATTTTTTTATAAGAAGGCATTTCACCGCCTTGTAATTTTATCCAATGTCTTAAAATAAGAGCATTTTGTTCAGGCGATAAATATTTCAGTTTTTCTATATTTAATGCATTATTTAAAAATAGATTATCTTGTAAAATGGCATTTGAAAAATTTTGTAATACTTGTTCTTGTATACTACAAAGGTACGCGCTTCTTGCACAATTTTTTATAAAGTGTGGCCATTTATCTTGTAATATTGGTATAATGTTATTTCTTAAAAAATTTCTATCATAGTATGTATTTAGATTGCTAGTATCTTCAATCCATCGAATATTATTTTTTTTAGCCCATGTTTCTATTTCTGATTTTTTGGTTTCTAATAAGGGTCTAATATGTATTAATGATTTATTTTTTTTATATATAGCCATACTAGATAGTCCCTTTGGCCCACTTCCTCTTTTTAATGCTAATAAAAATGTTTCACATTGATCATTTAAATGGTGAGCTGTAAGCAGTATTTCATCAGGTAATTTATTTTTATTAATTATATTATAACGAGCAGATCTAGCTCTTGATTCAACGTTATTGTTTTGAATGTTAATTTTTTGAACAATTAATGAGACATTGTTTTTATTACATTCGATTTGACAATGTTTGCTCCATAAATCAGAATCTGCATGTAATTGATGATTGATATGAATAGCACGAAAGTAAAAATTAGGGTTTTTTATTTTAATTTGAATAAGAATATGTAGCAATACACTAGAATCTAGTCCACCGCTATAACTAAGTAAAAAATTATTATTGTTTTTTAATATTTTGAGTATTTTGTTAATCAAAATAAATATAGTCTATTATGTTATGTTAATGTGATACGTTCGAGTGGAATTGAACCACTGACCTTCACCGTGTCATGGTGACACTCTAACCAACTGAGCTACGAACGTATATAATTTTATTATTATTATATTAACTATATTTTTTATTTTTGCAATAAATATTATTTAAAATAATAATATTAATTTAATATTTTTATATTTTATTATAATATTAATATCAATTATTTATTTTAAATATTAATACAATATTATTTTTATATATATATTATAAGATTAAGGACTATAAATGTTCACTGGTATTATACATGGTATTGCAGAAATCATTAATATAGAACAAAATCAATATTTTTTTACATATGGTATGCAATTTACAGAGTTTTTATTAAAAGATTTACAACTAGGAGCATCAGTAGCTAATAATGGTTGTTGTCTAACAGTTAAGTATATTGATAAAAATATTGTTTTTTTTGATATCATTCATACTACATTACGTTGCACTAATTTTAGTTGTTTAAAAATAGGTGATGAAGTTAATATAGAAAGATCTATAAAGTTTGGTGAAGAAGTAGGCGGACATTTAGTATCTGGACATATTACAGCTATAGCAGAAATTTTTAAAATTATAATATTAGAAAATAGTCGAGAGATTTGGTTTTTAGTGAAAGAAAAATCTATTATGAAATATATTTTATATAAAGGTTTTATTACTATTGATGGTATTAGTTTAACAATTAATTATATCAATAAAAATATATTTGTTATTAATATAATTCCCGAAACAATAATACGAACTAATTTAAAAAATAAAATTGTAGGGAATATGGTTAATATTGAAGTAGATTACTATACGCGAATTTTTGTTGATAACATAAGCAGTATGATGCTTAAGTATACATAAAAATATTAGAAAGTAATTATTATTTTATTATAAGTAAGCGATAATATGAATATTTTCTTTAATCAGTATATATTAAAATAGATATCATATATTTTTATTTTAGTTCCAATAAATTAGTAATTAAAATATTGTTATTATTTTATTATCTATATTATTTCATATTATTACATATTTATATTTGTTTATTGAATATATTTATATATTTTTTTGTATAGCTTAATTGTATTAATAATTTTTAGTGCATATTAATGATTATTAGAAATTTAACTATACATTTTATGTATTACGAGATGTGTATGTATTATTGATTATGAAAATTTTTTTTGAATTAGGTATTTTAAAATTAAATATAAATATATATTATAGATTTGTTACTATAACTTTTTACGGATTTGTATACTATTATAGTATCGTTCAGTTATTATTATTATTTTTAATACAGGAGCATTGATTTTTTATTAGAGATATCTATTTTGATATATATTATTTTTATTTTTTTCCTTTATTTCTATACTTAATTATATTGATTATAAAAATCATATAAAATTCTTTTATAGAAAAGATAGAAAAGATAGAAAACATAGATAACAATTCATTAGATAGTAAAGAAGTAGGTTGGCAATTATATAATATATCAAACATTGATAGTATAATATAAATAAAATATTCATTATTCATGATATGAATATTGATCTATATAAAATTACTGATAAATATTTGCTGATGAATTATTCATAGGTATATATTGGTCAAAAGATCTACAAATCAGAACATACTTAATGTAAACATATTATAGATATAGAAATCATCATACATAATATTAGTATTATTAATCTTATTCACAACTCATTATAGAAATATATTTTTAATAGAATATATAATGACGTTGATAGATAATAATGTTAAATATTTTAGTAATATATATGTGATATATATTCAAACTTATATCTTATATAATTATTATTTGAATAAATATATGATTATGATGAATATGATTCTATTTATGAATTATTATAAAAAATAAGGTTACTAAATGCGATTAATATCATAAATGAAATATTATCATTTATAAAAAATAGTTTTAATAATAAATAGATTAATTGATATAAAAAAGCACTGTATTTTGATCTTATTAAAACAAAAACAATTATTTATATGCTTTTGTTAAATAAAATAATAATTAAACATGCTGCAAATAAAAAATATATTTGAGTATATTTATTTTATGATTTACTGAGAATAGTGAAATATTGATATAATTGATTTATAAATATGTATTTTGGTATTGAATGAACAGAGTATTTTTTATTTGATGATTGATTATTTCATACCAAATATTATTTATGATATAATTTATTATTTTTTTATAAAAATAATTATTACTAATTATTTTATTTATGATTTAGTAATATTATATTAAGTATGTTTTTATTTTAATAGATCTTATAAAGTATCTATTATTAATATTAGTAAAAATTTTTAATTGTAATTAGTATTTTTATAGATTATTTATATTTTTAAAGTAATGTTTATTTTATTTCACTTTAGTATTATATATTGATATTACTATTTCATTCATTAAATATTATATCAGATAAAATATTATAGCAATCTATAATATAATAGTGAAAAATTATATATAATGTCAAAAATTAAAAATTAAACAATACTAAACATAAATAAAATTGTAATCATGAATTGAATATATTATAAAACTTAAAAATTGATAAAATATTTTGATTTATTATTTTTCCATCAGTTATATCTATTATAATATATAAATTTCTTTTATTTATATTTACTGGCATGAAAGATTGGATAGATAAAAATATAATATTTAAAAATATTATACAATATAATAATATTAAAATAAGGAAATTTTTTGAATAAGAATAAACGTTATAAAATATTAAATATATTTTATAAAGATAATATATTTCCTACTACAGAATTAATATTTTCTTCTGCTTTTGAATGTTTAATATCGGTTATTCTATCAGCGAAATCAAAAGATATTAGTGTGAATCGAGTGACTAAAAAATTATATTTAATCGCTAATACTCCTCAATTAATATTATCTCTTGGTATAGAGAATTTAAAAAATTATATAAAACAAATAGGATTATATAATAATAAAGCAAATAACATTATTAATACCTGTCATATGCTTTTGAAAAAACATGAAGGAAAAGTTCCAAATAATCGAATAGATTTAGAACAATTACCTGGAGTAGGAAGAAAAACAGCTAATGTAGTATTAAATTTAATTTTTCATAAACCCACCATTGCTGTAGATACACATGTATTTCGAGTATCTAATAGAACAGGTTTTGCAGTTGGTAAAACTGTTACAATAGTGGAAAAAAAACTATTAAAGATTATTCCTAATAAATTTAAATTACGTTTTCATTCTTGGTTTGTATATCACGGTCGTTATATTTGTAAATCGTATAAACCATACTGTAAAATTTGTGTTATTCAAGCATTATGTGAATTTAAAAATAAAAATATTTGATTTTTTTAATGATATAGTGCTATATTTTATTATTCAAATATATTTATTTATTATATTTATGTTATGTGTGTGCTATTTTAAGATTATGATGATTTATTGTAAATAGTTTTTAATATGAATAGGTGTCTTTTTATTGTAGAGGTAATGATTTTTTTACCGATTACAAAATGTTTTACATATTTATGTCCTGAAGATATTACACCGATTATCGGATGTCGTGTAATTGTGCCTTTTGGTAATAAAAAAATAATAGGTGTTATTATTGATTTTCATCATATTGACAATGTTATGAAATCAAATTTAAAAATTATCTATACGATAATTGATAATGATTTTAGAATTATCTGCGATTTATTATCATTGTTCAATAAGTTATATTTTATTTCATATTTTACCTATGTATTTAAAAAAAGGAAAATCGTATTTTCCTATAATGTTATATCAATGGTCAATAACAAAAAAGGGTAAAAATATAGATATTGGTATTTTAAAGAAAAATCCACGTCAATATTATGCATTATCGATATTACGGAAGGGACCGATTTATAAAAATGAATTAACACAATATAATATTTCGAATTATGCTTTAATACAATTGATAAAAAAAAACTTATGTTATTTACATAGTGTTGCAAAAAAAACAGATTGTAAAAAAAATATTATATTAGACAATATTAATATAAAACTTACTGTAAAAGAATATCATCTTATAAAAAAAATTTTTAGCACTTATAATACTTTTAAAGTTTGGTTATTAATGGGTATACATAATTTTTCTAAAATAAAAATATATCTTAAACTAATTGTAAAATTTTTAAATAAAGGATTACAAATACTAATTATCGTACCTAATATAAAAATTATAGAACAGCATTTTTATTTTTTTAAAATTTATTTTAATGTTCCTATTGATGTATTTCATTCTAATTTAACACATGATAAAAAAATATCGGTATGGTTTAGGACAAAAAACAATGAAAATTCTATTGTTATTGGTACTAAAAAAGCTATTTTTATTCCTTTTTTTAAATTAGGTATTATTATTTTTGATGAAGAACATAATATTGATTATAAAAATAAAATAGGATGGTTATATCATGCAAGAGATTTAAGTATACTCAGAGCTTCTCAAGAAAATATTCCAATAATATTAGAGTCTATTGCACCTACTTTAGAAACCTTACACAATGTTATTAATAAAAAATGGATATGTATCGATTGGACAAATACATTACATAAAAAAAATAATATTACTCAGAAAATTATTGATATTAAAAATAATAAATTGCAAGGAGGTTTATCAATTGCATTAATTAATAAAATATATCAACATATAGATCAAAATAAAACTGTGTTGTTAATAGTTAATAATCATGATTGTATTTATTTTATATTATCTTGTGATGATTGTACTAAAATAGCTGCCTGTGTACAATGTAATGAGTATTATGTATGGAATAATCATTATAAAGAATTATTTTGTAATTTTTGTATTACAAAGTTTGCTATTCCTAAATCATGTATGTATTGTGGTTCTATATCATTAATAATTAAAAAATATGGCATAAAAAATATAAAAAAATGTTTAAAAAAAATTTTTTTTAACGTTCCAATATTGCATACCGATGAAAAAAAAAATTATTATGAAAATATTACAAATAAAAATAATATAAAACCAATTTTTAAAAAATCTTGTATTGTATTAATAAAAGAAAAAGATATTTATAATATTAATTTTTTAAATATAGATTTAGTAGGTATTTTATCTATTGATACTTATTTAACGTTAATGAACTTTCGTGCTATAGAAAAACTTGCTCAATTTTATACCAATGTAATTAATCAAATATATATGCATGATCAATGTATCGAAGTATTCATACAAACCTCTTATCCCAATCATTCGGCTGTAAGATTATTAATGCAAAAAGATTATTCATCATTATCTCAAATTTTATTAAACGAAAGAAAAATTGCTCAGTTACCACCTTTTACGTATCATGCTTTTATTATAGTACAGAGTACTAATTATGATAATATCAAATGTTTTTTTGCTAATTTTAAAAACATTGTTAATAATAAAAAAAAATATTATAAAAATAGTTTATGGATGATGGGTCCTTTCCCGGATTTATTTTTATCTGATAAATCTAAATATTATGTTTATAAATTATTGTTACAGGATTCTTCTCGTCAATCATTACATATTTTATTGAAAAATACTATCGCAATTATTAATGATTGTCCTATATCTAAAAAAGTAAAATGGTCATTGGATATAGATCCAATAGATGAATAAATAGTTTGTTTAATAAAAATAATATTATATTTTATTAAAAAAGGATAATTTATGGTATATGTTAATATCATTGATAAATTAAAAAAAAGAGGGTTTATTGCACAGTGTACAGATGAATTAGAACTACTAAAAATTGTAGCACATAATTCAATTTCATTATACTGTGGTTTTGACATAACAGCTGACAGTTTACATGTAGGGCATTTATTACCATTATTGTGCTTAAGAAATTTTCAACAATCAGGACATCAACCTATTATTTTATTAGGCGGAGCCACTAGTTTAATTGGAGATCCTAGTTTTAAAAATAAAGAACGTAAATTAATGGATATAAATACAATTTTTATATGGGAAAAAAAAATTAGAAAACAAATATCATTGTTTTTAAATTTTAATAATGAATTTAATAATGCAAAAATTATTAATAATTATGATTGGTTTAGTAAAATAAATATGATTGCTTTTTTAAGAGATATTGGTAAATATTTTTCAGTCAATCAAATGATTAGTAAAGAAGCTGTAAAAAATAGAATTGAATCTAGTGATATGGGTATTTCTTTTACAGAATTTTCTTATAATTTGCTTCAGGCATATGATTTTTCTATTTTAAATAAACAATATAAGGTTATTTTACAGATAGGGGGTTCAGATCAATGGGGTAATATAGTATCGGGTATTACTTTAACACGTCGATTATTTCAAAATATAGTGTTTGGTTTAACTATTCCATTACTTGTAAAAAAAGATGGTATTAAATTTGGAAAAACCGAAACAGGTACTATATGGTTAGATGCTGAAAAAACTAGTCCTTATAAATTCTATCAATTTTGGATTAATCAACCAGATAATAAAGTTTTTAGTTTTTTAAATTTATTTACTGATCTTAGTGATAATGAAATTAAAGAAATCCATCATGCCAATAAAAATTGTTATAACATAGCAAGAAATTTGTTAGCTGAAAAAATTACTTATTTAGTTCATGGTCATCCAGGAGTATCTGCAGCTAAGAGAATTACAAATTTTTTATTTTCTGGATGTATAAATAATATGCTGTATTCCGATTTTTTACAGTTAAAAAAAGATGGTATACCATTCATTGAATTATCAGAATCAGAGGATTTGCAGCAAGCATTAGTTATTTCTTCTTTGGCATCTTCTCGTAGGAATGCACGTAATATGATTACTTCTAAAGCGATATATATAAATAATAATCTTATTATCAATGAAAAATTTGTTTTTAAAAAAAGCGATAGAATATTTAATCAATTTACTATATTACGTAGAGGTAAAAAACATTATTGTTTATTATGTTGGCATATCGCATAATTCATTTTTTTATCAATATATTTTTATCTTTTATTTCAAAGCTTTCTCCACAACCACAGTAATGTTGCGTGTTTGGATGTTGAAATTGAAATACTTGATTTAATCCATGATTTATGAAATCAATTTTTATTCCTTTTAAAAATTTTAATAATTTTATAGATATAAATATAGTTGCTCCATGTTGAAAAAATTCTATATCTTCTTGTTTTTTATTTTTTACTAGTTCCATAATATAACGAAAACCAGCACAACCTGATTTTTTTATATTTAATCGAATACCTTTATTATTAGAGTTTTGATTAATTAAAAATATAATTTGTTGAGCTGCTTTCTTTGTTAATGTAATTACCTGTTTCGTATCTATTTTATTAATGGTATTGCTTTTATTAAACATTTTAAAAAACTCTTTATTAATATTGTATTTTAGAATATATCATTAAAATATTTTAAGAAATTTATCTTAACATAAATGATAATAAATATATTAAAAATTATTACAATAAACATTTTTATAAACATTACTCTTTATTAATATTGAATATATATTTTGTAATATATTTTTTAAAATTCATAGTGTTATTTTTTGTTGTATAAGATATATGATTATTTTAAAAATATTTAATTTTTTATACATTATTAATATATAGATTTTTGTATTTTATAGACAGTGTATTCTATTAGTATTAAAGTGTTCTCATTGTTGTAAGAGAAAAAACTAGAAACCATTGAGGTATGATTTGCATATGCATAACTCCAAAAAAAACACGGATTTACCAAAAGCTATATTTTCATTAATTTTTGTTATTATTATGACATTTACTAGTTTTTGGATTATTCGTCCATTTATTTTAGGATTTGCTTGGGCGAGTATGGTTGTAATTGCAACTTGGCCTTTTATGTTAAAATTACAATTTTGGTTTTGGGGAAAACGTTCTCTTGCTGTAATTATAATGACAATTATTTTACTACTAATATTCATTATTCCAGTTGTATTTTTAGTAAATAGTTTAATTGATAATAGTGTTCCATTATTAACTTGGTTAAGTGCTGGCAACTTGCAATTTCCTAATTTAAATTGGTTACAAGATATACCTATTATTGGTATAAAATTGTATACTAGTTATCATAAATTACTTAATGAAGGAGGAGTAACATTAATTACTCAAATTCAGCCATATATGGGAAGAACTACTGAGTTTTTTATTATTCAAGTAGGAAATTTTATACGTTTTTTTATTCATTTAATTTTTATGTTAATTTTTAGTTCAATATTATATTGGAATGGTGAAAAGGTTGGTAGTATTATTCGTCATTTTGCTTTTAGATTAGCATCAAAACCAGGAGATGCAGTGGTATTACTAGCTGGACAAGCTATTCGATCTGTTGCTTTAGGAGTAGTAGTTACTGCTTTAATTCAAGGTATATTAGGAGGTATAGGATTATTTTTGTTTGGTATACCATATGCATCTTTATTTACGATTTTAATAATTTTATTTTGTTTAATTCAATTAGGACCATTATTAGTATTAATTCCTATTATTATTTGGTTGTATTGTAATGGTAATGCTACTTGGGGTACAGCTCTATTGATTTGGAGCAGTATAATTTGTACATTAGATTATATATTGAGACCTATGTTAATTAGGATAGGAGCTGATTTACCTACTTTATTGATTTTATCTGGAGTTATTGGTGGATTACTTGCATTTGGGATGATTGGTTTATTTATTGGTCCAGTAGTATTAGTGATTTCATATCGTTTAATATTATCTTGGATAAATGAAATCCCTTCTCCTGCATCAGTATCAAAAATAATAATAAAAAAAATATTGAAAAAAAAATAAAATAATATGTCTGTTAATATTATATAATGCACTATGTATACTTTTATATCAGTTATATTTGTATATTAATAAATCTATATTTAATATTTTTTAGTATTATTGTAAAGTATATTCTTAAATAGAAAATATTTTTCTAAAAGTAGTATAATAAAATGATTAAAGTATTTTATTTATTGTTTACTAATTACTATAAATAGTATAATTTTTATATTTACAATATTTAATTATTTAATAATAACAGTAAATCATTACATTAAATCAGTGAAAAGTATTTTACAAGATATTAAACATGTTATTAATTTATAATACATACTATGTTTATTTTAAAAAACATTAAAAATTTTTATTAGTATGTAATATATTTTTTTAAAGATTTTTACGTTTTAATTAATAGCTGGTTAATTTATTTTAATTCTCATTATATCTTGGATATTCTTTTTAGAATAAATACTAATTTAGAGAAGAAAATGAAAAAAACAGATGAATTACGTACAGTTCGCATTGATCCATTAATAACTCCAGCAGAATTGGCTAAACGTTATATCATTACTCCAGACATTATGGATAACGTTATTACCGCAAGAAATAATATTGCTAAAATTATGACTGGACAAGATAGACGATTATTAGTTGTTATTGGACCTTGTTCCGTGCATGATCCAGTTGCTGCAGTTGAATATGCTTCTAGATTATTAGTATTACGAAAAAAATATCGCTCTCAGTTAGAAATTATTATGAGAACATATTTTGAAAAACCTAGAACAGTGATAGGATGGAAGGGATTGATTTCTGATCCTGATCTCAATAGTAGTTTTCGAGTCAATCATGGATTGTCTGTTGCTAGAAAATTATTATTAGATATCAATAAAATAGGCATGCCAGCTGCTACAGAATTTTTAGATATGGTTATTGGTCAATTTATAGCAGATCTAATTAGCTGGGGGGCTATTGGGGCTAGAACTACTGAAAGTCAAATTCATAGAGAGATGGCTTCAGCTCTTTCGTGTCCTGTGGGTTTTAAAAATGGAACGGACGGTAATATTCGCATTGCGATTGATGCAATACGCGCATCACAAGCAAGACATTTATTTTTAGCTCCAGATAAACATGGACAAATGACTATTAATCATACTAGTGGAAATCCATTTGGACATATTATTATGCGCGGAGGTAAATCACCTAATTATCATATTGAAGATATTGATGAAGCGATTAAAAGTTTACATGATTTTAATCTGCCAGAACATTTAATGGTTGATTTCAGCCATGGTAATTGTTTAAAACAACATCGTCGACAATGTGATGTAGGTGAATCTATTGCTAAGCAAATTTATAATGGTTCAACCGCTATTATGGGTGTGATGATTGAAAGTTTCTTAGAAGAGGGAGCACAAACAGTAATTAAAAATCAAGAATTGGTTTATGGAAGATCTATTACAGATCCATGTTTAGGTTGGGATGATAGTGTGATGCTTATTGAAAAATTAGCAAAATCTGTTGAGAGTCGTTTTTAATTTTTATGGGGATATCAGATTTTATATAACTGATATCTTCATACTTAATATTTTTAATTAAAATTATTTTTTATAAATATTTTTTATTAATGTAGTAAAATTAATAGTTAATAATTAGTTTATTATGATTATTTAATAAATAAAGATTTATTCATTAAATACTGATAGTCATAAAATAATTATTTTTTAAAAACTATATACAGTGTATATTTATTATACAGTATTCTTAATTTAATTAAGGATGTTACATGCCTATTATCAAGCTTTTAAATGGAAGTCAACGCACATACGATAGTGTTGTTTCGATAATAGAAATTGCAAAAGATATAAAATTAAGTTTAGCTACATCGTGTATTGCAGGAATTGTAAATGGTAAATTGGTAGATGTTAATACTGTAATTAAAGACAATGCTAATGTTATTATTATTAGTAACATAGATAATACTGGATTAGAAATTATTCGTTATTCTTGTGCTACATTATTAGCATATACTATAAAAAAAATATGGCCAAAAGCTAAAATTGCAAATAATGATTTTACTAAAAATGGGTTTTATTGTGATATAGATATTGATCACTCGATTCAGATTAATGATATTAAATTAATAGAAAAAAATATGTTGGATTTAATAAAAAGGAATTTTCATTTTATTAAAAAAAGAGTAAAATGGCAAGATGCTTATAATTTATTCTTGCATGAAAATGAAATTTATAAAATTTTTATGCTAAAAAATATTTTTAAAAATAAAAAAAATATTGATCTTTATTGTTATGATAATTATTTTGATATTTGTACAAATGTACAAGTACCAAAAATACGTTTTTGTCGTTATCTACAATTAGAAACAGTATCTGGTGCTTATTGGCAAGGTAATAGTAATAACAAAATGTTACAAAGAATTTATGGTACTGCTTGGAATAACAAAACAATATTTCAACAATATAGTATCAAATTAGAACAAGCTAAAAAAAGAGATCATAGAAAAATATCAAAAAAATTAGATTTATATCATATGCAAGATGAAGCACCTGGTATGGTATTTTGGCATAATAACGGATGGATTGTTTTTAAAGAATTAGAAAACTTTATACGTGAAAAATTAATAGAATATAATTATCAAGAAGTTAAAACACCAATAATGATGGATCAATGTATATGGGAAAAAAGTGGACATTTAAAAAATTATTTTGAATCGATATTTACCACATCATCAGAAAATAGAGAATATTGCATTAAACCAATGAACTGTCCAGGACATGTACAGATCTTTAATCATAAACTAAGATCCTATCGTGAATTACCTTTGAGAATTGCAGAATTTGGTAGTTGTCATAGAAATGAATTTTCTGGAGCTTTACATGGTTTAATGCGTGTTAGAGGTTTTACACAAGATGATGCGCATATATTTTGCACAGAAGATCAAATACAGAAAGAAATTAATCATTGTATTTCTATGATATATGATATCTATAAAACATTTGGTTTTGAAAAAATATCAGTTAAACTATCTACTAGACCTAAAAAACGTATTGGCAGTGATATAATGTGGGATCGTGCCGAAAATAATTTAATTGCAATATTAAAAAAAAATAATTTATTGTTTGAATATCAAGTAGGTGAGGGAGCTTTTTATGGACCTAAAATTGAGTTTATTTTACACGATTGTTTAGAACGTCTTTGGCAATGTGGAACTATACAATTAGATTTTTATTTACCTAATTGTTTAAATACTTCTTATATTGATAGAAAGAATAAACGTAAAGTTCCAGTGATTATTCATAGAGCAATATTAGGTTCTATTGAAAGATTCATTGGTATTTTAATAGAACAGTATTCTGGATTATTGCCTTTATGGTTATCTCCGGTACAAATTATTGCTATAAGTGTTATTGATAAATATATAAACTATGTTAAAGATGTTATAGTTCAGATCTCTAATTCAGGTATTCGTATTCAATCAGATTTTAGAAATATTACCATGAGTACTAAGATTAGAGATCATATCTTAAATTATGTACCGTATATTCTTATTTGTGGTGCAAAAGAAGTGCAAACAAATACTATTAGTATTAGAAGTAGAACAGGAAAAAATATTACAAATTTAAATATAAAATTATTGATTGAAAAATTGCAAACAATTATTTCTAGTCGTAGTTTTTTTATGTTGGAGGAATAAAGTATTAAAGTGGGAAAAAGAATACAATTCATACGTTCTAATCGCATTAATAATGAAATTCGTGCCATAGAAGTTCGTCTTTCTGGCATAACAGGTGATCAAATTGGTATTGTGAGTTTACGAGAAGCTTTGAGGAAAGCAGAAGAAGCTGGAGTAGATTTAGTTGAAATTAGTCCAAATGCTGAACCACCTGTTTGTCGTATTATGGATTATGGAAAATATTTATATGAAAAAAGTAAATCTTCTAAAGAACAAAAGAAAAAACAAAAAATTATACAAATTAAAGAAATAAAATTTCGTCCAGGAACAGATAAAGGGGACTATCAAGTTAAACTTAAAAATTTGATTCGTTTTTTAGAAGATGGAGATAAGGTGAAGATTACTTTACGTTTTCGTGGACGTGAAATGGCTCATCAACAGATCGGTATAGATATGTTAAATCGAATAAAAAATGATTTAAGTGAGTTAGCTATAGTAGAATTTTTTCCAAAAAAAATAGAAGGACGTCAAATGGTTATGCTGTTATCACCTAAAAAAAGATAATATTATAATATATAATTCATGTTTTAAAAATTGATAATATTAATAATTGATTAATAAAAATTTTTATAGGTACCCTCAAAGAGAGTATTTTTATGCCTAAAATTAAAACTTTACGTAGTGCTGCTAAACGGTTTAAAAAAACTGCATCTGGTAAGTTTAAGCATAAGCAAGCTAATTTACGTCATCTTCTGACAAAGAAAAACACTAATAGGAAACGACATTTACGTTCAAAAGCTATAGTATCACATGGAGATATGAAAAATGTAATGTCTTTATTACCGTATGTATAACTTATATTTTAAGATTAAATTGTAAGAACAGGAGAATACAGTGGCTCGCATAAAACGTAGTGTGGTAGCTCGAGCTCGTCATAAAAAAGTTTTAAAAGCATCTAAGGGATATTATGGTGCTCGTTCTCGTGTTTATCGAGTGGCTTATCAAGCTGTTATTAAAGCAGCTCAATATGCTTATCGTGATCGTAAACAACGTAAACGTGCTTTTCGTCAATTATGGATTACACGGATTAACGCCGCAGTACGTAATAGTCAAATATCTTATAGTAAATTTATGTATGGTTTAAAAAAATTATCAATAAATATTGATCGTAAAGTGCTTGCAGATATTGCAATTTTTGATAAAAGTACTTTTAACGTACTAATTGAAAAAGCAAAATCTGCATTTTAATAGATAATATTGTAAGATTAGGAGGGAGTAACCATTCTTCCCTCATAATCCAAATTTACTTATATAAAATATATTAAATAATTTTAATATAATATTATGACTTAATAATACAATTATTTTAAAATAAATTAATAAATATTTATAGAGTACAACATTATGTTAAATATAGTTAATGTAATTAATTTAGTTAAATCGGATCTTGATCAAGTAAAAAACATTAAAGAATGGAAAAATATAAAGATTAAATATTTAGGTAAAAAAAGTAATTTATCTATGCAATTAACTCATTTACGGAGTGTGTCTGAGCAAGATAGAATAAAATTAAGCGATTATTTAAATAAATTAAAAAAAGAGATACAATCCTTATTACAACTTTATAAAGAAAAAATAGAATCTTTATGTTTTTATGAAAAAATAAAAAATGAAAATATCGATATTTCTTTATCGGGTCGAAGAATAGAAAATGGGACATTACATCCTGTCACTAATATCATTAATATTATAGAGCAGTTTTTTTTAAAATTAGGATTTAAAATAGTTACTGGACCAGAAATAGAAGATGATTATCATAATTTTAGTGCATTAAATATTCCTAATAATCATCCAGCTCGTACTTGTCAAGATACTTTTTGGTTTGATACTAAAAGATTATTACGAACACAAACATCTAGTGTACAAATTAGAATTATGGAAAAAGAATCACCTCCTATAAGAATGATTGTTCCAGGAAAAGTATATCGTAATGATTATGATTCTACTCATACACCGATGTTTCATCAAATTGAAGGTTTAATTATTGAAAAAGATGTTAGTTTTGCCAATCTAAAATGGATTATGCAAAATTTATTATATTATATTTTCACCAAAGATATTGTAATGCGATTTAGAACGTCGTATTTTCCATTTACTACTCCATCTATTGAAATTGATATTTTAGGGGTAACAAATAAATGGTTAGAAGTATTGGGATGTGGTATGGTACATCCAAATGTTTTAAATAATATGGGAATAAATTCAAAAAAATATGTAGGTTGTGCTTTTGGATTAGGTGTAGAAAGACTCGCTATGTTATATTATAAAATCTCGGATTTACGTTATTTTTTTGAAAATGATTTGAGATTTATTAAACAATTTAAATAGAATAATGTGGTGATTTTTATTTATGGAATTTAGTGAAAATTGGTTAAGAGAGTGGATTAATCCTAATATTAGTTGTAAAAAATTATGTGAACAATTAACAGAATTAGGAATAGAAGTAGAAACAGTCAATAGTTTATTTAAAAAAAATATTTATCATGGATTAGTAATAGGGAAAATATTATCTTTTATATCTCATCCTAATGCAGATGATATGAATATTATTGATGTACAGATATCACAAACTAAAAGTATTAATATAATATATGAAAAAGTATTTATTTGTTCTCCAGGTATGAAAATAGTAGTCGCACCGATTGGATCAGTGTTATTAGATAATAAAAAAATTAAAATTTGTAATATTAAAGGAAAAATGTCTGAAGGTAAAATATGTTTGTTTTCCGAATTAGGTATATTTCATAAATATAATAGTATTATTGAATTACCATTAGATGCTCCTATAGGTACTAATATTAAAGATTATTTATTTAATGATAATATTATTAAGATTAATATTGGTCCTAATAGACCTGACTGTTTTAGTATTATAGGTTTAGCTAGAGAAATTAGTATAAAGAACAATTTAAAATTATCTATGATGCAATATGATTTAGTCAAACCTGTTATTGATGATAAGTTACCTATTTTTATAAAATCACCTAAAATATGCCCACGTTATTTTTGTAGAGTGATTAAAAATATTAATGCTAAGATTAATACACCTTTTTGGATTCGAGAAAAATTAAGACGTTCTAATGTTGCTTCTGTTAATATAATTATTGATGTTATTCATTATATTGCTATAGAAATAGGAGTTCCGTTGCACGTTTTTGATTTAGATAATATTCAAGGTAATATTATTTTAAGATTATCTACATTAAAAGACGAAATTATATTATCTAATAATGTGTTTATTCAACCTAATGATAATCTATTTGTTATTGCAGATGATGATAAAGTATTATCAGTTGGGGGTAATTTTAATACTATTTCTGCAGAAATTAATGATAGCACGCGTAATATATTAATTGGTTCTGCTTTTTTAAATATATGTATTAATTATAAAGAAAAATTTTTTTATGAAGAAGATAATTATATAACGGATTATTATAAACGTGGGATTGATTTCAATAAACAAGAATATGCTATTGAATATGCTACTAATTTATTATTAAATATTATTGATGGACAAGCAGGACCATTAAATTATCAGTGTAATAATGATTATTTTTATAAAGATACTTTTATTATTATACATCGTATAAAATTAAATCAAATTATTGGTTTTGAAATTGATAATACTACTATAGTAGATATTTTAACTCGTTTAGGTTATCAAATACGAGAACATGATAATTGTTGGGAAGTAATTGTACCTGCATGGAGATTTGATATTCATATAGAAGAAGATGTAATAGGTGATATATTACGTGTGTATGGATATAACCAGATTCCTATTTTACCTTTATCTAGTCAAAAAATAATTAATAAACATGAATATGATACTAATTACTTAATGAGCATTAAAAATCTTTTAATTAGTAAAGGTTATTATGAAATTATTACATATGGTTTTGTGAATCCCATAATACAAAACATGTTATTTCCTAATATCAATCAATTGCTATTGTTAAATCCTATTTCTAAAGAAATGTCTGCTATGAGAGTATCTTTATGGACAGGGTTATTAACAACATTATCTTATAATCAAAATCGTCAACAAGATAATATTTGTCTATTTGAAACTGGTTTATGTTTTATTGAAGATCAAAAACAAACTATGGAGATTAGACAAGATTTTGTAATATCAGGAGTAGCAAATGGTCGAATTTATAATAAAAATTGGGATAATTTAGATAAAAAAATTGATTTTTATGATTTAAAAGGTGTTGTAGAATCAATATTAGAAATTAATGGTAAAATAAAAGATATAACATTTAATCGTATAGATTTATTTTGCTTACATCCTGGTAAAAGTGCCTCTATTTTTTATAAAGAAAAATTAATTGGATATATAGGAGTATTACATCCTATTTTAAAAAAAAGTTTTAAATTAAATAATACTACTGTGATGTTTGAAATTATATGGAATAATAATTTTTTTTATAATGCTCCTGTTATAAAAAATGTATCTTGTTTTCCACAGAGTAAAAGAGATTTATCGATTATAGTTGCAGAACATATTTTAGTTGGTGATATTTTGAATTTATGTATTAATTTTATTTCAGAAAAAATTGAAGAAGTATATTTATTTGATATATATCGTGATCATAAAATTGGCATAGGTAAAAAAAGTATAGGAATACGTTTTGTTTTTAAAGATTTTAAAAAAACATTAACAGAAGATGAAATTAATGAAATTATTAAAAAATGTATACTTAATCTAAAGAAAAGTTTTCAAGCAACATTAAGAGATGAAATATATTATAGTTATTAAAGCTAAAATTTATAAATATTTATTTAAAAATGTAAATATTAGAAAAAATATGTTAATAATATTATTGGATTGTCATTTCATGAATTACATTTTGCTTTAATTTTGCATAAAATTATCACTATATCAAAAGTTACAATATAGCATGAAAAATAATATCTGTATAAAATTAAATCTTTAGTATAATTAGTGAATATTAATAATTATTTTGATTAATATTTTAATATATATATTAAATATTTAAATTTTATACTATTTTTTATTATGATATATAAAATATTTTTCTATGGTTAATGATATATAGTAAAAATTATTATATCCTTCCTGCTCATATGCTGATACATTTAGTTTTTTAAGATATACTTTTTTATTTTTAAAATATAAATGTATGATAAACAATAAATTAATTTTTTAATTTAAAATATTATTTTTATTTATAAAAATTAAATAATTTATATTTATAAAAATTTAAAACTTCATATTAATATTTTAAAGATGTTTTTAATATAATAATACATGGAAAAAAAATGCATTTTTCAGTTTTAAAAGAAGATAATCAAGCTCGTAGTGGAGTTTTACTTTTTGATCGAGGTATTATAGAAACTCCTGTTTTTATGCCAGTCGGCACTTATGGAGCAGTAAGAGGAATAAGCGTTGAAGAACTGAAACAAACAGGTACAAAAATGATTTTAGGAAATGCTTTTCATTTATCATTAAGACCTGGTAAAACAATTATTAAGCATCATGGCAGTTTACATAATTTTATGCATTGGGATGGTCCAATTTTAACGGATTCAGGAGGATTTCAAATTTTTAGTTTATCAAAAATACGAAAAGTTGATACCAATGGTGTATTATTTCGAAATCCTATTAATGGAAATAAAGTTTATTTTACTCCAGAAATGTCCATGAATATTCAATATAATTTAGATTCTGATATTGTAATGTGTTTAGATGAATGTGTATCTTATCCTGCATCTTGGAAAAAGTCAAAGAGTGCTATGGAAACTTCATTAAGATGGGGTAAACAATGTCGTATATATTTTGATGATCAAAAAAATAAAAATGCATTATTTGGTATTATTCAAGGAGGAGTATTTAAAGATTTAAGAAAAATATCTATAACAAATTTACTTAAAAGTAATTTTGACGGTTATGCAGTAGGTGGTTTTGCTGTTGGAGAACCTAAAAAAATTATGTATCATATGTTAACATATATTTGTAGCAATATACCAAAAAATAAACCTAGATATTTAATGGGAGTAGGTAGTCCATCGGATATAATTGAATCTGTACGTCAGGGTATTGATATGTTTGATTGTGTCTTACCTACTAGAAATGCGCGTAATGGTTATTTATTTGTTAAAAATGGTATAGTAAGAATTCGTAACGAAAAATATAAAAATGATTTATCTGCATTAGACGATACTTGTCAATGTTATACTTGTCAAAATTACAGTCGATCATATCTATATCATTTGGATCGTTGTAAAGAAACTTTAGGAGCTCGTTTAAATACTATACATAATTTATATTATTATCAAAATTTGATGCATAAGATACGTTTATCTATTAAAAATAATCAATTTAATAAATTTGCAGAAAACTTTTATAATCGTATACAATAAACTGATTTTGTTTAACATGGAGACACTATAAGTGAATACTTTTATACCTCATATCCAAGCATATCATAATGAGTTATATCAAAATAATTCTTATTCGTTAATATTTTTTTTTATAGTATTATTTTTAATATTTTATTTTATAATCATACGCCCACAACAAGTAAAAACAAAAAAACATATAGATTTTATTAATTCTATTTCTACAGGAGATGAAATTATAACTACAAGTGGATTAGTAGGAAAAATTATAACAATTAGAAAAGATGGTTATGTTTTTCTAGCATTAAATAATGATACTAAAGTTTTAATAAAATTAAATTATATTGTTGCGTTAGTACCAAAGGGTACTATTAATTTTATGTAATAATATATGCTATGAAACTTATAGCCATATTATCAATATCTATATATATATTATATTATTTTATTTATAAAACAGTATATTGTTAATATTATTAATTAATATTAACAATATTTTAAAATAAAAATGATCACTGTAGTATATTATAAAAAATTTAATAGCTATTTTATAATTGTTAAAAAAGAAAAATCAGCTATTTTTAAAAATATTTTTTTTATGTTATTTAAAATAGTTAATCGATTACATCTTAGTTGAATATTTTTATGATTAATCATTACTGAATTAAAAAATTCATTCATAGGTATATTAAGTGCTATAATATTATATAATACTTCTTGATATTTTTTTTTGCAAATTAAATTAGGTATTTGAACATTTAATTGAGAAATGATTTTTTCTATATTTTTTTCTGCAGGTTCTTGTAATAATGTATAATTGATTTTTTTATAAAAAATTACTTTATTGTTTTCTAAAATTTTACAAATTCTTTTATATAACAAAATTATTGATGTGTAACTATCTAAAGTTTGGAAATAAGATATAATTTTTATGCGATCGTCTATATCGATTAATTTTGTAAGATTACATGATAATATTGATTGTATAACATTAGTGGTATATCCTTGACTGAGATACCAATAGTGACATCTTTCTATTATAAATTTCATTAATTTATTAATTAAAGTTATATCACAATCGTATGTTTGATATAGATTAATAGATTTTTCTAACATTTGTTTTAGATCAATATTAATATTTTTTTCAATAATAATGCGTAATATCCCTATGGCAGCACGTCTTAGTGCAAAAGGATCTTTATCACTTTTAGGATATTCTCCTATATAAAATATACCGGACAAAGTATCAATTTTATCTATTAGAGCTAAAGTATAAGATAAAGGATGATCAGGAATAGTATCGCCAGAAAATTTTGGTAAATAGTGTTCTTTGATAGCTATAGCTACGTTTTTATTTTCTTTGTTTCGAATAGCATAATGCATACCAATGATACCTTGTAGTTCTGGAAACTCACACACCATATTAGTTATTAAATCACATTTACATAATATAGCAGATCGAATGGCATGATTTTTATTGATATCTATGAAAGACGATATCCAAATCATTAAATCTTTAATACGATAGGTTTTTTCATATAGAGAACCTAGTTTTTTTTGAAATACAACATTTTTTAAATATGGTAAGTAATATTCTAATTTATGTTTTTGGTCATTATTGAAAAAAAATTCGGCATCTTTAAATCTGGCATGTATCACTGTTTCATTACCTAAAATAACATTTTTTGCATTTATTAATTGAATGTTAGATACAAAAATAAAATTTGGTAATAATTGTTTATTTTCTTTACTATAAATAGGAAAATATTTCTGATTATATTCCATAATATAAACTAATATCTCATTTGGTAATTGCAGAAATTTTTTATTAAAAGATCCAACTAATATATTAGGTGATTCAACTAAAGCCGTGATTTCTTGTAATAAAACATTAGATAGTTTTAATATTCCATTCATTTTTTTAGCTACATTTTGAGCGTCGTGTATAATTTTATTTTTTCTTTGTTCAAATTGCGCAATAATATTTGATTTTTTAAATAGAATATTTGGATACTGATCAGCATGTTTAATATTAATTTGTGATAATGGATCAGATATATGATTTCTTAAAATTCTATCAGAAGTGATTCCAAATATTTCTATGGGAATGATTTGATCTCCTAATAGTACAGTGATACTTCTTATAGGACGAGAAAACTTAAAATTATTTATATTCCATCGCATAGATTTTGAAATAGGTATATTATTTATTGCTGTTTTAATAATTGAGGGAAGGATTATATTAGTATTTATTATCTTTGAAGGAATAACATAATATAACCATTCTCCTTTATTGGTTTTAATTTTTTTTGCTTCATGTATTTTTATATTACATGATTTACACCAATTTAATGTCGCAGAAGATGGTATATTATCTTTATTAAAAGCATCCATAATAGATGGACCTTTTTTTTTAATTTCTTTTGTATGATAAGTAGTACTCATTTTTTCTATTTTTATTGCTAAACGTCTTGCTGTAGAAAAATTTATAATGTTATTATATTTAATGTTATGCACATGTAATGCATGCATAATATTTTCATAAAATGCAATACTAAGATTATATAGTTCTTTTGCTGGTAGTTCTTCTGTTCCAATTTCTATTAACAATGTCTTTTGCATATAGTGTTATCCTAATATTTAATGACATAATGGAAAATTTAATTTTTTTCTTAATTTATAGTATGATGTTGCTATAGATTTTGTAATATTACGTATATGCAAAATATATTTTTGACGTTCAGTAATAGATAATGCTTTTCTAGCATCTAGTATGTTAAAGATGTGTATAGCATATAGTATATTTTCATAAGATGGGAAATGTAATATAGGATTATTAGTCAGTAATCTAATCGATTCTTGTGAATATTGTTCAAAAAAATTATATAGTAAATTAAGATTGGCATATTTAAAATTATATAGAGATTGTTCTAGTTCATGTTCTAAAAATAATTCACCATAAGTGACATTTTTTGATATATGATTATTCCAAATTAATTCATAAATGTTATTTTTATTTTGAATATGCATATTAATCCTTTCTAACCCATAAGTAATTTCTACAGTTACAGGATTACATTCCATTCCTCCAATTTTTTGAAAATAAGTAAATTGTGTAATTTCCATACCATTTAATCGAATCTCCCATCCAATACCTCTTGCTCCAAGTGTAGGATTTTCCCAATTATCTTCTAAAAAGTGTATATCATTTAATTTTAAGTTTATTTTTAAATATTTTAAAGAATTCAAATATATTTCCTGAATAATATTGTAATCGATTAGGATTATGTCCATAACGTCCATCTGTAGGACGTCTAGAAGGTTGTACATATGCAATACTATAAGGTTCAGGACCAATACTACCAAAAAATGTTTTATGATGAAACGTACCTGCTCCTACTGGTATGTCAATAGCTTGTATAATAGTACAACCTTGATTTAACCAATATTCTTGTAATATACATATAATATTATAAAAGTTGTTATTATTGATTTTTTTCATATTTACCTAATGTATATGATATAAGGATATTTATATAAATAGTATAGCTTGCAAAATAATTTTCTATTATGATCAATTCACTAAATGTATAATATAAACTGTAAATATATTTACAAAAATCATATGTTTTATATTATTGATTTTTTTATTATTAGTATTTTTATTTTTATAAAAAATATAGGTTGATTAAAATATTTATAATATTCTTATAAATTAATATTAATTTTTTATTTTAAAAAATAATAAAATATAAAAATTAATTATTAAAAAATATTAGATAAATGTCATTTATTATCTATTGGATATAATTTACGTAAAAATATATATCAATATATTTTTTATATTGTTATAAAATCGCAATTTTTAATTATTTTACAACATTTAAATATTTTCAAAAGATTATTATACAGTGATATCAATTATCATCATAATTTTGAAAATATTAAGTATGAAAAATTATTTTTATTTATTTTATATAAAATTTATATTCTTAAAATACATTTATAATTTTAGAAATTATTAATTATTATATTTAGTTAGTAGCAGTATTATAATTATGATTTTAAAAATAATAAAATGATATAATGTTTTTGTTTATAATTTTTCAGATATTATATATAGTATAATATATATATTAATTATATGAGAAACAATCAATGTTAATTATTGATGGTATTATTAGAGATAAACACGGGAAAAGTGCTAGTAGATATTTACGTTTAAATAATAAATTTCCAGCTATTATTTATGGAAAAAACAGTTCTAATATTTCTATTGTATTAAATCATAATATATTATTTAATATGCAACTAAAATCAAGTTTTTATAACAAGGAAATACTCTTACTAGTAAATTCTGTAAAATATCATGTTAAAGTGAAATCAATTCAACGACATGCTTTTAAACCTAAATTATTACATGTAGATTTTATACAAATATAATATATTATGATAAGATAATTATTATATAAATATTTTATATCGGCACGTAAATATATAACTAATCTATAATATTGTATAATTTATTATTTTTGAAATGATTGGTATGTTTTGCATCGTGCCGATGATTATTTTATATATATTTTATAAAATCTTTTGTCGATAATTTTTATAAAAAAATAGTTTTGAAAATTTTTCTAAAAATTATCATTGAAGGATGAAACTGTAATGCGATTATACTGACTATATTAGTAATAATAATAAATAATGTAAGATAATTAATGACTTTTGAAGATAATGAAAATATTGTATAACCATGTTTTTTGTATTTCCACCATCTCCATGATAACCATAAGGATAACCAAGTTAAAAAAAATACACAAGTAATATACCATTTAAAATTATTATCAATTTGACATGATGGTGTATGAATAATCATTCCAGTAAGAATACCTGGAAAAAAATAAATTGGAGGCCATAATAAGCAACCAAATATGCTAGGTAAAATAAATTTTTTTAATGATAAATTTAACATTCCACATACTAATGGAACAAGTGGTCTTGTTGGTCCAATGAATCGACCTATTAATATGGTAATTAAATTGTGTTTATATAGTGAATGTTTTATTTTTTCAAGAATTACTGTATGTTGTTTTAATAAAGATAAATTATGTAACCAATCTTTAAAACGCCAACCTATATAGTATGAAATCCAATCACCAAATAAACAACCAATTAATCCTGCTATCCATGCTGAATAAAAGTTTAAATATCCATTTCCTATTAATGTGCCTAAACTAGCCATTAAGACAATACCTGGTATAAACAATCCAACTAATGTTAAAGATTCTAAAAACGATACTGTTGCTACTATAATTAATGAATAATGAAGAGATTGTATCATAAAGGATGTAAACCAAGTTTGCATAGGTTTGATTTCTTATTAATTAGCGATAATGTATGATGCTTAATATTATATTTTATTATTTAAGTATAAGATATTTTTGTATTTTTAGTAAATATATTTTATAATATAAAGATTAATCATTTAAATAATTATAATTATTGTATAATCAGTAATATATAATTTATTTAATTTTATGATGTTAATGATTAATACTATTTTAGTAATATATACAATTTTATTGTTTATAAAAAATTATATGATATAATATATAGATAACAATAATATTATTAGATGTATATATAATGTTCATTATATAAATATTAATATAAAAATTATATAAATAATATATTGACTTTATTTATTTACCATATTTTAGGTTGTTTAATGAATACCCAGTTATTTTATACATTTCATATACCTCAAAAGAAATTTGGACAACATTTTCTTATAAACAAAACAGTTATTAGTAATATTATAAAATTGATTAATCCAAAATCGCAAGATCATATTATAGAAATTGGTCCTGGAAGAGGTGCATTAACAGAATTGATATGTAAATTTATTAAGAAGTTGAATGTTATTGAAATAGATAGAAATTTAGTCAATTATTTAAAATGTTGTAAATTTGGAAAACAATTAAATATTTTTGAACAAGATGCACAATTATTTAATTTTCAAGGTTTTTTTGATAATACAAAAAAAAAGATAAGAATTGTTGGCAATTTACCATATAATATTTCTATACCATTAGTATTCTATATTTTTAAATTTAATAGTATTATTCATGACATGCATTTTATGTTTCAAGAAGAAGTTGCAAATCGTTTGACAGCTATTCCTGGCAAAAAAAATTATGGTCGTTTAAGTATCATGGCTCAATATTATTGTAAAATAATACCTTTGTTAAAGGTTTCAGCAAAATTTTTTTATCCTATTCCTAAAATAAATTCTATGTTTATAAAATTTATTCCACATTTAAAATATTCATATTTATTGGATCATAATGTGTTTTTTTTAGAAATGATTACTACTGCAGCATTTAATCAACGCAGAAAAATATTGAGACATAGTTTATCTCAATGGTTTAGTATTACAGATTTAATACAATTAGATATTGATCCTAAGTTGAGAGCAGAAAATTTATCAATATTACAATATTGTCAATTAGCTAATTATTTAAAATGTATACTGAAACGTTAAAAATAAAATGATTGCACTAGATTTTATCTATTTCTATAATTGATATTGTGTTGATAATTTTTTATTTAGTTTAGGTTATGTTATGAGTACGTATTTTGTCGGTGATATACATGGTTGTTATGATCAATTGAAATTATTATTAAATCGAGTATCTTTTAATCCTGTAAAAGATATTTTATGGTGTACAGGTGATTTAGTATGTCGCGGTCCTAAATCATTAGATGTTTTACATTATTTGTTTTCTATAAAAAAAAGTGTGAAAATTGTTTTAGGTAATCATGATTTGCGTTTTTTAGCAATGTATTGTGACGTAGATGCACCTAAAAAAGAAGATTATATAGAATCTTTATTACAAGATAAAGATAATATTATTTTAATTAATTGGTTACGTAAACAACCTATTTTACAAATAGATCATAATAGAAAAATTATTATGTGTCATGCAGGTATATATCCTTTTTGGAATATCAATACTGTACAGAGTTATGCAAAAGAAGTAGAATCTATTTTATCTAGTAATGACTATTTTCTTTTTTTACATTCATTACATAATAAAATAAACCATTGGCATAACAATATTATAGGGTTTGATCGTTTTTGTTTTATAATAAATACATTTACACGTATGCGTTATATTAATTCTAATCATAATTTAGATTTTTTTTGTAAAAAAAGTCCTTCAATATTTACATTACCTTTATTACCTTGGTTTTCTATTAAAAATGTTATATATGATGATTATTCTATTTTTTTTGGACATTGGGCTTCTTTAAAAATAAATAATATTCCAAATAATATTTTTCCATTAGATACAGGTTGTTGTTGGGGAGAAACACTCAGTATGATACGTTGGGAAAATAGAGAATGGTTTTCTCAGTCTTGTGATAGTATATCGTCATGATTAATATTTTAAAATATAAAATAATTCTTTATTGAAAAATATTTATAATCAATATATCAATAAAATTTTATAGATAAATAATATTGTAATAAGATATTATAATCAATGTTTATTACTTGATTATTATATAATATTAATAAAATTAATATTTATATTAAATAAACATATAGTAATTTTTATATTAATAATCAAGCAATGTTACTAATATATTATAATAATATTGTACTGTGAATTTTTTGTAAAGTATTAACCTGTTTGAATGGTTGTTCAGACATGGCCATCACAGTTGCAGAAGCTCCATTTAATGTAGTATCATAGTGTACTTTATATTGTATAGCATTTCTACAAATTAATTGATTGTCTTTTATATTTTGATGATCAGATGTTGTGTTTATAATATATGTATATTCTTTATTTTTCAAACGATCTTGTACATGTGGACGTCCTTCATGAATATTGTTTACTAATCGTGCATGTACTCCTGATTTTTTTAAAGAATAATATGTTTTTAATGTAGCATCTAATTTAAAACCTATTTTTTTTAGTTTTATAGCTATATTAATAATTCGTGTTCTATCGTGTTTTCTAACAGATAATAATACACGACCTGTTTTTTTTATATTGATATTAGCACCGAGCATAGCTTTAGAAAATGCTTCTGCAAAATTTTTTCCTATTCCCATGACTTCACCAGTAGAACGCATTTCAGGTCCTAAAATAGGATTGACGCCTGGAAATTTATTAAATGGTAGCACTACTTCTTTTACTGAATAGTAAGGAGGAATAATTTCATGTGTGTATCCTTGTTGTATTAATGTTATACCACACATAACACGTGCAGCAATTTTAGCTAATGGAATGCCTATCGCTTTGGATACAAAAGGTATGCTTCTAGAAGCGCGAGGATTTACTTCAATAATGTAAATTTCATGATCCTTAATTGCAAATTGTATATTAATTAATCCTTTTACAGATAAAGCTAAAGCTAATTGTTTTACTTGTTTTTTAATTTTTTTTTGGATATCATGATTAATTGTATAGGTTGGCAACGAACACGCAGAATCACCAGAATGTATTCCTGCTTGTTCTATATGTTCCATAATACCTCCTATTAGGACTGTATTGCCATCACAAATAGCATCTACATCTACTTCCACAGCATTATCTAAGTAGTGATCTAGAAATATTTTTGATTTCTTTTTATTGTTTATTGTTTTTTTAAAATATTTTTTTAAATCATTATTATCATAAATAATTTGCATTTCTCTGCCACCTAATACATATGATGGCCGAATAATAATAGGATAATTAATTTCTATAGTTTTTTCAACAGCTTCTTTAAAATTTGAAACAGTGGCGTTAAGAGTTTGTTTTAATCCTAAATCAGTAACAATTTTTTGAAAACGATTACGATCTTCTGCTATATCAATAGAATTACAACTAGTTCCAATAATAGGTATATTATTTTCTTCAAATTTTTTAGCTAATTGTAAAGGGGTTTGTCCACCATATTGTATAATTACTCCTAGAGGTTTTTCAATTCTTACTATATCTAAAATATTTTCTAAAGTAAGAGGTTCAAAATATAGACGATCAGAAATATCATAATCTGTAGAAACGGTTTCAGGATTACAGTTTATCATAATCGTTTCAAACCCATCTTCTTTTAAAGCTTGTGCAGCATGAACACAGCAATAATCAAATTCAATTCCTTGACCAATGCGATTAGGTCCTCCTCCAAGAATTATAATTTTATTATTGTTGTTAGTTGGATTAGATTCGCATTCATCTTCCCAAGTTGAATATAAACATGCTGTTTCATTTGAAAATTCAGCAGCACAAGTATCTATGCGTTTATATACTGGATGCAAGTTAAATTTATATCTTAAATATCTAATAGATTTTTCATCTGTTTTTAGTAAATTAGCAATACGTAAATCTGAAAATCCTTTTCTTTTAATTAATTTTAAAAAATTAATATTTATTGTTGTAATGGTACTATTTTCTATTTCTTGTTCTATATTAACTAGTTCTTGTAACTGTGTTAAAAACCATGGATCAATATTTGTTAAATTGTAAATTTCTTCTATAGACATTCCTATGCGAAATGCATCAGCAATATACCATATTCTTTCGGATCCAGCTTCTTTTAATTCATATTTAATTTTAGAAAATTTATCTATATTTTTTGTATAATATTTAGATTCTAATCCATGGATTCCAATTTCTAAACTACGAATAGATTTTTGAATAGATTCTTGAAATGTGCGCCCTATTGCCATAACTTCACCAACAGATTTCATTTGTGTAGTTAATCTGTCATTACATCCTGGAAATTTTTCGAAATTAAACCTAGGCATTTTGGTGACTATATAATCTATTGATGGTTCGAAAGAAGCAGGGGTATGAATACCAGTCATATCATTTTTTAATTCATCTAATGTATATCCAATAGATAATTTAGCTGCAATTTTAGCAATAGGAAAGCCTGTTGCTTTAGAGGCTAATGCTGATGATCGAGAAACTCTAGGATTCATTTCTATGACAATCATTCTACCGTTTTTAGGATTAATAGCGAATTGAACGTTTGATCCTCCTGTTTCTACACCTATTTCTTTTAAAATATTTATTGAAGCATTTCTCATATTTTGATATTCTTTATCTGTTAAAGTTTGAGCTGGAGCTACAGTAATCGAATCACCTGTATGTATACCCATTGGATCCATGTTTTCAATAGAACATACAATAATGCAATTATTATTTCTATCTCTTACAACTTCCATTTCATATTCTTTCCAACCAATAAGAGATTCATCAATTAATAATTCTTTAATTGGTGATAAATCTAAACCGTATTCACATATTTCTTTAAATTCTTCATAATTGTAAGCAATACCCCCTCCGCTACCTCCCATTGTAAAAGATGGTCGAATAATACATGGGAAACCTATTTTGTCTAAAATTTTATATGCTTCTTCAATATTATGTGCGATACCAGATTTAGCAGTATGTAAGTTAATTTTTTTCATTGCTTTTTCAAATAAACAACGGTTTTCTGCTTTTTTAATAGATTCAACAGTAGCACCTATCATTTTTATATTAAATTTATCCAAGATTCCATTTTCTTCTAATTCGAGTGCACAATTTAATGCAGTTTGTCCTCCCATGGTTGGTAAAATAGTATCAGGTTTTTCTGCTTCTATAATTTTCTTTACTGTCATCCATGTAATTGGTTCTATATATGTCGCATCAGCCATATTTGGATCAGTCATAATTGTTGCAGGATTAGAATTTACTAAAATTACTCTGATTCCTTCTTCTTTCAATGCTTTACATGCTTGCACACCAGAATAATCAAACTCACAAGCTTGTCCGATGATAATAGGACCTGCTCCAAGTATTAAAACAGATTTTATATCTGTGTATTTTGGCATTTTTTATTTTTTCTCCTGCAATATAAGATTATTTTTCATTATCTGGATAAAATGATCAAATAATAATGCTGAATCATGAGGTCCAGGACTTGCTTCTGGATGACCTTGGAAACCAAAAGCGAATTTATCTTTACGAGTAATACCTTGTAATGAATTATCAAAAAGTGATAGATGAGTTATTTTTATATTATTTGGGATAGTTTTATGATCTACAGTAAAATTATGATTTTGAGTGGTGATCATAACACAGTTATTATTAATATCTTTAACTGGATGATTGCCACCATGATGTCCAAATTTCATTTTTATAATTTTTGCCCCACTGGCTATTGCAAGGAGTTGATGCCCCAAACAAATACCAAACATAGGTATGTTTTTTTTTAAAAATATTTTGATAGCGGAAATTGCGTGGTGACATAGTCGTGGATCTCCGGGTCCATTAGAGAGAAAAATTCCATTTGGAGATAATTGTAGTACGTCGTTAGCATTCGTGTGTGCAGGCACTATTGTTAAATAACATCCTCTGTCTAGTAACAGACGTAAAATATTTTTTTTAATACCAAAATCATATACGACAACATGATAAATACTTTTTTTATTTTTACAGATATATATTGATTTTGTTGTTACTTCAGATACTACATCAATGTTATCTGTTATTAAATAATTTTTTAGAGTTTTTTGTGCTAGATTAACATCTAATGTTTCCGTTGCCATAATACATCCATATTGAAATCCTTTTATTCGTAAAATACGCGTTAATTTTCTAGTATCGATATCAGAGATTGCAATAATTTGATTGTTTTTTAAATATTGAGGAAATGTACATTCACTTCGATAATTGCTTGATGATATTGATAAATCTCTAATAATAATTCCTTTTGCGTGAATTTTATTAGATTCTGCATCATCATTATTAACTCCAACATTGCCAATATGAGGATGAGTAAAAGTAATAATCTGATTGGCATAAGATGGATCTGTTAAAATTTCTTGATAACCAGTTATTGAAGTATTAAATACCACTTCTCCTACAGTAATACCGTTTATACCAATAGATTTTCCATTAAAAATTGTTCCATCTTCTAGCACCAATATTGCTGTTTTTTTCAAAGTATACTCCAATATCAATATTGATAAAATTATTTTTATTGTAAATAATAATTATATTACTAAATATTTAAAACATCTGACATAGTAAATAATCCTTTTTGTTTTTTGTTTAACCATATTGCGGATCTAATGGCTCCTATTGCAAATGGTAATCTATTACTTGCTATATGATTAATTTCAAGACGTTCACCAGATTCAGCAAACATTACTTTATGTTCTCCAACAATGTCTCCAGCTCTAATTATAGAAAATCCAATTTTTTGTTTTTCTCTTTTCCCAATTAATCCTTTTTTTCTATATATTGAATTTTGATCAATATTATAGTTTAATTCATTTGCAATGGTTTCGCCTATGGTTGATGCAGTTCCTGAAGGAGAATCGATTTTATTTCTATGATGTGATTCAATAATTTCAATATCAGAAGAATTTCCAAGAATGTGTGTAGTTATTTTTAATAATTTTAGCATGATATTTATTCCAATGCTAAAATTAGCACTTAATATTATTCCAATATCTTGACTAGCGCATGTTATAATTTTTTTTTCATGTACATTAAAACCAGTCGTGCCAATAACAATATTTTTTTTATACAGACGACATATTTCTATATTTTTCATTGTATTGTAAGTATTACTAAAATCAATTAAAATATCAAAATTATTGATATTTTTTTTTAATGAAGATTCTAATAATACACCGACAGGTGTAATGTTCATTACTGTTCCAACGTCTTTTTTAATAAATACGCTATTTTTATTTACTAAAGCTACATTTAAAGATATGTTATGTTTTTTTTTAATAATTTCTGTAATTAACATCTTACCCATGCGTCCTAATGCTCCTGCAATTGCTAATCTTATTGGTTTATTCATAATTTTTTTATTCCAACTTTATTGTGATATAAAATAGATGTTATTAATTAATTTTTATGGTGTACATTATCATTATAGTATAATAGAGCACACTATAATTTATAAAAATATATTTTTTATTTTTTTATTAATGATATTTTTGTTGTTCAAATAATTTTTATACAGTGTAAAATATAATCTATTATAAATCATATTTTAAAAATAAAATAATACCAATAAAAATACTGATATCTGCAATATTAAAAGTTGCAAAATGCCAATTTTTAATATGTATATCAATAAAATCAATAACAAAACTATAATATATTCGGTTAAATAAATTACTAATTGCTCCACTAATAATTAATAGATATGACAAAGTGATGTTTTTTTTAGATAAAATAGTTATTTTTAACATTATTAATATTATTATGAAACTAAAGATCTTGAAAATATCATATTCCCATATTTTTATATTAGAAAATATTCCAAATATTGCTCCATAATTATGGATATTATATAGATTAAGTATTGAAGTTATTTTTTTTGATTCATAAAGTAATAAGTGACTTGTTATCCATATTTTACTGATAATATCAATATATAAAATAGATATTAATATCAATATAAAACATATTTTTTTATAAATTTTCATTTTTACAAATGTTGTCTTTTTTCACCAATATCAGATATATTTAAAATACATCTATCACATATGTTAGGATATAAAAGGTTTTCTCCAATATTTTTGATATAATGCCAACAGCGTATACATTTTTTTCCTATCATTTTTTTAAAATCAATTTTCAGGTTTTTAATTTTTTTGCTTTTTATTGCAGTATTCGGAGCATCTTTATAATTTTTTATTATAATTTCTGATGTGATAAATAAAAATTTTAATTCTTGTCCCAAGAAATTTAACTGATCAGCAATAATATTATCTACATATAATGTTATTGATGCTTCTAAAGAATTTCCTATAATTTTTTTTAATCTAGAGTGTTCTAGTATTAAATTTACTTCATTTTTTATTTCTATTAAATTATACCAATATTTATTATTTAAAAATACATTTTCATCTAAATTAGATAATCCAGAAAACCATTCTTCTGTAAATACATATTTATTTTTTTTTCCTGGTAAATAATCCCATATTTCATTTGCAGTAAATGACAGAATAGGAGCTATCCATCTAACAAAAGCTTGTAAAATAAGATAAATAGCTGTTTGACAACTTTTTCTAGCATGACTATTTTTTTTTGTTGTATATAATCGATCTTTAATAATATCAAGGTAAAAAGATCCCATTTCTATAGAACAAAAATAAATAATTATTTGAATAATTTCATGAAATTTATATTTTTGATATAATTTTATAATCTTGTTTTGTGCTGTTAGTGTTGTTGAAACTGCCCATTGATCTAAAGATAACATTGTTTTTGAATCAATTAAGTCTTGTTCTGGATTAAACTCATATAAATTCGCAAGAAAAAACCTAGATGTATTTCTAATTTTTCTATAATTATCAGATGATTGTTTTAATATTTTTTCAGATATCAATATTTCACTAGAATAATCACTAGAAGCAACCCATAATCTTAATATGTCTGCTCCTAAAGTATTAATAATAGTATTAGGACTAATAGTATTATTAATCGATTTAGACATTTTTCGTCCATTTTCATCGACTGTAAAACCGTGAGCAATGACTTCATGATAAGGAGTATGATTAGTTATAGCCATAGAAATCATTAATGAAGACATAAACCATCCTCGATATTGATCTATACCTTCTAAATATAAATGTGCGTTTTGATCTGTAATTAAAGATTGTTTATATGTATTTGATGTTGTAATAGATCCTGATTCAAACCATACATCTAATATATCTGTTGTTTTAACATAATCTTTTACATCTTTTTGAATAAGATCTTGTAATCGTAAATCCCACCATGCTTGAATTCCATATATTTCTATTTTTTTAGCTATTTGTTCTATTAAAAAAATAGTTTTAGGATGTAATTTTCCAGTTTTTTTATGTGTAAAAAGCGTGATTGGTACACCCCAAGTTCTTTGTCTTGATATGCACCAATGAGGACGATTAGAAATCATTGATTCCATTCTATTTTCTCCCCATCCTGGAATCCAACGTACATTATGAATTGCTTTTATAGATTTTTCACGTAAATTATGGGCATCTATATTGATGAACCATTGTGGTGTTGCTCTAGAAATAATAGGGATTTTATGCCGCCAACAATGTGGGTAGCTATGAGAAATATCACTATAAGATAACAATTTATTATTTTCGTTCAATAATTTAATAATTAAATCATTCGCTTTCAGTATATTGATGTTATTTAATACTGGATGAATGTCGTTTTTGAAGAAACCTTTCTCATCAATGATATGAGTTAAATGGATATTATATTTTTTAGAAACATCATAATCATCTTGTCCATAATCAGGAGCTGTATGTACAGCACCAGTACCTGTATCTGATATAACATGTGTTGAGGTTATAATAGGTATTGAAAAATGTAAAAAAGGATGAAAAAATTCTAAATATTCTAATTTTTTACCTTCTATTGTTGCAATAATTTTCCAATCTGTGCTACCTATTTTTTTCATAATACTTTTAACTAATTTTTTTGCTAATATAATAGTGTTGTCTTTTATTTTAATTAATTGATATTTTAAATGTGGATGTAATGTAATAGCACGACTAGCAGGCAATGTCCATGGTGTAGTAGTCCAAATAATAATATGAACAATTTTAAACTCTTCATTAACATTGAATATTTTTTTAATCATATCAATATTTTTTGCTTGTAATTGTACTATAATCGATGGTGAAGTTTTATTATAATATTCTACTTCTGCTTCAGATAAGGCTGAAGTACAATCAGTACACCAATGTACGGGTCTAAAATCTTTATATAAATAATTATTTTTAATGATTTTAGCTAGAGACCGGATTATATTTGCTTCATTTTTAAAATCCATAGTTAAGTATGGTTCATTCCAATTAGCTAATACACCTAATCGTATGAAATCTGTTTTTTGTTTTTTTACTTGTTGTTCTGCATATTGACGACAATATGTTCTAAATTCTTTAGAAGATATTTTTTTACCTATTTTACAAATTTTTTTTTCTACTTTATGTTCAATAGGCAAACCGTGACAATCCCATGATGGAATATATGGAGCATCAAAACCTGACATATTTTTTGATTTTATGATGATATCTTTTAAAATTTTATTTACTGCATGGCCTAAATGAATATTTCCATTAGCATAAGGAGGACCATCTTGTAATAAAAAAATTTTTTTCCCTTTTTTATGTTTTCTAATTAATATATATAAATTATCATCATGCCATTTTTTAATTATATTAGGTTCTTTTTTAAATAAATTAGCTCTCATAGAGAATAGAGTGTTTGGTAGATTTAAAGTAGATTTATAGTCATTCATTAGTTATCTCATATTGATAATGATTATTGTTAAGAATACATTATTAAATATAGTATTTATAAAATTTTTATTAATAAAAATTAAAAGATTGATTAATATAACAAAATATGTTGATTTTAAAATGTTACAGAACATAGTATATTACTATAATTTATATTATTATTTATTAAATTAATGTTTTATAAAAACCATGTATAATATATTTTTAATAAATTTTTAAATATTTAGGAGTAAAAATTGGCAAATATAAAATCATCTAAAAAAGATTCTATAACATCCAGTAAACAACGTTTGTATAATATGAGTAGACGTTCTATGATTCGTACTTTTATAAAAAAAGTATATATAGCTATTAGCGTAGGAAATAAAACATCAGCACAACATGCTTTTAATAAACTGCAACCAATTATAGATAGATATGCAACAAAAGGACTGATACATAAAAATAAAGCAGCTAGACATAAGTCTAATTTGATGTTAAAACTTAAAAAATTGATTTAATAAATATTTACATGTAAGAATCATAGTTTTAATATTTTTAAAAAATTTATTTATAGTATTGCTTCCATTTTATATGTAAAGCAATACTATGAAGAAAATTAATATCCTCTTAAATCATCAAAGAATCGTTTTACACCATCCAAAAATCTTTTTGATTGAGGACTATTCCTTTCGTCTTTGAATCCATTAAAACTTTCTCCTAATTCATATAATAAATTTTTTTGCTTTTCGTTTAGATTTACTGGTGTTTCTACGATTACTCGACAAAATAAATCACCTTGATTTCTGTTACGAACTGATCGTACACCTTTACCTCGAATACGCAATAATTTTCCCGATTGTGTTTCTTTAGGAATTTTAAGTTTAACTCGACCATCTAGTGTTGGTACTTCTATTGCTCCGCCTAATGCTGCCATAGAAAAATTTATAGGTACTTCACAATATAAATTATTTTCTTCACGTTCAAAAATCGGGTGTTTTTTTACTGTAATTTGTACGTATAAATCTCCTGATTTAGCACCATGCAGACCTGCTTCTCCTTCATTATTCAATCGAATACGATCATCAGTATCTACTCCTGGAGGTATTTTTACTGATAAGATTTTAGATTTTTGAATACGCCCACTTCCATGACATATATTACATGGAGCTTTAATTATAGAACCATTTCCATGACAAGTTGGACAACTTTGTTGTACTGTAAAAAATCCTTTTCGAATATGGATTTGACCTTTTCCATGACAGGATGGACAGTTATGTAGTGAATTTTTATTTTTTGATCCAGTGCCATAACACATATGACATGTTTGTAAGCTAGGAATTTGTACTTCTTTGGTAATGCCTCGCACAGCTTCTTCTAAATTTAATTCCATGTTGTAACGTAAATCAGATCCTTGTGTACCTCTTGATTTTCTTCCATTTCCAAAAATATCTCCAAAAACATCACCAAAAATATCACCGAAATCTGTTGTACTGCTAAAGCTATGATGAAATGTATTACTATTAGTATTACCTTGTTCAAACGCTGCATGTCCATATTGATTATAAGCTGCACGTTTTTTAGGATCTATCAGTATTTCATATGCTTCTTTTATTTCTTTAAATTTTTGTTCCGCATTTTTATCACCCTGATTTCTATCAGGATGATATTGCATTGCTAATTTTTTGTAGGCTTTTTTTATATCTCGTGCTTCAGATGAATGCGTTACTCCTAATACTTGATAATAATCTGTTTTTGCCATGCTATACTTCCTGCTCTTAAAATACGTAACACGGGCGTAGGTGGTTCCTATGCCCGTGATGTTTTTATCTAAATAGTTAAGGTATTTACTTTTTAGGATCTTTTACTTCTTCAAATTCTGCATCTACAACGTTTTCTGTTTTTTTATTTTCAGTATGAGAATTTGTATTAGATGTATTTTTCTTGTCTGTTTCTTGACATGCTTGCATTAATTTAGAAGAAATGTCTAATAATTTCTGAATTTTGTTTTCTATATCAGTTTTATCTTCTGTTTTTAATGATTTATCTAATTCATCTAATGCTGTTTGAATTTTTTGTTTACTATTTGTATCTAATTTTTTTTCATTTTCAGTTAATTGTTTTTTTGTGCTATGTGAAATTTGATCTCCTTGATTTCTTGTTTGAATCAATTCTTCAAATTTACGGTCTATTTCAGTATTTTTTTCAGCATCTGCGATCATATTTTTAATTTCAGTTTCATTTAAACCTGAAGAAGCTTTAATTTCTATTTTTTGTTCTTTGCCTGTATTTTTATCTTTAGCTGACACATGAAGAATTCCATCAGCATCAATATCAAATGTTACTTCAATTTGAGGAGTACCTCTGGGAGAAGGTTGAATTCCATCTAGATTAAATTGACCTAATGATTTATTATCTTTTGCTCTTTTTCTTTCTCCTTGCAGTACATGAATGGTTACTGCAGATTGATTGTCTTCGGCTGTAGAAAATACTTGGCTATGTTTTGTTGGTACTGTGGTATTTTTACCAATAAGGGAAGTCATGACACCACCCATAGTTTCTATACCTAGCGATAGTGGAGTAACATCTAATAATAGTACATCTTTTACATCGCCAGATAATACTCCTCCTTGTACAGCTGCACCTACAGCAACAGCTTCATCTGGATTAACATCTTTTCGGGGTTCTTTTCCAAAAAACTGTGCTACTTTATCTTGTACCATAGGCATTCTTGTTTGACCACCTACTAGTATTACATCATTAATTTTTGATACAGATAAATTTGCATCTTTTAAAGCTACTTTTAGTGGTTCAATAGAGCGTATTACTAAATCTTCTACTAATGATTCTAATTTTGAACGAGTGATTCTGATATTTAAGTGTTTTGGTCCGTTTGCATCTGCTGTAATATAAGGTAAATTTACATCTGTTTGTTGAGCAGAAGATAATTCTATTTTTGCTTTTTCTGCAGCTTCCTTTAGTCTTTGCATAGCTAAAGAATCTTTACGTAAATCAATAGTTTGTTCTTTTTTAAATTCTCCTACTAAATAATTAATTAATCTGTTGTCAAAATCTTCTCCTCCGAGATGTGTATCTCCATTTGTTGCCAAAACTTCAAATGTTTTTTCTTTATCAACTTCATCAATTTCGATAATTGAGATATCGAATGTTCCTCCACCTAAGTCATATACTGCAATAGTTTTATTGCCTTTGCTTTTATCTAGGCCATATGCTAAAGCTGCAGCAGTTGGTTCATTAATTATACGTTTGACTTCTAGGCCAGCAATTTTCCCAGCATCTTTTGTTGCTTGTCTTTGTGCATCATTAAAGTAAGCTGGTACAGTAATTACAGCTTCTGTTATCTTTTCCCCTAAATAATCTTCTGCAGTTTTCTTCATTTTCTTTAATACTTCTGCAGATATTTGAGGTGGAGCCATTTTTTTATTTTTTACATTTAACCATGCATCACCATTGTTTGATTTAATAATTTTATATGGCATGATTTCAATATCGCGTTGTACTTCTTCATCTTCAAACTTTCTTCCAATTAAACGCTTTATAGCAAATAATGTATTTTTAGGATTAGTGATTGCTTGACGTTTAGCAGGTTGACCAATTAAGATTTCCTCATCTTGAGTGTATGCTATGATAGATGGAGTAGTACGATCACCTTCTGAGTTTTCTAGTACACGTGGTTTGTTGCCGTCCATAATAGCAACACAAGAGTTGGTTGTACCCAAGTCGATACCAATAATTTTACCCATTTAAAATCTCCTATTTAAATATTGTAATAAATTGGGTTATTCAACTGTTATGTAGCCATTTTCTTTGGCCTTAAACAAGCTAAACAAGTTTCTTAATGTTATCATATATTATTATTCTTTAAAAATCATATTATGAATATATCATTAGTATGGGGTCTTTTTTTTCATCATCAAGGTTTATATGAAAAAATAATTTTTATAGCAATAAGTATGTCATAGATAATAATAATCGTATTTTATGATTTTTGTATTTGATTTTTCTAATTTTTTTTAATTTACATATATGTGTTTATGTTTTCGTTAAAATAATTTTTATGTTATAAATATTATAAAATCATTCAGTTTTACTCTGTGTTGCATTTTAATAAAAATTAAGTTGGAAATTATGTCAACATATATGAATAATATTGCTCAATATTGGTCGTTTGTATTTTTTATTATTGGTGCCTTTAGTATTTGTTTTTTTATGCTTATAGTAGGTTATTTTTTGGGAGGAAAATCTTATTCTAGAAATAAAAATATCCCATTTGAATCAGGTATTAATGCTGTCGGAAATAGTAAGTTACATTTTTCGGTTAAATTTTATTTAGTTGCTATGTTATTTGTAATTTTTGATGTAGAAGCATTATATTTATATTCATGGATCACAAGTATTTATGAAAGTGGATGGGTGGGATTTATTGAAGTGATGTTTTTTATATTCACATTATTATTAGGTTTATCTTACATATTAAAAAGCAATGTATTAACATGGACAAAAAAATAATTTAATATTTCTATAATGCATTATTATTATTTTATTTTTAAGAATTAATATAATGAGGAAATTGACATGCACTATACTTTAACTCGGATAAATACTAAAGATAAAAATCAAAAATATCCTGAGCAGAAACATACTACAGTTCAAGATCCAATGATACAGTATTTAAAAAAAAATATATACATGGGTACATTGGCTAAAATATTGCATAATCTAGTGAATTGGGGTCGTAAAAATTCATTATGGCCTTATAATTTTGGTTTATCATGTTGTTATGTAGAAATGGTTAGTGCGTTTACTGCAGTACATGATGTTGCTCGTTTTGGTGCAGAAGTTTTAAGGGCTTCTCCTAGACAATCAGATTTAATGGTTATTGCTGGTACACCGTTTATAAAGATGGCACCTGTAATTCAAAGATTATATGATCAAATGTTAGAACCTAAATGGGTTATTTCTATGGGAGCGTGTGCAAATTCAGGAGGTATGTACGATATTTATTCTGTAGTACAAGGTGTGGATAAATTTTTACCTGTAGATGTATATATTCCAGGTTGTCCTCCTAGACCTGAAGCATATATACAAGGTTTAATGTTATTACAAAAATCGATTAATAAAGAACGTAGACCGTTATCTTGGGTAATGGGTGATCAGGGTATATATCGAGCTAATATGCCATCTGAAAAATCACAGAGAAAGAATGATAGAATTTATGTAAAAAATTTATCTGTATAGTCATTTAAAATAAATATACGATTAACATAATATTTTTAGAACTTTAATTTGAGATATAAAATATCAACCTAGGATTTATAAAAACTTATGACTGTTGTAAAAAATCATGAAGATGATCCAATAATCAAAGAGCTACAAGATCATTTTAAAAAAAATGATTTTTTAATTCAATCTACTAAAATGGGATTTCCTGTATTATGGATAGATCGCAGTATGATATTGGATGTAGGTACATTTTTATATAATATTTCTCGACCATATAATTTTCTTTTTGATTTACATGGAACAGATGAACGATTACGTGCTCAACATAAAGATTTACCTGATGCTGATTTTTCGGTTTTTTATCATTTAATATCACTTGAAAGAAATCATGATATTATGTTAAAAGTAGCTTTGTTTGATAATGATTTAAAAATATTAACTTTTACTAAATTATTTAAAAATGCCAATTGGTATGAGAGAGAAACATGGGAAATGTTTGGTATTATATTTGACGGACATCCTAATTTAAAACATATTATTTTACCTAAAAATTGGAAAGGTTATCCATTAAGAAAAGATTATCCTGCAAGAGCCACTGAATTTGATCCATTTTTTTTAACCAGACAAAAAGAAGATTTAGAAATGGAAGGTTTAACTTTTAGTCCAGAAGAATGGGGTATGAAAAGGAAAAATCGCGGTGTAGATTATATGTTTTTAAATTTAGGACCTAATCATCCGTCTGCTCATGGTGCATTTAGAATTGTTTTACAATTAGAAGGTGAAGAAATTATTGATTGTGTACCTGATATTGGATATCATCATCGTGGTGCAGAAAAGATGGCTGAACGTCAATCTTGGCATAGTTACATTCCTTATACTGATAGAATTGAGTATTTAGGAGGTTGTATTAATGAAATGCCATATATTTTAGCAGTAGAAAAATTAGCAGGGATTATAGTTTCTAATCGCGTTGAAGTGATTCGTGTTATGATCTCGGAACTATTTAGAATCAATAGTCATTTATTATACATTTCAACGTTTATTCAAGATGTTGGATCTATGACACCTGTTTTTCTTGCTTTTACAGATCGTCAAAAAATATATGATTTAATTGAAGCAATTACTGGTGCTAGAATGCATCCGGCATGGTTTAGAATTGGAGGATTAGCACATGATTTACCGGTAGGATGGAATAAATTATTAAAAGATTTTTTAAATTGGATGCCAAATCGTTTAAAGATTTATATTGATGTAGCATTAAAAAATACAGTATTAATTAGTAGAAGTAAAGGTGTGGCTTCTTATAATCGTGACGAAGCATTATCTTGGGGAGTTACTGGAGCAGGATTAAGAGCAACGGGAATTAATTTTGATGTAAGAAAAAACCGTCCTTATTCAGGTTATGAATACTTTGATTTTAAAGTTCCTATTGGAGATGGTGTTAGTGATTGTTATTCACGAGTAATGTTGAAAGTAGAAGAGATTAAACAAAGTTTATGTATTTTAAAACAGTGTTTAAATAATATGCCTAATGGACCTTTTAAAGCTGATCATATGCTTACTACACCACCTCCTAAAGAGCGTGTATTTCAGCATATTGAAACTATGATTAATCATTTTTTACAGGTGTCTTGGGGTCCTGTTATTCCACCTAATGAAAGTTTTCAAATGATAGAAGCAACTAAAGGCATTAATAGTTACTATTTAATAAGTAATGGTAGTACAGTAAGTTATCGTACAAGAATTCGTACACCTAGTTTTCCACATTTACAACAAATTCCTTCAGTAATCCGAGGTAGTTTAATATCAGATTTGATAGTATACTTAGGTAGCATTGATTTTGTCATGTCAGATGTGGATCGATAAATTATATTATGTTAAAATTATAAAAATGATATGTATAATAATAAATTTCAATTAACTTTTTTAGAAAAAAGTCAAATAATAGATAAAATAAAAAATTATGAAGAGCCTCGTGCTGTATCAATAGAAGCATTAAAAATTGTTCAAAAAACAAGAAAATGGGTTTCTGATGAAGCTATTGTAGCTATTGCAAACATATTGGGTATTTCTGTAGTAGATGTTGAGGGAGTAGCTACATTTTATAATCAAATTTTTCGCCAACCTGTGGGTGAAAATATTATTAGATATTGTGATAGTGTAGTATGTTATATTAATGGTTATAAAAGTATTCAGAAAATTTTGGAAAAAACATTACAGATTAAACCAGGAGAAACAACTATTGATAATTGTTTTACTTTATTACCTACTTGTTGCTTAGGTAATTGTGATAAAGGTCCTGTGATTATGATAAATGAAAAAATATATTTTTATTTAACTCCGCAATTAATGATAAATTTACTAGATTCTTATAAATGAAAAAACAATTAAATCCTGAAACCCATCCTTTAACATGGTGGTTAAATCATAAAAAAGAGACCATTTGGTTAAAGGAATTTTGTAACAAAAATGGATATAAAGCTGCAGAAAAAGCTTTAACACATTATACACCAATAGAAATTATTAATTTAGTGAAAGATTCTGCATTAAAAGGACGAGGCGGTGCAGGTTTTTTAACTGGAATAAAATGGAGTTTAATGCCTAAAAAAAAAAACAAATCTCAGAATCGCTATTTAATATGTAATGCAGATGAAATGGAACCAGGAACCTATAAAGATAAATTTTTAATGGAGTGTATTCCGCATCAATTAATAGAAGGTTTGTTAATTAGTGCATTTGCATTAGAAGTACAACGAGTATATATTTTTTTACGTGGTGAATATATAGCAGCAGAAAAAATTTTACATCAGGCCATTTGTGAAGCACATTCAGCTGGTTATTTAGGTAAAAATATTTTTAATAGAAACGTTAATATAGAAATTTTTATACATAGTGGAGCAGGTCGTTATATTTGTGGAGAAGAAACAGCTTTAATTAATTCTTTAGAAGGACGTAGAGCCAATCCTAGATTTAAACCTCCTTTTCCTGCTACAGTAGGTTTATGGGGTAAGCCCACTTGTGTAAATAATGTAGAAACTTTATCAAACATACCCGCTATTATTTTATATGGTCCTATATGGTATAAAAATATTTCAAAAAGTGAAGATACAGGTACAAAAATTATGGGTTTTTCAGGTAGAGTAAAAAATCCTGGATTATGGGAATTACCATTTGGGATTACAGCTCGTGAACTGTTAGAAGTATATGCTAGGGGTATGAAAAATGGCTTGTCTTTAAAAGCATGGCAACCTGGTGGTGCAGGGACTGGTTTTCTTACAGAAAATCATTTAGATGTTAAAATGGAATTTTCTAGCATTAGTCATGCAGGTAGTCGTTTAGGTACCGGATTAGCAATGGCTATAGATACTAAGACTGATATAGTATCTGTATTATTAAATTTAGAAGAGTTTTTTTCTCGAGAATCTTGCGGATTATGTACTCCATGTAGAGAAGGGTTACCTTGGACTGTAAAAATTTTAACATTATTTAAATATAGACAAGCTTGTGAAGCAGATATTTTAATGTTAGAAGAATTATGTAACCAACTGGGTCCTGGTAAAACATTTTGTGCTCATGCTCCTGGAGCTGTAGCCCCAATAAAAAGTGCAATTCAATATTTTCGATCAGAATTTGAAATGAGATGTAATATGTATAAAAAAAATTCTATTCCATGTATCACTGGTATTCAAAATAATATTTTTTAAGATAAATATATAATATTTGATAAAATATTTGAATAACATATGAGTTTTCTATAATTTTAATCTTGGACGTGTATTCCTTATGGCTATCATTTATGTGGATGGTAAAAAATATAATGTAGATGCATCTAATAATTTATTGCATTCATGTTTATCAGTTGGTCTTGATATTCCTTATTTTTGTTGGCATCCTATTTTAGGTAGTATAGGATCTTGTCGGCAATGTGCAGTAAAAAAATATGATAATTGTCAATCTATTGATGGAAATATAGTGATGTCTTGCATGACAGCATCATCTGATGGCACTATTATTTCTATTAAAGATGATGAATCACAAGCATTTCGTAAAAATATTATTGAATTATTTATGAATAATCACCCACATGACTGTCCTGTATGTGAAGAAGGTGGAAACTGTCATTTACAAGATATGACAGTAATGGTTGGACATCAGTTGCGACGCTATAATTTTACTAAAAGAATACATAAAAATCAATATTTAGGTCCTTTTATATCTCACGAAATGAATCGTTGTATAGGTTGTTATCGTTGCGTAAGATTTTATAAAGATTATGCTGATGGAACAGATTTAGGTGTATATGGGATTGCTAATAATATTTATTTTGGAAGATTAACAGATGGTATATTGGAAAATGAACATTCTGGTAATTTAGTAGAAATTTGTCCAACAGGAGTGTTTACGGATAAAACGTATTCTGAACACTTTCATAGAAAATGGGATATGCAGTATGCCCCTAGTATTTGTAATTATTGTAGTATTGGATGTAATATTAGTGCAGGAGAGCGTAGCGGAGAAATTTGTCGGATAGAGAATAGATATCATAATTCTATTAATCATTATTTAATTTGTGATTTGGGTCGATTTGGCTATGGGTATTCTAATGTATTAGATCGTCCTAATCAATCTTTTTATCGTAAAAATAATAATATTGTATTTTTAAATGATGCACAAGCTGTGGAAAAAGCAGTTTATTTATTAAAAAATGCAAAAAAAATATTAGGAATAGGTTCAAATAGGGCCAGTATAGAAAGTAATTTTGCTTTGAAAAAAATAGTTGGTAATGAAAATTTTTCTACAGGATTGTTATCTGATGAACATAATTGCATTCAATTAATTATCAATATCTTAAAAAATGGTGGAATATATACTCCTACATTACGTGAAATAGAGACATATGATACAGTGCTTGTTATAGGAGAAGATATATCACAAGTTGCGCCACGATTGGCTTTGTCTATTCGGCAAGCTATGAAAAAAAAATTTTTTAAAGAAGAAGATTATAATAGTATTCCAAATTGGCATAGCCAAGCTATTTTAAATATTACGCAAAATATTAAAAATCATTTATTTATTACATCTATTGATAAAACCGGACTGGATGATATCTCTACATGGAATTATTGTGCTTCGATTGAAGATCAAACATCTTTTGCTTTTTGTCTTGCACATGCAATTGATAACAATAGTCCGAACATTATGCATATTAATCGCGATATAAAAAATAACATTCAAGATATCAAAAATATATTATTATCTAGCAAAAAAGTATTAATTGTTTCGGGTTCTCATACGAGTAGTGTAAATTTAATTCAAGCATCTTTTAATATTGCTTTAGCTTTAAAGAATATTAATATTCATGTAGGTTTAACTTTATTAACTAGTAATAGTAATAGTTTAGGTGTTGGTTTAATGCAAGGTATGTCATTAGATGTTGCATTGGATCAGGTTGTGAATAATAAATATGATGCTATGATAGTTATGGAAAATGATCTTTATCGTTATTTTATCAAAAAACAACTGGATATGATATTAAAAAATATTACTACAATGATAGTAATAGATTATCAAAATAATCGTTCTGTAAAACAAGGGACATTAGTATTATCTGCTGCTAATTTCTTCGAAAGCTCTGGTACAATAATCAATTATGAAAGTAGAGCACAACGTTTTTTTAAAGTTTATGACCCAAAATTTTATAATAATAAAGAAGGCAAATTAGAAAGTTGGAAATGGTTGTATACTATTAATAGTAAAATCAATAATTTTGATATTGTGTGGAATAATATAGACGATATTATTGATAATATTATTATAGATATTCCTGATTTTAAAAATATTAAAAATGTAGCACCACGTTCATCATTTCGTATTTTTGGAGAAAAAATAGCTCGTTCTCCGCATCGTTATAGTGGTAGAACTGCATTACGTGCTAATGTTAGTGTACATGAACCGAAACAACCACAAGATAAAGATTCTTTTTTTTCTTTTTCAATGGAAGGAAATCAGCAATCGTATAAATTTTCTTCTTATATTCCTTTTGCATGGAGTCCAGGTTGGAATTCGCCTCAAGCATGGAATAAATTTCAAAATACTATTAATCATAGTTTGTTAAAAGGTGATTCAGGTATTCGAATATTTTCGCAGAAAAAAAGAGCAAACATGTCGTGGTTTCAGTTTGTGCCTACTATTTTTAAATGCAGTAATGATTATCGTATTGTACCTTATTATTATTTATTTGGAACAGAAGAAATTACTCAAAAAAATTTAATTTTTAAAGAAAAAATTTCTTTAATACGTGGTGTCATTAATAATATCGATGCTAAAAAACATCATATTATGGAAAATGCAACTGTAGAATTTGTTTGTTTAGAAACTATATTTCATATAAAACTTTGTATTTCTAAAAAATTATCGCCTGGTTATATTGGTCTTCCTCTAGGTGTATTAGATATACCATTTATTCTTTCTGGAAAGGTCATTAAGAATTTACGAGAGATAGCTAAATGAATTGTTTGTTAATCAATAAAATATCGATTATTTTATCTATTTTAGAATCGTTAGGCATTTTGTTTATATTAGTTTTTTTGGGTGCATATATGAGCATAGTTGAAAGAAAGTTATTAGCTATATTCCAAAATCGTTATGGGCCAAATCGAGTAGGATGGTATGGTTCATTACAATTAGTAGCTGATATGATTAAAATTATATTTAAAGAAGATTGGCTTCCAAAATTTAGCAATCGTTGGATTTTTATTATTGCACCGATAATTGCATTTATTTCATTACTATTAGTGATGGCCATTATTCCAATCACTTCTAAAATATTTATTATCGATTTAAATATAGGTTTTTTATTTTTTTTAATGATGGCGTCATTATCAGTATATTCTACTCTATTTGCAGGATGGGCTAGCAATAATAAATATGCATTATTAGGTGCTGTGCGTGCATCTGCGCAAACATTAAGTTATGAAATTTTTTTGGGTTTATCATTAATGGGAGTAGCAGCGCAAGCCGATTCATTTAATATGATTGATATTGTTAATAGTCAAAAATATATATGGAATATAGTACCTCAATTTTTTGGATTTATAACTTTTTTTATATCTAGTTTGGCTATTTGTCATCGTCATCCATTTGATCAACCTGAATCTGAACAAGAATTAGCTGATGGATATCATATTGAATATTCTGGTATGAAGTTTGGTTTATTTTTTATTGGAGAATATATTTCAATTATTATTGTATGTAGTTTAATGACCACTCTATTCCTTGGAGGTTGGAATGGTCCTTGGTTTGCTGATTATATATGGTTTTTTATAAAAACAATTATATTAATTATTTTTTTTATTTTAATTCGTGCTGCTTTACCTAGACCCAGGTATGACAAAATAATGTTATTTGGATGGAAATATTGTCTTCCAATAGTTTTATTAAATTTACTAATTACTGGATTTATTTTATTATTATAACAATTTTAAAAGGTGTTAATTATTTTATGATGTTTAAAAATCTATTAGTTGGATTAGTAAGTCAAATACGTAGTATATGGATTATTGGTATGCGTGTTTTTTATAAACGTGAAACTCAAATGTATCCTGAACAAAAAGTAAATTTATCTGCAAGATATCGAGGTAGAGTAGTTTTAACACGTACTCAAAATGGAGAAGAACGTTGTGTAGCTTGCAATCTATGCGCAGTATCTTGTCCTGTAGGTTGTATTTCTTTACAAAAGTCACAATTAAAAAATAAACGTTGGTATCCAAAATTTTTTCGTATTAATTTTTCTAGATGTATTTTTTGTGGTTTGTGCGAAGAAGCATGTCCTACGGCTGCTATTCAATTAATTCCCGATTTTGAATTAGGAGAATTTAAAAGGCAAGATTTAGTATATGAAAAAGAAGATTTATTAATTTTAGGTCAAGGTAAATATCCTGATTATAATTTTTATAAATTTTCTGGAGTAAAGTTAGAGAAAGAGAAATCAGATGATTTAAAATATAAAGATAATCGTATTGACATAAAAACATTGTTACCATAAAGGAGTATTGAATGGAATCTATTTTTTATATTTTAGGTATTTTATCTATTATCTTTACTGTTTTTTCTATTCTAAATTATAACCCAATTCATGCATTATTATATCTAATTGTTTCAATATTATCTATTTCTGGTATTCTTTTCGTCTTAGGAGGTATTTTTGCTGCTGTATTAGAAGTTATTATATATGCAGGAGCAATTATGGTATTGTTTGTATTTGTTATTATGATGTTAAATTTAGGCGATACTACAGTAAAAAAAGAAAAACAATGGTTAAAATCTACTTATTTGAACATAATAGTTTTTTTATTTATATTTTTTTATATTACTATTTTTTATATTATTTCTTTTTTTAAGGATATAAATATTATTACTATGATCATTAATACTAAAATGATCGGATATTATTTATTTGGTCCTTATATTTTCATTGTGGAATTATCATCAATATTATTATTAAGTGCATTAATTGTTGTTTTGCATTTAGGAAAAGAACATAATAAGGAAAAAAAACAATGATTCCTTTATTTCATGGGTTACTATTATCTTCTATTCTGTTTGTTTTAGGTATATTTACTGTTGTTATTCGTCGTAATTTATTATTTATATTAATTGGTTTAGAAGTAATGATGAACTCTATGGCTTTAGCTTTTGTAGTAATAGGAAGTTATTGGAGTCAAGCTGATGGTCAAATTATGTATATTTTAATTATAACGTTAGCTGCATCGGAAGCTAGTATAGGTTTAGCTCTTTTACTGCAACTTTATCGACGTTATCTTACATTAGATATCGATATATTAAGTAGGATGCAAGGATGAGTATGATTGATTGTATTATTTTTTTTCCATTATTTAGTTATTTATTATTGGCATTTTTGAATAAAAAACTATTAAATTTTTATGTTATAATTATTGGTATCATGGGAGTTACTTTCTCTATGATATTAACATTTTATTTCTCTCATATTTTCATGACTGATAATAAAAAATTATATATTTATAAATTATGGTCTTGGATTCATATAAAACATTTTTGTTTAGATTTTAATTTTTTATATGATGGATTAACAGTAACAATGTTGATCATGATTACTTGTATTAGTTTTTTGATTTTATGTTTTTCTAGTGTATATATGAAGGATTCAGTAGATTTATCTCGTTTTTTTGCATATATGAATTTATTTATTGCAAGTATGTTATTATTAGTTTTAGCAGATAACTTAATTTTTATGTTTTTTGGGTGGGAATTAGTAGGATTATGTTCTTATTTATTGATTGGATTTTATTATTCTAATCGAAATAATGTTCAATTGGCAAAAAAAGCTTTTATTATTACACGTATTAGTGATGTTTTTTTATTATTATCAATTTTTTTAATTTATTATACGTTTGGTTCATTAAGTTTTAACGAATTAGCGTTTTTATCAAAAAATAGTATTTTTTTTATAATGTATCATTCATCTTTACAATGGATAAATTTTTTTTTATTACTTGGAGTGTTAGGAAAATCAGCACAATTTCCATTGCAAACATGGTTGATTAACGCTATGGCAGGACCTACGCCAGTATCTGCGTTAATTCATGCAGCAACAATGGTCACTGCAGGAATATATTTGATTTCAAGGACATATAGTTTATTTATTTTAACACCGGAAATATTATATTATATAGGTTTAATAGGTACGCTTACTATATTAATTTCTAGTTTCTCTGCATTAGTGCAAACTGATATAAAACGAATATTAGCATATTCGACAATGAGTCAAATTGGATATATGTTTATAGCTTTAAGTGTGCAAGCTTGGTACGCAGCAATTTTTCATTTAGTTATGCATGCTATTTTTAAAGCTCTACTATTTTTAACTGCTAGTGCAATAATATCATCATGTAATAATGAACAAAATATTTTTCGAATGGGAGGATTGAGACAAAAATTATTTTTAGAATATATTTGTTTTTTATGTGGATCAAGTTCTTTAATTGCTTTTCCTTTGATTAGTGCTGGATTTTATAGCAAAGGGTTAATATTGTTTGAAGTATATCATGGTCATTATTTTTATTTTTGTCTAGTAGGTTTAATAGGAACGTTATTAACTTCTATATATACATGTAAGATTATATTTCTTGTGTTTCATGGAACAGGTAAAATACCTTATGTTAAAATACAGAATATATTTTATAAAATACCTTTAATTATTTTAGCTATTTTATCTACTGTTGTTAGTACATATATTACATTACCTTTATCTAATGTATTTCAGCAACATCATTTATTACATTCTAGTCGATTATTATTAGAAATTTTTTGTAGTGTATTATCAATCTCTGGTGTTTGGATTGCATATTATATATGGTTAAAAAATAAATCGTGCATTGATAAATTTAATAAAAATAAATTTTTTATTTTTTTCTATAATATTTTTTTTGAAGGATTTTTATTTGATCGTTTATATAACATGATATTTGTAAGATTATATTTAAAAATAGCAGATATGTTATCTCATGATCCATGTAATTATATTATTAAATTTTTTATAAGTATTTTTATTATATTTAATAAAGTGTTATTAATTACAAATAATGGTTATTTACGTTGGTATGTTGCATCAATGATTGTAAGTTCCACAGTGATTGTTCTTTTAATATCGATTTTTTATCAGTATTATTTTTATTTTTTATAATATGTATCAGTATTTTACATATAGTAACGGAAAAAATCTATTAAAAGATATACGAATAGGAAAATATTTAAAATGTTTTTAATACTGTTGATTATAATACCTTGTTGTGGTGCTGTACTTTGTTGGTTTTCAGAAATATTTAATAAAAAATATCCTCGTTGGATTGCATTAATTACCAGTATAATGATATTAATATTGACATTAAAAATATGGTATCAATATTTTTATAAAGTATTTAGACATTCTTGCATTTTAGGAAATTGGGCATCTGAGTTTTCTGTATCTTGGATACCAAAATTTGGTATTAATTTTCATTTGGGTGTTGATGAATTATCAGTATTTATGATTATTCTCAGTAGTTTTTTAGGATTTCTTGCAGTATTATGTTCATGGAATTGTGTAAAATCAAAAACAGGATTATTTTATTTAAATTTAATATTATTATTAGGATCTGCAATAGGTGTGTTTCTTGCATTGGATTTATTTTTATTTTTTGTTTTTTGGGAAATGACATTAATTCCGATGTATTTTTTAATTGTATTATGGGGTTATAAATCGACTGTAAGTACGAATTGTATTAAGGCAGCTAATAAATTTTTTATTTATACTCAAGCTTCTGGCATGCTTATGATAATGTCTATTATTGGTTTAGTGATATCACATTATTATACTACTGGTATACTAACATTTAATTATAATGCATTATTAAAGACTTCTATGAATTTATCTCTAGAATATTTACTGATGTTAGGTTTTTTATTACCTTTTTTAGTAAAAATACCTGTAGTTCCATTTCATGGTTGGCTTGCTGACATACATCAATATTCTCCAATAGATGGTTCTGTAGATTTATTAGGAATTTTATTAAAAACAGGAATATATGGTTTATTACGTTTTATTATTCCTATGTTTCCTCATACTATACAGTATGTTAGCCCAATTGCTATGTGGTTAGGAATATTTAGTATATTTTATGGTGCTTGGGTGGCAGTTACTCAAAATAATATTAAACGTCTATTATCTTACAGTTCTATTTCTCATATGGGTTTTATATTAACAGCAATTTACGCCAATATACAAATGACTTTACAAGGGATAATAGTGCAAATTTTTGCATATGGAGTAAGTAGTTCTGCTTTATTTATTTTAGTAGGACAATTATATGAACGTACAGGTACTAGAAATATGAAAAAAATGAGTGGATTATGGTTAAATATAAAATGGATTCCTGCTTTTTCATTATTTTTTACTATCGCTAATTTAGGAATGCCAGGGACAGGTAATTTTGTTAGTGAATTTATTATATTAATGGGTATATTTAATTATCATCCCATAATGTCAGCTGTCATGACTTTAATTTTGATATTTTCAGCTTTATACCTATTAGGTATGATTCAGAAAATTTATTTTGGATCTGTATTAAATAAAACAGATATGATAACTAAAGATATTACTGCAATAGAGTTTTTTATAGTGTTTATTATGACGTTAGTGGTATTATTAATAGGATTTTTCCCTCAAATAATTTTAGATACTATATCTTTATTAAGATAAGACATTAGTAATGTAATTTTGACTATTTAATTACGAGGTTTGTACGTATAATGATACCAAGTATTTCACAATTTATTGGTTTATTGCCTTTTTTAATATTATTATTTACAGCAATAGTATTAATGGTTATTATTCTATTTTATAGAAATCATTTAATGATTTTTATAATTACCATTATTAGTTTAATATTATCATTATGTTCTTTATATGTTATTCGAAAAGTATTACCTATACATATAGGTGTTTTATTTTATATAGATAAATATGCGCTGTTATATATAAGTATGATTCTGATATCTAGTTTATTAACCACTACTTTGGCTTATTCATATTTGTCGAATTATAGATTTAATAAAGAAGAATTTTATTTATTATTATTATTTTCTACTTTAGGTTGTATTAGTTTAATTATTTCGAATCATATGGCAGCATTATTTATTAGTGTTGAATTAATATCTTTACCTGTTTTAGGTTTAATTGGATATGAATATTATCAAAAAAATGTATTGGAATCTGTTGTAAAATATACAATATTATCTGGTATATCATCTGGTTTTTTGTTATTTGGCATTTCATTAGTTTATTGTATTTCAGGAAGTCTTAGTTTTATTTCATTTAGTCATATTTTACATGTAAATTCTTTATATGATAATAATATAATTTTATTATTAGGATTTATTTTTATTATTATAGCTTTTTCGTTTAAATTATCTATTATTCCATTTCATTTATGGACACCTGATGTATATGAAGGTAGTGCATTTTTAGTTATATTTTTTCTTTCTACTGCCAGTAAAATTGCTGTTTTTAGTATGCTGAATAAACTATTTATGCATATTCCATATACAAATTTACAATTATGTTATTTTATTTTAGAGATATTATCTTTTATTTCTATTATTTTTGGTAATATCATGGCTATTTTTCAAAATAATATTAAACGATTATTAGCATATTCTTCAATATCTCATATGGGTTTTTTATTAATAGCTATCGTTTCTTTAAAAAATCAACAATTTGCATTGGAATCAATGGAAATATATTTAATTGGTTATTTATTAACAAATATAGCGATGTTAGGTACATTAAGTATATTAGATACACAGTATAAAATACATCATACTAATTCTATAGTATGTTATCAAGGTTTGTTTTGGAGGGATCCGATATTAACTATAATTATTACCATTATGATGTTATCTTTTTCAGGTATGCCCATGAGTATTGGTTTTATAGGAAAATTTTATTTAATGTTAATAGTGGCTAATGAAAAATTATTTTTATTAGGATTAGGTTTATTATTAGGTAGTATGATCGGTTTTTATTATTATTTACGGATAATAGCTAATCTATATTTTTATTCACCATTATTATTTAGTAGAAAGATATTACAACCTAGTAAATTAAATATTGCGCATATATTAATATATATATCTTTTATTACAGTAATAATATTAGGGTGTTATCCAATATTATTAATTGATATATTGCAGAAGATATAATATTTTCATCAAGATGTTATTTGTATTCAATACGTAGAAAAACATTTATCATATTGAATAATTGATTGATTTAAAAGGATTTATATACTTTGTATACTATAGGAACACCTTTTCTTTGGATTACGTTTATTATATTATCTATGACATTAATTATCATAGATATATGGTTACAAAATAAAAAAAATATTTCTCATCAACCTTTAAGATTAGCTATTTTTTTTAGTTTATTATGGCTATGTGTGACTTTTTTATTTTCTTTAATATTATGGATATATTTATATAAATCGATTAATTATCATATAGCTAATTCTATGACAATAGCATTCATTAATAGTTATTTGTTGGAACAATGTCTTGCTATAGATAATGTTTTTATATGGTTATTATTATTTAAATCATTTAACATTCCTATTGTATATCAACGTACAGTATTAACTTTTGGAATATTAGGAGCCATCATATTTCGTATTCTTATTATTTCTACTGGAATATGGTTATTTTCTAAAATTAAATGGATTTTATATATATTAGGTTGTATTTTAGTATTTACTGGTATAAAAATTATTCTTTATAAAGAAATTGAACAGATAGATTTAAAAAATAATAAATTATTTTTATGGTGTTCTAAAAAATTAAGAATTACTAAGAATTTTTCAGAGAAAAAGTTTTTTTTTAAAAAAAATGGTATATTGTTTTTTACTCCTTTATTTATTGTTTTAATAATGATTGAATGTAGTGATCTTATATTTGCAATTGATAGTATTTCAGCTGTTTTTTCTATTACTATGAATATTTTTATTATTATGACTTCAAATTTATTAGCAGTATTTAGTTTACGTTCAATGTATTTTTTTTTATTTTTATATACTAAAATAGTATCCAGTATAAAATATGGTATAGGAATTATTTTAATATATATTGGTTTTAAGATTTTTATTGAACATTTAATATATATTCCACAATATTTATCTTTATTAATTATTGGCAGTATTCTAGGATTAAATATAATGATCAATTATTTTTTAATATATAAAAAAAAATAAAATTAATGCTATAATTTATATTATAATTTAACTATATATTCATAAATAATGCAAATATTTAGTCTATCACAAAAACACTCTTTATGTGAATGGTTGAAATATATTGAAACAATACATGTTAAAAGTAATGTGTTGAATTTAAAATCATTAATACAGTTAGCTAGTAAAATAAAATTACTACATACATCTTCTTTTGTTTTTCTTGTAGGCGGTACTAATGGAAAAGGAACAACATGTTATGTACTAGAAAAATTATTGCTTGCATCTGGTTTTACAGTCGGTTTATATACATCACCACATTTACTAAAATATTCTGAAAGAGTGCGTATTAACGGGAATATTTTAGATGACTATCGTCATATAAGGGCTTTTTCTTATATTCATGCTAAACGTGAAAATATAGAATTAACTTATTTTGAGTTTATTACTTTATCTGCATTATTTTTATTTAAAGAAGAAATATTAGATGTAATTATTCTTGAAGTGGGTTTAGGAGGTAGATTAGATGCTACCAATATTATCAATGCTGATATGTCTATTATTACCAATATTAGTCTAGAACATACTAATATTTTAGGTAGAGATCGAGAATTAATTGGATATGAAAAAGCATGTATTGCTAAACAAAATAAAATACTCTTGATCGGAGATAAAGATATACCTAATAGTGTTTATGATGTAATAAAAATAAAAAAAACGATTTTAAAGAAATTTAATTATGATTGGTTTATAAAAAAAAATAAACACACTTGGAATTATATCTCTTTTAATATGTTATTATATGATCTTCCTTATTCTCAATTATCATTATCTAATGTTGCAATTGCTTTAACAGCTTTATTTTATTCACCATTTAAAATTAATGAAAACATTATTAGAAATATTATTCCAGATATACAATTAATAGGAAGATTTCAAATTATATCACATAGTCCCACAGTTATTTTAGATGTTGCGCATAATCCTAATGCAACTTTACATTTATATAAAAAACTAAAAGTTTTATCTAAAAAGGGTAATGTGCATGCTGTATTAGGTGTTTTAAGAGATAAAGATGTTAAAAATATGATTTTACATTTAATAAAATTAATAGATTATTGGTATTTTGCTCCTGTTAATTCAATTCGTAGTATTACTGTATCAGAACTGTGTACCATGTTGCCGAAAAGATTTAAATTTTTTGATAATATATCACAGGCTTGGACAGATGTTAAAATACAATCTAAAAAAGAAGATATAATTTTAGTATTTGGATCTTTTTTAGCTGTATCAGAAGTAATGAATATAATAACTTTATAAATATTATTTTAAAATATATAATATATATTTTATTTTTTATACATTCAAGTACATTAAAATTATGTATTATTTTAATGTACTTATGTAAATATTGTAGTTATAAATAATTAATGTTGGAACATTTCAGATATTGATTCTTCATTACTAATTCGTCGAATTGCTTCTGCCAACATACCAGAAAGTGTTAATGTTCTAACATTAGTTAATGATTTAATTTTTTTTGGTAATGGAATAGTATCGCATACTACTACTTCATCGATTACAGATAATCGTAAGTTTTCTTCTGCTATTCCAGAAAAAATAGGATGAGTAGCATAAGCAAATACTCGATTTGCTCCTCTTTCTTTAAGAGCTTCTGCAGCTTTACATAAAGTGCCACCTGTATCTATCATATCATCTACTAATACACAGTCTCGATGAGATACATCTCCAATAACATTCATAACTTGTGATGTATTTGCATGTGGTCGACGTTTATCTATAATTGCCATATCAGTATCATTAAGTAATTTTGCTATAGCTCTAGCTCTTATCACTCCACCAATATCTGGTGATACAACAATAGGATTTTTTAAATCAATTTTTAACATATCTTCTAATAAAATAAGACTTCCAAATACATTGTCTACAGGGACGTCAAAAAAACCTTGAATTTGTTCTGCATGTAGATCTACTGTAAGTACTCGATCTACACCTATGCTAGAAAGAAAATCAGCTACTACTTTTGCTGTTATAGGGACTCTTGCAGAACGTACTCTACGATCTTGTCTAGCATATCCAAAATATGGTATTACTCCTGTAATGCGACCAGCAGAAGCACGTCTTAAAGCATCTACCATAACAAGTAATTCCATTAAATTATCATTAGTGGGTGCACAGGTAGATTGAATAATAAAAACATCACTACCTCTTACATTTTCATTTATTTGTACACTTATTTCACCATCACTAAATTTAGTAACAGTAGCATTACCTAAAGTAGTAT